>Ga0209208_10001827_pt1 | contig 30358 bp, 33 predicted proteins | sample S1TSphfallax_3_FD_187694 | JGI IMG/M metagenome (GOLD analysis project Ga0209208, IMG submission 187694) | Host-associated microbial communities from peat moss isolated from Minnesota, USA - S1T2_Fd - Sphagnum fallax MG (SPAdes) (version 2) | ecosystem: Host-associated > Plants > Peat moss >...
TATAACATAGCCCAAAAAATGTGGGAAAGGTCAACAAAAGTGAAACAAGGCATGTGTTGAATTTGGTTTGGCCCCAAGGAAGTTGAATATTCTAATGAAAACAAGGTAACTTTTTTATTTGATGTATTGTTATAATGAAAAATATATATGTTGCAATTTTTATAATTAGTTTCAATTAACAGTAAGTTCTAACAATTTGTTTTTTCTCTTGCAAATTTGCTAACAAAATTATCATTTTTAAAATTGCAATTTTGAAAAAGCAATCACCTTTTGTTATAGTAGGTAGACTATAGTTAAGATGATTCTTGTTGAGATTGAAAGGATTTTGTTTTGGTGGGAATAGTTACTACTTTTAAAAGATGTCGTTTGTAATAGGACAACTTAAACAATTGATTTATGTGAACAAAAATTGGCTCAGTGACCCTAGGATTGGTTGTAAACCCTTTTTTAGTTTAATAGAGCTAATTAAATCTAATGCAATGTTTAAAGGGTATTAGAGTAGGAATTAGAGGAATTTGAAAAACCATTTGAAAGGGACAAGATTTTACAAATATAGTTTATTATTAAAATAGTGTAACATTTTCATCATTCTTTACACATGTTTGTTTGTATTTTTTAATTAAAATAAAGAATTACTTTTTAGTGAAATTAAAAAAAAAAATGGCATCCAGATTGTGAAAATCAGATATGAAAAAACCCATTGTTTTCACATTTATGAAAGTTGTCTTGTTTGAGAACTAGGTTGATTTATTTTATTAAAAAAATGATACCCTGATTGGTTATTGTAAGTGGATTTTTTAATTTATTTTAAAGAATCAGGTTGATTCTCTCCAGTGTTGGGAAGAACGAGAAGCAACAATTCTTATAAGAAAAAGGAGACAACCACACAACACTGGTGACTACACTGTAGTGTGACCAAGACGGGAGCAACCAAACTGAGGGAGGGCCTTGTGGACGGTTGCAAGGACTCTTCTGCACTGCAGTTTTAAGAGGACTCTCATTTTCAATTAATCTAGAGAATTGAATTGGGGTAACAACTCAAACGAAGGTTGAAATGATGGAACCCGGCCAAGCTTTTAAAAAACAAAGCACCCAAGAGCAGGTGAGAAAAAGAAACAAAGAGCGAGGACCAAAGACCAGGCAGGCAAAAGAGCCCCAAAGAGGGGAAAGCAAAGAGTAATACCAAGCGCCACAGTGAACCATCACCCACCATCACACCATCCACTGGATTCCTGTTATTATTCAGTTATGGATGAACCTCAAATGAGTTAGTGTATGGTTTCACCTTGGTAACCAATTAGGTAAGAAAGGGGTCTCATATATAGGTAAATAGGTAAGAAAATAGATAACCACTAGATGATAAGTAGATAGTTTATACATAGGTAAGGGCTGTTTTTACTACCTACCTACTGACAACCTGCTAGTGAGTTGTTAGTAGGTAGGTAGTAAAAAAAAAAAGCAACTGAGATAACCACCATGGTTAGCTAGGGAACTGGAACCCAACAGAAAACTGTCTCCTGACCACTTACCATCCATCCTTCGTGGGTGCTGGTTCACTGTGGGCAGTACCAAAGGTGTTAACTCACGAGTACTTAATGTGGTGGGAGGCGACGCTTGAGTTACTTAAGGGCAGTTGCGAGGAATATGTCGGCCGGCCGGCCGAGGAAGAACCGAATCTGATCTCCCAGTCCCAGAGACACACACAGAGCGCGCAGTCATTTTAGTGCATAAAATTCGATCCGGAGTGTGCGCGCGCGCCGCCATCTCGCGCATGCAATCATGATCATCCTTCCTTCCTTCTGTCCTCCTTCAAATGGCCGTTCACAGCCCAGTCCGACGGCCGTAATTTTGAGCACTTTTGACATTTATGATGAAGATGATGCAATGGGCAGTGGCATCTTTCTTTGTTTCATTGGGATTCGAGATCAGAAAATCTTAATTATGCTGTAGTGACGGGAATTCCGAGTAGGAAAAAAGGTCGAGAATTCCAAGCAAGTTGAGAATTCCGAGTCAAGAAAGGTCGAGAGTTCCGAGCAAGTTAAGAATTCCTAGAAAAAGCTGTTGAGAATTCTAAGGAAGTCAGTTGAGAATTCCGAGTAAATAACTGCATAGATGATGGAGGTTCCCCATGATGGAACGGTCTGACACCTCGTAACGGTGATCTCTCCGAAGCTTCTGCCGCTGGTTTTGCATCTGCTTTTCCCTCAGTTCCTGAAAAAATCTGAAGATCTGATCTTGAAGCCCCTTTGCTGCTTTTGCAGCTGAAGAAGTAAGCAAAGCCATATCAAGAAGCTGCTGCTTCGTGCTGTCTTCTCTGCTGGTGATGATCCACCGCCAATATTTGGAACAGAACTTTCCTGTGTGACCTTTCCTTTTGTGGGCATGGTTGTAAGTGACTGCTGCTTGCTCGCTGCTTCCTTGGATAGCCACAAATTCTGTTTTGGTCACAGAAAACATTGCCTTGGACGGGAGGAGTCTCATTGTTGCTATTGTGCAACAGTTTGATGATTCTGATCTAGCGAGGGATTCGGTAGGCTGATGCTCTTATTGTAATTTCCCGTTGAATTCAATTAGATTTGGAGTTTGTCGGTGGGAGTGATTTGGGTCATTGCAAGCTCTTTTTGATGGAAGGATCACTTGGAGCTGCTCCTGGTGCAATTCGTAGAAGCAGCAGCGATGGAGGTTATAAAGGTCGACTGACAGTCCCCGCCGGATTGGGTATTGCAGCTGCTGGTGCTGCACGGGTACTGTTGGTGCAGTATCTAGTTTTGATCGCGTTCTTTGCTTTCGTCGATTGCGCAGTGGGTATAATGTCAGCGGAAACTAGCCATCAAGCTCATTCTGGGCAGATGCAGGTTGACGTGAAGTTTCAGGGATCGCAGCGGCAGCAGCTCCATTTGCAAGCACAGGAGGATACAGGGGACGTCTTGGAGCATCGCAAGGTGAACGTTGTGCAGCATTCTTCGCGGGGAAAAACGGTGATGACTATCCAGGGTAGCAATGGTCGACAGTTGAGCTCCAGATCAAGTAGCTATGAGAGCTTGGGGCGGAGAGAGTCTGGTGCGGGATCATCCATCTTGGTCGAATTGGTGCATAGAGATGCTCCCAACTCACCTTTCAGAAAACTCCCTGGCAGCTTGTTCACTACGTCTCGCGAGGATTTGCACAGAGAGATGCTGAGACGAGATACTGCTCGCGTGCAGACTTTGATGACGCGAGTAGCAGCTGGTTCTTCTTCGACCAGCTGGAATTCGACAATTACTCGCGGGACGAAGTCAGCAAATGGATCATCATCGACTCTGCAAAGTTCCGTGCGATCTGGAATTAATGCCGGAAGCTTCGAGTATTCCATGACCATTCACGTAACAAGACTCTTCTCGCTCCGATTCTCGCAGAAGCAATCTCGCTAGGATAGATTCTTCTCCAGCTTAATGGGGATATCTAATCTCATCTCTCGATTCTGAGATGGGCACACCTCCACGGGAAGTCCTAGCCACAGTGGACAGAGGGAGCGAAATATTCTGGCTACAATGCAAACCATGCCAAGACTGCTACAACCAGACCGGACCCATCTTCAATCCCGCGCGCTCCTCCTCATTCCGAACGCTGCCATGCTCTTCTCCCGTCTGCAGAGACAATTACTTACAATGCAGCAACAACAACAGCAGCAGCAGGAGTAACAACACTTGTGCAACCAGCGCTCCGCGAGTCTGCGTCTATACTGTGGGTTACGGCGGTGGGTCCGTCTCTCAAGGGAACCTTTCTGAAGATACTCTTGTACTGACATCTGCAAGTACTCGCAAGCCTTACTATATCACAGGATTCGCATTCGGTTGTGGCCACATCAACAAAGGGTTGTTTGCTGGCTCTGCAGGCATTCTAGGATTAGGAAGAGGGAAACTCTCGGTGCCTTCACAGCTTCTGATGATCCAGGGTGCTTCAGCGGCAATTGCAACGAACCGCTTCTCTTATTGCCTCACAGACAGGTTCTGGAACCCGGATGCCAGTAGCTACATCAGGTTTGGAACTGAAGCTGGTGTCAGAGTTAGCAGGAGGAGCTACAGTACATCTCCATGCTCAAGAATCCACAAATGCCAGTTTACTACTATGTCAAGGTCACAGGTGTGGCAGTGGGGACTGAATTGAAGCTCGAATTCCCTGATTCCTTGTGTGAGGTAGATGAGAATGGGAATGGTGGTGTGGTCTTGGACTCAGGGACAGCCATCACTCGCCTTGCACAACCTGCTTACAGCCTTCTCAGAGATGCATTTCGAACTGCAACTGCGCATGTGAGGTGAGTTGAGGTTGATGATGGCTTGTTTGACACTTGCTATTCTCTTTCCCACAATCAATCCCAGCTCCTTGCCACCATCCCTGTTGCAACTCTTTACTTTGATGACAAAGTAAGTAAGCAAGCCCTAAACCCTAAACCTATTGAGCTGAATGAAGAAAAGGTATGTATTACAGTATAGATTTGAAGAGCCACAAATTCCAGATGTTTGTTGAGTGTTTAGGATTTTTTGGATTTTTATGGGCTTCCAATTCTGTTGACTAATCAAGCCATGAATGTGTATGTCAGTGACTTATGGGAAAGCAGGTGGAGATGAGACCAGGGAATGTGCAGTCAGGTATCATAGACCTTGGATCATGTCTCAGTGTCACCAACCCTGTTATTGCTAGGCCTCCTGGTGCACCAATGGTGAGCACTATCACCAGAGTTACATATCCATTCTTGCCTTTAGCATGAAATTGAAACAGTGATTTATGTCATGGTCTGCATTTGAGTCGAAAGCCTGCAAGAAGTGCAAGTGCTTTTCCTTTCCAGCTGAGATTTACAATGGCTGTTGACATGTACCAATGTGGAAAGGGAGGAGCAGTGCCAGGATTATCAGGTGTTGGCATTGGAGGTCAAAAAATGGTGTTTTCAAATGCGAGCATTGATGTGTCCCTTTGCACACAGCAGAAGGTTGTCTCCTCAAAAGAACTGCAGTTTGCAGTTGGGAATTTGCCAGCCATGCAGGCAATTGACTGCAATGTCATTCTGGGTCTCAATGTCTTCAGCAAGACCAGGTTGTTGCTGTCAATGTTCTCACGAAATGCCTTTCTGCAAATAATCAGCTGAAAATTATAGCTCTGAAGAAATTGGGATTCCAAGGTAGCTGAATTTGGCTCCTACTTCTAGGAAAACACAACTAGCGTCTGCCTTGGAAGTTGCAGACATTTGTTCTTTGGTCTAGGTCTCAATCTATGAAAATGTGATGATGCCAAATGTAGTTAAGGGGGAAGCCTACAACATGGAAGGTGTTCTTCCAACTGAGAATCCGCAGAGATGTTATTCTCAATGGATTGAGGATCTAAAATAGGCATGAAAGCAAGCAGATCTTAGTAGATCCAAAAGCAGGGATTAGCCAGGCAAGATCAGTAAGCTGGTAAAATTCGTAATAGGTCTAAATGCTTCATTTGGCTGGCTTCTCTGTATGCTTTTGGATACTGGCAGCTGATTTCATTAAATTGGAGTATTTGGCTTGGTAGCAAGTGGAAAGAGACAAAGTACCACTGGATACCAAGGTTGATGTCTTTTGGGTTTTCAGTTATTTAAGGTTCAAGTTTTGGGAATTTCAAGTTCGTGCACATATAGTGGTGCTGAGTTCCCATTTGAATAATCAGCAGAATTTTCTCCTTCAAAGAGGTGGCTATGACTCTTGCTAGGTTGACACCACACCTCTCGTTTAGCATCAAGTTGCATTTGAAGGGGTACTCACTATTGGTCCCTCCACTAGAGTCTACAAAATCTCCTCATTTAATTTGTTGGCCAATGCTCTGTTGATTGCGGCATGAATCTGCCCTGCTTGCAGAAGTGGTTTTAACTTACAAAGTAAAGAACCAATATTCATTGCTTCCATCCTTTGTTTTGGGTGATTTGATTCTCACCAGCTGTTAAAACGCCTCACGGACATGTTGCTAGTGGTCTTCTAATTCTCATTGCCTTCTAAGGCCTCTTGTGACTACTCTTGACATCTTTCAAATATCACTAATTTAGATTTTCTTTTGGGTTGTTAAAAAAAAATTCGAAAATCAACATGTAAATCCAAATAAATTAGTGATTACTGCTTGTAAAGAAAAGCAAAAAGTATGGCCACAAAGAAAACCTTAAAAAACTTCTAATTCTTACTACAGATCCAAACCTAAGGTATTAAAACAAAACGATTACTAAAACTAGAAAGCACAAGCACTTTTTTTCTGACAATTTCATATCACTGTATGGTGGTCAAATGTTCAAAATGTTTTCTGCTTTATTTAGTATATTTTTCCTTGTTCACATTTATGACTTTGGCTTATTAAATTTCATGAACTGGTTGCTCAAATTTTAATATCAGAAAACCAGGAGAAGCTTTGAAGTTTCTAGGTTTTTAATTAGGAAGAACGAATTCAAGCTCTGCATTCTCCTAAGAGAAAGGAAAAATGTTCAAAAAATCACAAGCAATTTTGACTCAAAAATCAGAAACTTTTTAAAGAGTTACACAATAAATTAATGGAAAGGAATTCAAATGCTCTCAATGACCAAATCCTTCTAGTTAGACCAACTCATAGTGTTGTAACTTAAACAATCAATTGTTAGTAGAACTTAAAATTTAAAATAACAAGTAAAGTACCTATCCAATTTTCCCAAACAAGCTATATCATGTTTCAGATATATATCTTTATTTCCTCCCTTTGGAGTGTCTTATGAATGTGAATAGGAAGAGCTAATATTGGATTAAAAATACAAGAACGCCATTGGAAATGCTTATGAATAGGAAGATCTCAAAAATGCCTTCTCTTTCTTCTTTTTCACAATAAATTGCGTTCATTTGTGACAGAGAAGTAAAAATTAAAAGGAAAAAAAGTTCACCTAATCATATTGTCTTTTTTTTCTTTTTCTTTTTCCCATTTCACAAATCAACTTTGGTGGAATACAATACTTTCCTCTGACCTCAACCACCCCTCTCCCCTAACCCCCAAAAAAAACACCTATCAAGTCCGATACCCCTCTCTCATTGCTCTCCATTTCTCAAATCTGCAGTCAATCAATTAAACAATCATTTATAATTGGTTGCAGACTGCTCACATTGACCCCGAGCTTGAGGAAAACAGTGACACCAATGACGAAAACTATGGCAATGAACACTCTTTTGTACCCTTTGTACCCCCATCCCCATGATGATTACCTGAGAAAAAAGTGGAGAAAATATTTTGCTAAAAAGTTGCCATTTGGTGAATAAATTGTTTAGAAGTCATTCTCTGGGTGGAAATGGTACATTCTTTGAGGTGCAGATAACATGCAATAACTTACTCATCACCTAAGGGGGCGGCTGGGCATTACATATAGTAAAGGAAGTTGTGGTCGTTTTTTGTGAAGTTTTTCACGTGATCCGTCCGTCCATCCATCTGTCCCATCATCCATCCATGGATAGCATCATACAAGGAAGAAAACCTGGCAGAAATAAATAACGCCCCTCTCTCTGCATGTGTCGCTGTCTAAAAAAGGCATGCCCTGGCCCAGGGGGGGGCACCCCCAAGATTTTGATATCAATATCAGCAACAAACCCAACAAGATTTTCAGTGGCCAAGGTCCTGATGAATACATGCGAAATGCGGTATATAGAGAGGTTTTGGAAATGTAGTTTATAATTGTAATTTTGTAATACGTATCGTCAAATACACACACCTGTGCATTAGGCACGGGGTTCAAACTAGTTCATTATAAGGGAGAAATGTTTTAAAGTGAATTTTGTGTGAAAGACATTTCCATGGGTGCTGGTTCACTGTCGCCAGTACCAAAGGTGTTTTTTGTTTTCCTTCCATACTGACAAGCGCATTAGTCAGAAACTGGGATTTTGAAATTTCCAAGTGCACTCAGCTGGAAGAGGGTTAAACTCTTGTTAAAACCAGTACCCAGTTTTCCAGTGCCCCAAGGTGACACAACACAACACAATAGATATTATTAGACTTATGTGTAAAGTCATCCTATCTTTGGACCCTAGTTTGACCCAATAACCCCTGTTTCATCCCCACTTTGAGTGTAGCCTGAAAGCTAATGACTGAAATTGCGTACTGTTTTGTGAAACTGGGTATAAGTAAGTCCCCAAGATATACAGGATCTTATTTTGATAAGGCTTGATTTAACGAAAAATATTAGCCAGCAGTGAAGCTGCATATAAGACAAATCCAAAACTGGGGGTGAAACTCCTCAGTTTTGGTGGTAGTTTAGGTTTTTCAGTCTTTGCTGCTAAGAGCCAATGATACTCAGCAAAACCCAGGGTAATATGGGTTACCAATTTTTATGTTGAATAAAATTTCTGGCCTAGGTTGATGGTTCCGTAGTTAACCACCCTGGTTAGCTCAATTGCCAACATTTTCACTACCTATATGATACTAACAACCCACTAGCCCTTGTCTATCTACTAACCATCTACATGCATGGGTTTCATCAGCAACTAACTCACCTTTCCATGAGAGATTACTTTAGATAAGCCCTTGTTGCTGAAGTACAAATTAAGGACTCTTCACACTCGAAACTAAGAGCCCTTGACAATTGAAATACTCCCAAAAAATAACAGCCCTTTCCACACTAAAGAGAGAGAGCCCTTGACCAGTGAAAACCTAAGTAAGAGCCCCTTTACACCTAGACAATGAGAGCCTTAAACCATCGCAATGCAATTTAAAGGCCCCTTTACACTAGAGATTAAGAGCCTTTGACTGGTAAAATACAAATTAAGGGCTCATTTGCTGTACGGATTTAGAGTCCTTAACCAATGAAATAACAGAAATGTAAAGGCCTCTTTACAGTAGAGACTAGTGAGAGCCATTGTCAAGTGAAATACAATTTAGAAGTCCCTTCACAGCAGAGACTAAGAGCCCTTGATCATTGAAAGTACACAGTAAAAGCCCCTTCACATAGTTACACAAGGAAAGCCGTTGAGTGAAACACAAATGAAGGACCCCTCTAGACTAGAGACTGAGAACCATTGATGAACAAAATACAAAATTAAGGGCCAGTCAGACTGGCCCTTAGAGAGCGAGAGAGAGCCCTTGAGGAGGAGTGAAAGTACGTCGCAGAACGTTCATGGTCGCAGTGTTAACTCATGAGTACCTAATGTGGTGGGAGGCGGCGCTTGAGTTACTTAAGGACAGTTGCGAGGAATGTGGCGGCCGGCCGGCCGAGGAAGGACCGGATCTGATCCCCCAGTCCCCGAGAAACACAGAAAGAGCGCGCATTCATTTTAGTACACAAAATTCGATCCGGAGTGCGCCCGCGCGAGCGCCGCCATCTCTCGCGCATGTGTGAATCATGATCATGATCATCCTTCCTTCCGTCGTCCTTCACATGGCCGTTCGCAGACCAGTCCGACTGCCGTAATTTTGAGCACTTTTGACATTTATGATGAAGATGATGCAATGGGCACTGGCAACTCTCTTTCTTTCGTTGGGATTTGAGCTCGGAAAATCCTATTTACGCTGTAGCAACGGGAATTCCGAGTAGGAAAAAAGGTCGAAGCAAGTTGAGAATTCGGAGTCAAAAAAGGTCGAGAGTTCCGAGCAAGTTGAGAATTTGAGAAAAAGCAGTTGAGAATTCCAAGCAAGTCAGCTGAGAGTTCCCAGTAAATAACTGCATAGGTGATGGAGGCACCCCATGATGGAACGGTTTGACACCGCGTAACGGTGATCTCTGCAAAGCTCCTGCTGCTGCTGTCGCAGCTGCTTTTCCCTCCGTTCCTGAAAAAAGCTGAAGATACGATCTTGAAGCTCCTCTGCCTGCTTTTGGAGCTGAAGAAGTAAGCAAAGCCATTTGAGAGCTGCTGCTTCGTCGTGTCTCCTCTGCTGGTGATAATCCATGGCCAATATTTGGAACAGAACTTTTCTGTGTGATCTTTCCTTTTGTGGGTCATGGTTATAAGAACAGTGTGACTGCTGCTTGCTCGCTGCTATACTTCGATAGCCACAAATTCTGTTTTGGCTACAAAAAACATTGCCTTGGACGGGAGGAGTCTCATTGTTGCTAATGTGCAACAGTTTGATGATTCTGATCTAGCGAGGGATTCGGTAGGCCGATGCTCCTATGGTAGTTTCCGGTTGTATTCAATTAGATTTGGAGTTTGTCGGTGGGAGTGATTTGGGTCATTGCAAGCTCTTTTTGATGGAAGGATCTCTTGGAGCTGCTCCTGGTGCAATTCGTAGAAGCAGCAGCGATGCAGGTTATAGAGGTCGAATGGCAGTCCCCGCCGGATTGGGTATTGCAGCTACTGGTGCTGCACGGGTACTGTTGGTGCAGTATCTAGTTTTGATCGCGTTCTTTGCTTTCGTCGATCGCGCAGTGGGTATAATGTCTGTGGAAACTAGCCATCAAGATCATTATGGGCAGATGCAGGTTGACGTGAATTTTCTGGGATCTCAGCGGCAGCAGCTCCATTTGCAAGCACAGGAGGAAACAGTGGACGTCTTGGAGCATCCCAAGGTGAGCGTTGTGCAGCAGGAGACGTATTCTTCGCGGGAAACAACGGTGATGACTATCCAGGGTAGCAATGGTCGACAGTTGAGCTCCAGATCAAGTAGCTATGAGAGCTTGGGGCGGAGAGAGTCTGTTGCGGGAGCATCCATCTTGGTCGAATTGGTGCACAGAGATGCTCCCAACTCACCTTTCAAAAACTTCTCTGGCAGCTTGTTCACTACGTCTCGCGAGGACTTGCACAGAGAGATGCTGAGACGAGATAATGCTCGCGTGCAGACTTTGATGACGCGAGTAGCAGCTGGTTCTTCTTCGACCAGCTGGAATTCGACGATTACTCGCGGGACGAAGTCAGCAAATGGATCTTCATCGACTGTGCAAAGTCCCGTGCGATCTGGAATTAATGCCGGAATCGGCGAGTATTTCATGACCATCCAGGTAACAAGACTTTTATTGCTCCGATTCTCGCAGAAGCAGATCTCGCTAGGATAGATTCTTCTCCAGCTTCATGCAGATGTCTATTCTGATCTCTCGTTTCTGCAGATGGGCACACCTCCACGGGAAGTCCTAGCCACAGTGGACACAGGGAGCGAAATATTCTGGCTACAATGCAAACCATGCCAAGACTGCTACAACCAGATCGGACCCATCTTCAATCCCGCGCGCTCCTCCTCATTCCGGACGCTGCCATGCTCTTCTCCCGTCTGCAAAGAGCTCAGTTACTACCAATGCAGCAACAACAGCAGCAGCAGCAGGAGTAACAACACTATTGCAACCAGCGCTCCGCGAGTCTGCGTCTATACTGTGGGTTACGGCGATGGGTCCGTCTCTCAAGGGAACCTTGCTGAAGATACTCTTGTACTGAAATCTGCAAGTACTGGCAAGCCTTACTATATCACAGGATTCGCTTTCGGTTGTGGCCACATCAACAAAGGATTGTTTGCTGGCTCTGCAGGCATTCTAGGACTAGGAAGAGGGAAACTCTCGTTGCCTTCACAGCTTCTGATGATCCAGGGTGCTTCAGCGGCAATTGCAACAAACCGCTTCTCTTATTGCCTCACAGACAGGTTCCGGAACCCAGATGCCAGTAGCTACATTAGGTTTGGAACTGAAGCTGGTGCCATAGTTAGCAGCATCAGCAGCAGGAACGACTCCAGGAAGCAGCAGCAGCTACAGTACATCTCCATGCTCAAGAATCCACAAATGCCAGTTCTCTACTATGTCAAGCTCACAGGTGTGGCAGTTGGGACCGAATTGAAGCTCGAATTCCCTGCTTCCTTGTATCAGGTAGATGGGAATGGGAATGGCGGTGTGATCTTTGACTCAGGGACATCCATCACTCGCCTTGCAGAGCCTGCTTACAGCCATCTCAGAGATGCATTTCGAACTGCAACTGCACATTTGAGGAGAGTTGAGGTTGATGATGGCTTGTTTGACACTTGCTATTCTCTTTCCCACAATCAATCCCAGCTCCTTGCCACCATCCCTGTTGTAACTCTTTACTTTGATGACAAAGTAAGTAAGCAAGCCCTAAACCCTGAACCTATTGAGCTGAATGAAGAAAAGGTATGTATTACAGTATAGATTTGAAGAGCCACAAATTCCAGATGTTTGCATCGAGTGATTAGGATTTTTTGGAGTTTGCTTCACCATTCTTCAGTTAGGGAAATTTGTGGCATGTTCTTGTTTCTGATCATGTTCAAGTCAGCTGGCAAGAATGAACTCTCTTCTGTGATGCTAGTTTACTTATGAGGGGTTTCTTGTTGGGGGCTTTTCTCTGGAAATGTTGGTGATGGGCAGGTAAGGATGCCACTGCCTATTGACAACACTGTCTTGGCAATTGACAGTAAAGGGACATTCTGCCTTGCTTTTGCCACTGCTGGGGCCCCTGGAAATGTCTCAATTGTTGGGAATGTGCAGCAACAAAATTTTAAGGTAGAGTATGATCTCACAAACAACAAAATTGGGTTTGCACCAACTGACTGTGGTGATCAGGACCAGGATTAAAAACCTCCAGATTTTTCTTCACTTCTGTATTTGCAACAAAAACTCTGCCCAACTGTGTAATACCCAATATAAATAAGTAAATGAACGATCACAAACCCACCAAACCATTAGATGATTTGGTAATTTGGTAATCACCCTAACCCTGAACCCCTAATTTGGTAAATGAAAGTTGATTAAATTTAGCTGCTCCTATAGTATTGACAATTTGCTTTCAACTCTTATCATTGAACACAAGGTAGTGACTGGTCTGGGCAAAAGTTCTGATCTAGGCTGGTCTGGTCAATGTGCCTGATTATGTCGACCAGTGTGCATTTTGCACCTTATGACTAAATTTATGGTGGTGAAAATGTGTTCAGTTTTTCATTACCTAGGCAAATTGTTTTGTGTTTGACCATGGGATAAATTTAGAGCATTTGGGTGTTATTTGCATTCACTTAAAAAATAGGGATGTTTTTGGGGATGTGAGTGGGTCAAATGATTGCCCCATCATCTTATAGGTTCAGTGTTTGGTCATAGGAGAAAAATAGCACAATAAAAAGAAGAATTCTAAACTACTTAACAAAAAAATTGTTTGATAATGTTAAAGAGCATGCAGCCTACTCTAATTGCAAGCACTTAAGATTTCTACTAAAACAATGCATTTCACTCACAACTTTGAAAAAAGGTGATAGATATCTACTTGAGTAACCTCACAGGTAACCTCCAAAGCTTTTTAAAAAAAGTTGCCAACTAAAATGTTATGTAAAATGAGTTTAAATGCTTTTTACAACTTCTGTGTTTTTGTTTTAAGTGTTAAGAGGCAATGTAAGAAAATGTGCAATCAAGAGAAAGGGAAAGAACATGGCGAAATAATAACCAACCAACTCACAAGATTGTAAAGTAAAAGCAAGTTTATTATATCAACATGCACAAACATTAGTTGTAAGAGTAGGAAGTTGTTATGTATAATAATGCTACCAAAAGAAGTATAATAAATATCTATAATCTCATTGAGTTGAATAAGTTACTTATAGGAATAGGATCTATGTGAACTATTTGAAATATGGGTATGTAAGATTGTGGACTTTCCATTGCTTTGCAACAGGTGAAAAAAAAGATAACAAAACTTATTGAAACCAAACTTACCCCCTTCAAAGATAAATTGCTTGAAAACAACTTGTGCTATTGGTTTAAATGTTGATATCCAAATCTTAGTATTTGACTTGCAAAAATATTTGGAATTTGTAAGGCACAATGTTTGACAATTCAATTGTGTCATTTGTTACCTCAAAATCTTCAAATACTTTGCACTTAACATAGTAGAATGGTAATCATCTTTGGAATTCAATCGAAAGATAGTTTCAAGCATGCCATCAGTTTAAGGTGAAAAATCTGGCAAGAAAGGACTTACAACATGTTATGACACCACTGTCAAATCCAAGGAATGGCTAATAACAAATTGTGTTGTGAATGTAGTGAAAGGTTATGTTCTTGGCTTTCACATATTCAAGGATGAAAGGACTAAAGAAGATTATATTAAACATTGCAAATCAAGGACATGCATAATGGTGCAAACAAAATTATAGAATGACATCTTTCTTCTTTAAATTTTTTTTTTTCATTTTGTAAGAGGTCAATTTCAAAAGGCATTTTTCAATCAAATTAACATTTACTAATTTTAGATAGGCGTAGTTCACATGTTACATTAAAAACAATAAAACAAGCACAACAATTTGAATTAAATATGGTTTTTTTTACTTTTCCACATTTCCCATGCTTTACAAGTCTTAAATGTGAGTTGCTTTTAACCTTTCCAAGTTACTTTTATGAAAGACAAAAACAATGTCATGATTAAAAAAATCATTGTGAACCAAACGAATACAGTTGTGAGTTGGGTTGATGAGGCTCTAAATCAAACCACTATCAAAAACACATTATGAACATGTTTAAGGTAACATGAATCTTGACCATTCAATCCCAATGCCATGGGTCATAACACAAGATGAAATGATGCATACATAATAAGACCTATTAACATTTTGGATGAAAACAATGACATAGCTAATGGAACAATTCATGAAAATTGACAACAGGTGGAGGATGGACCTAATACACAATTAATGAACATAACATTCCTACATCTTTTACAATTGTAAATGTTATGTAGGAACAAATCATACAATGTCTAGTTTACAATTGCAACAAGAAATGTGGGGTATAAGTTTTATTGAAATTTTGCTATAGGTTTTAGAGCCCACCCTCTATGTTTAGAGGTGTCAACCCTGAGTTTACATTAGTAGTTCTAAAAACAACTAGGGCAAGGGTAATGCTATAAAATCTTGAATAGTTAAATATCTAAATTGATACATGTAATGAAATTGGATGTTGAAATGACGATGAAAACGATGAATGAAATCTTGCAAATAATTCTAAGCTTTAAGAAAAAACACAAAACCACCTTCTTTGAATTCAAAGTCAGAGAATCCAAAAATAAAAATAAAAATTACAAGCATCCTCATGAAATTATCTAAATATAATGAATAAACTACACACATCTTTGAATTTCTTATGTTCATGCTTAAAAAATAGGATTAAAACATCATGTATTGTTTCATTGACAACTTTAAAAAACCCTAAGCATGCTTCATTCCTCATTAAAAATAAATGGAAAAAACTAAACTACAATCTAGGGGTTTCCTTCACAACATATGAAAACCATTATGATGATTCATTCATTCTTGAGAAGAAAAAGAAGAACCAAAACACAAATTATTGATAAATTTTTTTTGACAACCTTTTACATCCCTAAAAGATGATGAACTTTGGCAAATTTTTGCCTGTGGACAGCAAAAAATAATGGAGGTGGGAATGATACAAAGGACCTTTTTTAGAATGGGCCCAAGTGGACACATTACTTGGAAAAAAATTCTGAAATCGCCATATTTAGAAAATAAATTCCAAGTTTCAACCTGTTGCAAAAATATAGAAGGAATCCAAAAAGATTCAATTTTCTTCTCCTACAATTTTGTAACCAAAATTGGCTAATAAGCCCTCTTTTGATAATCACACCAACCCATTTACCTCACAATTTTGAGAAAAAAAAACATTGCACATCGCCCTTAAAGCAAAGGAAATGATTCTAAAACCTCAACCCTCATTCAAAAAAGATGTGAAATGAGAGGAAAAATAAAAAAATAAAAATCAAACATCAAAAATTAAAATCTCTCCTTTCCCCCAAAATCCTTAATCTCCATTCTCGATTCACTTTCATCCAACGATACATGGATGCAAAATCGGATCGTCGTTGATTCGCAGATGATCGATCGTTTGGTTTTTCTCTCGTCGTCGCCACACTCGTACGTGTATTCGTATTCGTATTCATGTTCTTCGTCGTCGTCTTTCTCTCTCGTCTCGCCTATGTCTGGCTATGGCCTATTGCGGAGCTTCCTCATCCGTAACCCTAATTGAAGAATTGAGCTCGTTGCGCATTGGATTTGCACGTGCGTGAATTCTTCTTCAGCATTTTATTATATTTATATATATCCCCTGTTCTTACAACTAGGGAAAATAAGTGTGTATACGACGACGACGGAGCTGAAAATGTCGCAGCAATTGCGGTTTCTCTCACCTCGCACATTTAGCAGACTCCACCATCGCTTTGCATTCATCTCCTTACCTGCTTTTCCACTGAGTGTTTCACATGCTCGTACAGAAGTCAGATTCCAAAGCAAGTTCCAAAGTAACAATGTGGTTGCGGCATCCTCTGACAATGTCGACCCACAAAAGCTTCAAGTAAGGACTACCATTCCTTCTTCTTTTGACTGAGGATTTTCAGGAACTTCTTCAATTCTGTTCTTGGCTGTGATGTGGCGAGAGGGGGAATTAAATCGATTTTTTCTTGCTCGGATTTCAGTCGATGTGTTAGAAGCAAGTTTTGGAAAAATGTACACTATTGTGTTTGCAGTCTCCTCAGCAAGTGCTCGTAAAGATGCTGCAATTGTGTTCTTGTAGAAATGTAGAAGCATGTGAATCAGACCTATTTCAAGCAAACGGCTGCTGAGTAGCTAAAACTGATGCCATTTTCTGACAGTTCTAGAAACCCTTATTCTAGAAGCCCTAGCAATTGACCTAGCTTCTTCTCCCCTTCTTCAAGGTTGATGTTTTCACGGATTGGATTCATTGCAGATATTAATGCACACTTGCATGTAAACAGCCCTGCTTTGTCTGTTTCCTGCCATCAATCTCATAGGGTTTGAATCTTATGACTGTTCTTGTATTGTGTATGTGCACTGAAGGTTCAGCATGCACAGTATGTATGTGTTTGGTCTGGTCAGCTATGAAATGTGTATCTCTTGGTCATAAGCTCTATTGTAGCTGGTGGATTGCAATCTCTAAAAAGAATGACACAAATTGCTTAGGTGATGTAGGTGCAATTAGAAGGTGTGCAGAAGATGCGGGTGGGTGCTATCAAGAAGGAATTGGATGCTTTAGGTAATGTTTGTAGTCTCTTCTTTTGTCTCTCTCCCCTTTTTTGACCTAACCCTTAGCACACATATTTTCTATTGTTGGCAGAGGAGTCTCATGTAACTAGCTGTGAGAAATTCAAATGAGCAAAAAGATACAAATGTGTGTAATTCTTGATCAGCACGAACTGGCATTATGGATGTTGAACCTGAGGAAATTTGTTTGAGATGGGCTTAAAGAATTCAAGGGAAGCATGCAGAGTCTGCTGAAGAAGCTCAGGCCTTTTCTGTGCAGGAGTTGCATATGGGGATTGCTTTGAAAAGGATGAACTTGTAAGGCGCCTTGCAACGGTCTACATAACTAAAGAAAATAGGGCTCCTGTGGCAGCAGCAGACAGGCTGCTGGATAAGGCAATTGCACATATATCAATGCGAAAACTGAAAAGCACAGTGGCATCACCCAAAGAGTATCTCTTGGTTCCCTTGACAATAGGTAACCAGGGGCCTTTTGATTTTTTGCTTGATACTGGCAGTAGCACTACACTCATTAGTCCTTTTATAGCTCATGGGAAACTGGGCATCCCACGTGGATCTGGAGAGATGTCCCGTGGACTTGGAGGTATGGGGGAGAGAGGCATAGAGACACGTGAAGTCCTTCTGCCTCCTATTGTTCTTGAGGGCTACAGTTGTAAGCCTGTTAAGGTATCATGCCTTCCATTTGGAGTGAATTGTTTTTTGCAGCAGTTGCTTTCTTGGTCAATTTGATGCATAGGATGATGACAATCACAATCAGGGAGGACAAGTTATCGCCATGAAGGAGCTCATTTTGCCTCAAATCCCTATTTCCTCCTAGTTTAGCTTCCATGTGTAAGCCTGTAAGGAGGCACCAAAGCAACCTTGATTCTGTATATCCTGCCCAGATATTGATTGTCCATTCATCAGCTTACTTGAATAATTGCCTTGCTACTCACAGGGTGTGATCATGGACCTTGCAAATACAGGGCTGAGCCCTTCTATTGCTGGAATCATGGGGCTGAACATTCTCGCTCAATTTGATGTTGAGTTTGACTTCCCAAATGAGCGAATCAGTTTCTATGAGGCAGGGGCAGCTGCTAAGGGAGACTGCAACATGGAGGGCATGCAAAAGCTTGTGATGTCATTTGGTCAGTATTCTTTGCCTGGGCTTAAGGTATGTAAATCACCATTTTACTCAAATGTTCTTGTTATAATTTGTTGTGGGAGAGGAGGGTCTACACAAGAGTTTAGATTCTGGAAAGGATGAGCACTTCTCAAAATTGCAAGGTATGTTTGTTATTTTGTTGATACACAGGCACATTTATGGGCTTCCCATTCTGTCCACTCCTCAAGCCATGAATGTGTATGTCAGTGACGTATGGGAATACAGGTGGAGATGGGACCAGGGAATGTGCAGTCAGCTATCATAGACCTTGGATCATCTCTTAGTGTCACCAACCCTGTTATTGCTAGGGCTGCTGGTGCAGTAATGGTAAGCACTATCACCAGAGTTACGTATCCATTCTTGCCTTTAGCATGAAATTGAAACAGTGATTTATGTCATGGTCTGCATTTGAGTTGAAAGACTGCAAGAAGTGCAAGTGCTTTTCCTTTCCAGCTGAGATTTACAACAGCTGTTTACATGTGCCAATGTGGAAAGGGAGGAGCAGTGCCAGGATTATCAGGTGTTGGCATTGGAGGTCAAAAAATGGTGTTTTCAAATGCGCGTATCGATGTCTCCCTTTGCACGGAGCAGAAGGTTGGCTCCTCAAAAGAACTGCTTCTGAAAGGGGTGCAGTTTGCAGTTGGGAATTTGCCAGCCATGCAGGCAATTGACTGCAATGTCATTCTGGGTCTCAATGTGTTCAGCAAGACCAGGTTGTTGCTCTCAATGTTCTCCCAAAATGCCTTTCTACAAATATTCAGCTGACAATTATAGCTCTGAAGAAATTGGGATTCCAAGGTACCTGAATTTGGCTCCTAGTTCTAGGGAAACACAACTAGTGTCTGCCTTGGAAGTTGCAGACATTTGTTCTTTGGTCTAGGTCTCAATCTATGAAAAATGTGATGATTCCGAATGTAGTTAAGGGGGAAGCCTACAACATGGAAGGTGTTCTTCCAACTGAGAATCCGCAGAGAGGTTATTCTCAATGGATTGAGGATCTAAAATAGGCATGAAACCAAACAGATCTTAGTACATCCAAAAGCAGGGATTAGCCAGGCAAGATCAGTAAGCTGGTGAAATTCTTAAAAGGTCTAAATCCTTCATTTGGCTGTCTAAAAACTGTGGCAATGACTGGCTTCTCTGTATGCTTTTGGATACTGGCAGCTGATTTCATTAAATTGGATTGTTTGGCTTGATAGCAAGTGGAAAGAAACAAAGTACCACTGGATACCAAGTTTGATGTCTTTTGGGTTTTCAGTCATTTAAGGTTCCAAGTTTGGGAATTACAAGTTCCAGCACATATAGTGGTGCTGAGTTCCCATTTGAATAATCAGCAGAATTTTCTCCTTCAAAGAGATTGCTATGACTTTGCTAGGTTGACACCACACCTCTAATGTTTAGCATCAAGTTGCATGTCAAGGTTTGGTACCCACTATTGGTCCCTACACTAGAGTCTACAAAATCTCCTCATTTAATTTGTTGGCCAATGCTCTGTTGATTGCAGCATGAATCTGCCCTGCTTGCAGAAGTGGTTTTAACCTACAAAGCAAAGAACCAATATTTATTCCTTCCATCCTTTGTTTTGGGTGATTTGATTCTCATCAGGTGCCTCATGAACAAGTTTTTATGGCGCTTCTAACTCTAATTGCTTTCTAAGGCCTCTTGTGACTATTCTTGATATCTTTTAAAAATCACTAATTTAGATTTTCTGTTGACCTTTGGTCAACAGGTTGTTGAAAAAAATCAAAATTCATGTAAATCCAAAAAAATTAGTGATTACTGCTTGTACCCAAAAAAGAGAAGTATGGACACAAAGAAAACTTTAAAAAATTTCTAAAGCTTACTACAGATCCAAACCTAAGATATTAAATCAAAATGATTACTAAAGCTAGAAAGCATAAGCACTTTTTTTTGCCTAAACTGTCAAATGTTAAGAGTGTTTTCTGCTTTATTTAGTATATTTTTCTCCAAATTTATGACTTTGGTTTATTAAATTTCATCAACAGGTTGCTCAAATTTTAACGTCAGAAAACCACCAACAGCTTTTTAATTTTTTGATTTTTAATTAAGAAAAACGAATTCAAGCATTGCATTCTCCTAACAGAAAGAAAAGATCAAGAAATCACAAACAATCTTGAGTCAAAAATCCAATTTTTTTTTAAAGAGTTAGACAAAAAGTTAATGGAAAGAGATTCAGATGCGCTAGTTAATACAACTCAAAAAGTAAATAACAAGTAAAGTACCTATCCAATTTTCCCAAACAAGCTATATCATGTTTTATTATGAATCTTTTTTTCCTTCCTTTGGAAGGTCTTACCAAAGTGAATTGGAAGAGCTAATATTGTATTAAAAATACAAGAACGCCATTGAAAATGCTTATGAATAGCTTCTAAAAAATGCCTTGGGTTTATTCTTCTTCGCAATGAATTGACGTTCATTTGTGCCAAAGAATTAAAACTTAAAAATTAAAAGGAAAAAAAGTTTACCTAGTCATATTGTCTTTTTCTTTCCTTTTTCTTTTTGCCATTTCACAAATCAACTTTGGTGGAGTAGAATACTTTCCCCTGACCCCCAAAAAAAACACCTATCAAGTCCCATACCCCTCTCTCATTGCTCTCCATTTCTCAAATCCGCAGTCAATCGATTAAACAATCGTTTATAATCGGTGGCAGACTGCTCACATTGACCCGAAGCTCAAGGAAAACATGACACCAATGATGAAAACTATGGCATTGAACACTCTTTTGTACCCATTGTACCCTCACCCCATGATGATTACCTTAGACAAAAGTGGAGAAAATATTTTGCTGAAAAGTTGCGATTTGGTAAATAAATTGTTTACAAGTCATTGTCTGGGTGGAAATGGTACATTCTTGAGGTGCATATAACATGCAATAACTTACTCATCACCTTAAGGGGTGGCTGGCCAGCTGTGTAGATGAATGAGAAAGAAGGGATGGACGGACAGAGAGTGCTGTGGAGGGGGGGATGAATGAGAAAGAAGGGACGAACGGACAGAGAGTGCTGGGGGAGGGGGGAGTCCTGTGAATTTCCTGTGGAGTCCCCCCCCCCTTAGGTATCCTGAGTATCCCTTGATTTTGTCAAAGTCAAGGATTTACATTAGGAAATGAATCAAACGAATGAATGCATGAATGAATGAAAGAATCAACCATTCATCACCATCACCTTTCCAATTCCAACAGGTTCCCTTTTTCTGCAAGTTATGCAAGTAGTACTTGGACTACTACTATGGTTGGGCATCAATTATGTTGCCCATTGTTTTTCTTTCATATTTTTTGTGTTTCATCCCCCATGGCACCTACCTTTGATCCTCTCTTCGACCTACTAATAAAGAAAAAATAAAATGGATTGCTTTATATTTTTTTCCAAAATTTGAAAATTTCCTGGTGGAGGTGGGGTTGCTGGGTTGTTGTTTTTCAACGAGTTTTGTGGAAGGTAGAGAAGAAATGTGTCTGTGAAAATCCATGTTTGCAGTGCTTTTGATTAAAAAATTCTAAAATCAATCCCATTAATGTTTCATCCGATTGAGGTTTGGTTAGAAATTACCTAATGACACTCTGAGTCTGTAATCCCCAGATCGACAAAATAATATGTTACAGTCTTCTAGCTTCTGCTGTGAACGCTTAACGCATAATTAAGTACATGTTGAAGGAGAAATCATGATTTGCAAACTTCTAATCATGAGTCTACTTCATTCCCCAGTAGTATTTTGGGTAGCACTATCAACCCTTGTTTGTTGGTGTTGGCTTCATGCTTGTCTTTTTCTATCAAAAGAAAAAGTTAGTAGTGAGTTTAGTTCATCAATTAGTAGTATTTCGGGTTAATCAGTTACCATAAATCCTATTCTTTTTTGGTCATTGTTGTTGGCTTGATGTTTGTCTTTGTTCAAAAAGAGAAATTAATTAGTGAGTTTAGTCTGTCAAGGAGTTGAGTTTTGGGTTCCTTAAATGTCCTTATTTTGTTGTTCTTTGGCTTCATGTTTGTCTTTGTAGGAAACCAGGGAAAATTATCTTGGTACATACGGTTCATTGTGTTGGGTGCTCACGCAAAACTTAGCTTGCAAAACAATCCATCAGCTTCAAAATTCTTCCATTTTGGGGGAACAAGTTAAGTACCTATCCAATTTTCCCAAACAATTGAGTATTGCATAAAAGTGTGCAACAACCAAATTGCAAGAGTTGCACATCGTCAACGTTGCCAGTGCTGTGAACATTACAATCCTCTCTGCATCAGAAGAAAGTCCCTGATGAGCTACAGTAGCAGACACATAGTCCTGTGCCAAGAACTCATAATCAGGTTATATAATGCTTGATCCTTAACCACCATACTAAGGTGGGCTGTTGAACTGCAGGCACTTGCAACAACCAGTGGAAATTTCTTTAAGAATATGATCAGATAACCAACTGACACACTTTCGATACTTCAGAAGACACAAGTCAGATTATAAAACAAAGCAATGGAGAAGGGTTCTTTTCTTATCGAGGAAATCTCTTTTGCTGTATGGGGGATTGAGGAAACATTACAATCTTTCCGTTTGGAAGGCAGCGCCTACAGGCACCTTCAAGAGGGTTGAGAAGTGTCAAGGGCAAAGCCAAGCCTGCTCCTTCCAGAGCTTTGGTAGTGCAAGATGTAAGCACCATGGAATACGAATATGAATTGTGCAGCATTTCCCCTGCTCCCTCACCCCATGCCAGATAAAGCATTCATAGTTTTCCTTGAATAGTTTTTGCAACTTCTGTTTCTCCCACAAAAGACCAAATATATTGCAGCAATATATTGTGAACAAAATTTATGTCAAACTCTTCCGTAGATCAGGTGTTCATTGTGGAAAAAGCCTCTCTTCATGTCATCAGCAGGTAGCTCTAAAGTCCAGAAAGTGAGCTGAAACCTCAGTTGTCTTATGTTCTTTCACAGCAGAGCTCACAGGTTTTAAGTCCATGGATATACTCTTTCAAACTGTTTGCAAATGAAATTCCAAAAAGCTCAAAGAACTCAAGAGCCAATTAGACTGTCTCATTAGCTTAAAATGTTAACTTTCAAACTCTTGATGATGGGACTGGCCATCCTGAGTGACAAATGCTTTGCAACTTAATTACAAGATGCATTCCATGTGTGGTCTATGAAATAGGAGAGCGCATAATACCCCTCAAAAACAAGTTGCTTCTTTTCCTGCAGCTTGAGTATACGCTCCTCAATTGTGTTTTCAATGACAAACCTTGTCACCCAGCCCAATGCATCAATCACACACTTGTGTTAAGTAGGTCACGAGTTATCCTGACCAAAGTGCTCTCAAGTTGACATCACCAAAACCTGAACACTGAATCATTGTTTCAATCACACTTGACACAGGAGACTCACAGCCCCAACCAAAGGCATGTCTGGTTGCCAGGTAGGGTATTCTATCTCTGGGGTACCGTCTCTGGGTCAGGATAAGGATGTGAGATAGAAGACAAATGATATTAAACAGACTATCAATGGGAGCTCAAGTGGTTTGTCTCCCCCTGAATATTCAGAGTCCAACAACATAAGCCTTTTCTTGAATGGTGAGCTTGGGCCTCTCAAGCACGCTGATCACTAATTCTTCAGCTTGTTGTGCTGCTTGCACCCAGCCACCAAGTGAAAATATTTGTTTTACTCTTCTCGTCTCCTTCCTCCATCGCCGCCACCACTGATGATTACGGGGCTCTAAGAGCAGGTGTGAACACTGTCTGATTAGGCAGGAGTAGCGGATTAGGGTTACTGTTTGTCTACAATCTGTGTACAACTCCTCATGTCACCTAGTACTCGAAGTCTTAAGATCTCGTTTGAGATCTGGAATAAGGACAGCTAACGTGGCCTCATGAGCGTCCAGTATTTCTGGCCGGCGCTCAAGGCCGGCTCCTTGAAAAAACTGAGAACCGCCCAACAGTGAATCAGACCTGGTTCCAATTCTGGGTAACCTGGTCTAAAACTGGTGCTTAAACCCCCAGTTCCAGACCATTTTTCCCAAATACTTTTCTAAAATCCCGGTTTGGGGTTTAGAACTGGGTCCAGTTTTGGATGCCCCTGGTTCCAGAACTGAACGTGGTTTTGAAACCCAATTCCAGTTCCCCTCCCAAAAATCAGAGCCGATTCCGGTTCGGTTCTGAGTATCTGAAACCGGCGGTTCTAACACGCCAAACTGGGTGACCGCACAACACTTGGTAAGAACCTCAAGCATTGTAGGAATAGATGTGGGAGGGAAGGTGCAACAAACGCTCGTCAAGCTCATCAAGTCCTCGAACAAGTACCCAAACTCAGAGAAAATTGGTGTTCATTGCTCTTCCTCCTCTTCTCCTCCTCCTCCCCTCCTCGCCCTGCAAGTGAAGTACCTGGTAGGAATAGAGTTGTAACCTTGGAAGATCCGAGTTTGAAACAATAGGAGAGAATTGAAGCTTGTACCCGTCTGACGTGGATCTGTAGTCAGTCAGAGGAGGAGGAGGAGGTGGTGATGCTGGTGGGGATGTCCTTGGGAGAGTTGTTGTAAGGAGATTTTAAAGTTTGATAAATTGCCTTTGAGGTTTTGCAAAACTTGGAGTTTGCGGGAGTTTTTCTACTCCTGAATTCAGCAGCTGAGGTGGGTGGGTCCCCCTCCCCCCCCTCCTCTTTCTGCTCTGCGTTGTGCTGTCGGGAGGCGGTGAAGAACGGGTGTGCAATGTGCATGCCGGACATCAGAGCTATGGTTCACAATAGTCTCCAAGCTTCTTTTCGTTGTGTGGACATACCCATGGTGGTGACAGGAGTGGGTGGTGTTTTGAACTCGCAAATTCTATCTATTGTTGCCTCCCATGGCAGCGAGAATGAAGAAGCTAGGAGGAGGTGGCTTTCTTCGAGCTGTTATCGCTGGCTTCCGGCCGCACTGTGTGCAGCAGGAATTCCATTTTGTATCCCCAATTTCTGAGGAATTCACAGCTGCGAAAGTCGCTGCAGCCGCGCCTGTTCAATGGGGTGTGTTTCATCGCTCCTTCCGAACGGGATTTGGCCACAGCAGCAGCGGCGGCGCCGTGGAGCAAGCGGGGCTCCCGGCAACAACTCGGGACCAGAAGCCGCGTTTGGTGGTGCTAGGATCGGGGTGGGGAGCTTGCCGTCTGCTCAAGGACATCAACATGCGTCTCTACGACGTAGTGTGCGTGTCGCCCCGCAACCACATGGTCTTCACGCCTTTGTTAGCCAGTACGTGTGTGGGCACTCTTGAGTTCCGATCGGTGGCAGAGCCCGTGCGCAGCATCCAACCCGCCCTCTCCATGTCTCCTGACTCTAACTACTTTCTTGCTCGCTGCACCGCCATCAACACCCAGAAACATGAGGTATACAATCTATCCATCTATGTAAACCCTAAGCCCTATCTTTGCTGTCAAGACATTTTGTCTTCCATCTCTCCATGACAAAGGACCTCCTCATCCGTTCAAGCTTCTGGATTGCAATGCCTTCTACACACCTAGGTGCACTGCGAAGCTCTTCGAGATGATGCTGCACATGATCAGGAAGTGAGTGGAAAAGAGTTCACTGTGGCATATGACAAGCTGGTCATTGCAACAGGCGCTGAGGCATCTACTTTTGGTATCAAAGGAGTGCATGAGCACGCAATCTTCCTCCGAGATGTGAAGAATGCCATGGACATTCGCTCCAAGTTGCTGCTTAACCTAATGAAGTGTGAAATCCCAGGTGGGTGCTGCTCTTCCTTCTTCAAGCTCTCCTCCATCCATGTAGTGCATGCATTTGAGTTCACTACTGTACAAAAAATCCTTGCAACAGTCAAACATCTTGCTCACACGCAAGCAAGCAAGCTCCTTATAAAGCATGCATGCATCTCTCTCCTCAAAACAGATTTCGTGATCCTTTTCTTTACTGTGAAATCTAGGTACATCAGTGGAGGAGAAGTCGAGACTTCTTCATTGTGTGGTAGTGGGTGGTGGTCCTACTGGGGTGGAATTCAGTGGAGAGCTCAGTGACTTCATCAGAAGTGATGTCCATCGCAAGTTTGCCCATGTCCAAGACCTAATCCATGTCACACTCATTGAGGTCTGAATCACACACACACACACTCTCTCTCTGTCTTCTTCTCCTGAGTGCAACAACAAGTTCATGAAATTGTCGTCACGAAATTGTCGCTTGTTGCTGGATGCTAATTCTTTTTCTTTCTGCAACTTTGGCATGCTTGTCTAACTGATGATGGCACCTTAATATGCTTGTGCAAGTCCTATCTAATCCCAGAGAGGGTGACAACAGGTTGCCCAAAATGTAATGAAGAGCTTCCTTCCTGGTTGCAAACAAACTGTACTCTTATGCTAAAATTTGTTTTCTTCTACAATTCTTCTCTTGCTCTCTCACCCACAGTTGGGTTTTTGAGAATTTGTTAAAAAATCAGATGTTTGTTACCTAAGAGTGTGTAGGAGAACTGCGTTTCTGCAAATTTTGCCACCCCTTTGTTCAAGGGTGCATGACCACGGGGAAATTTAGCAAGTTGTTTTGCTGCAAACAAAGAGTTGCTCCAAATGTTATCATGTAGTATATGGCACTGCAAGATCTTAACCCCTAACCTCTTTGGTAGAGCGAGTATGCAACAATTGTTTTTCATGATATGTGTGTGAGGTGTTTTTTGTTGTATTGGGTTGTGGTCAAGGACAGGCAAATGAAATTTTGTCGTCATTTGATGTTCGGTTGCGAGAATATGCAGTTAAACAGTTGACCAAGGTATTGCTTCTACTCTACAAAACTAGACATGATTTATGTTGTCTAGAGCACCCAAGAATCTGGTTGACTGGAGGAGACTCAGAAGGGGGGTTAACAGATGTGAACCAAGTACAAAACATCAGGAATGGATCAGCAGAAGAAACAGCAGACAAAATCAACAAATGGTAATTTGAAAATGAGAACAGAAAGAAAAAAAAGAAGACAACAAAAATTAGGATAGAAACAAATTTTTTTGCTCTGTTGGAAACTAATGTTTGCAACCAAAGGATGCCTGCAATGGAGATGGAGAGAGCAAAAGCTGTGTCCTTTTTTAGTTCAGAAAGATTTTGGAATGCAAATGCATGTGGCTGAAGAGATAGTTGCTCAGGAAAAAACATGGAAAGTGAGGCATTAAATTTCCTTTTGATTGAGAAAAGTAATTGTAGGACTCATGAAATTGGAAAGGGTTCTTCGGATGCGTGCAAAGAAAATTTTGAGGGTCTAGGGTGTAGGGTTTATAGCCAAAATTGGAAGAGGGGAGCATCTGTACAATTAAGGGCATGAAATTAACATATTAGGGTTTAATGAAGCAGATCAGGAATAATCCAGGCCTTCAATGAAATACTGGACAACACACTTTGCTCTTCAAATCACATACTGAACTAAAAACCAACATCATACCCTCAGTCTCTTATGACTCATGCATTTTTCCTGATTCAGTGCCAGGGATGAAGAAGGCACTAAAAACATCTCATGTCAAGGGGATAACATGGTGTGTATCAAGGTGGTAAGAGGGATGAAAAAGAGATACAGATAGCTAGACAAAAGATATGTGAAAAGAACCATAATACTTATAAACCATTTGCTGTCAGCTTTAGACTTAGTGTCCAAGGAAAGATAGCCTGACCCAACAGATAGAGATGAACACATATGGAATTGGTGGTGGTGTGTGCTGCAGACAGGAGTGAAGCTAAAGCGAGGAATGGTTAAAGATGTACTGCCTGAGAAATTATTGCTTACAGATGGTACAGAGGTGCCTTATGGTTTGCTCGTCTGGTCAACAGGTGTCGGACCATCACCCTTTGTGCACAATTTACAGTTTGAAAAGTCTCCTGCTGGAAGGTTAGCCCTCTTCACCACTGTACGAACATAGTATGGTGGTGCAATCAGCCTAAATTTACAAGCATGCAAAGGGAGATCTGTAGTTCTGAGTTTGGATTTCCTGACTAGGGTGGTGTGACATGCAACTCCAGCTCACTTGGAGAAGTAATCAGAGCACCCTAGGAGCACAACCGACTGGACTGTGGCGCTGAGTCTGCGGTTTGTGTGTGGCAGGATCGGTGTGGATGAGACCTTGAGGGTGCCAGGAGTAGAGGATGTCTATGCAATTGGTGATTGCTCTGGCTATCTTGAGAGGACTAACAAGTCTGTGCTCCCTGCTCTTGCCCAGGTCAGGCTTGCAATTGTCACAAAATGCAAAACTTGGTAACTTGTACAATTGTCCTGGCTAAGCCAGTACTATTGCACACACATTTCAAACTTGTGCACCCTGCTCTTGATCATGCATGCAAGTAAAGTTGAGGTTGGACTTGACTGAATGTTATGTTATATCCGTTGAAATCATATCCTAGGTTGCAGAGAGACAAGGCAAGTATATTGCAAAAGCTTTGAACAAGCTGGCAAAGGAAGGTGAAGGACATGCTGGAGCTCACAGAACACCGGCAGATCCATTTGTCTACAGGCACTTAGGAAGCATGGCTACAGTGGGACGTTACAAAGCTTTGGTGGATGTGCGAGAGAGCAATGTGAGTTTGAAAAACACAGATCATGTCACCTATTTTGTTGTCTTCTTTGGCTAGAGTCACTGTAAGGATACAGGATCTGTTGATCATTCTACTAAAGTTTTAAGATCAGGAGACTTGACGACCATCATATTAACTTTGGATTGCATGCACAGAAATCGAAAGGCTTGTCCTTGACTGGCTTTTTGAGCTGGATTATCTGGCGATCTGCTTATTTGACAAGAGTGATAAGTTGGCGAAACCGCTTATACGTAGCTGTAAATTGGGGCACTACATTCCTCTTTGGCCGTGACATTTCCCGTTTCTAGAATGGTGAACGTGAGTACAAAGATGAACGGGGGCATCTTGGTGACCTGCAATGGATCTATCTGTTCTGGGTAAGTTGTGTACAAGTTGTGTGAGTGTGGAACTAGCTCTCTGAAGAGCTGTAAAAGCCTCTAAATCATTAAATCCCGTCCAAATGCACAATGATCTAGAGCTCATGTTTGGGCTGCCTTATGCAATGCCCATGTTATTTTTGTCCATACCTTAATCAAATGTGCCCAACTTTGAGATCTGTTGCTCACATAGTTTATAGATGTTGTAAAGATTTGCAAAGTGGAATTAATTTAATGATCTCTACATTGATGTTCCATGTTACTAGTTTGAAGACCCTTTGTTTAATAATGACTTTGATTTCATTGCTTGATCATTCCTCCTTGGCTTGGCACATTGATGATGCTTTTGACTAGCAATATGTGACATGCAACATTGGTTGGCAAACTGATGTTAATTGTTTTGGAATCCGAAGACCAAACTTTTTTGTGTAAGTTTGTCTATGAGACAAGAGGGTTAGCCAGGTATAAGCAACAAACATACAAAGGTAGGTGCAATTTCAATTGTAGGGTTACCTGCTCTCCCACAGTAAATTTACTCTGGCACTTTACTAGGTCTTTGTTTTGAGATAGTAGCTGTGAACTCTGATGCAACTGTGAAGTGGGGTGCCATGATACTTGTGAGCATTCTGAGCTCAGCAGTGGCAGAGAAGTTGGTTGTTACCTACCAGACAAGAAGGAAGGTGTCCAATGAAGCTCAAGTTTTTACTTCCTACATCTGTTCACCCATCCTTTCTTTGCCATTAGGTTGGAACAGAGTAAACAAACACAGCAGACATTAATTTCAAAATGGATGCGAGACATTCTTTTTTCAGCATCATAGAAGTGAACACTAATAGGGCTATAGGATTCCAGATTCCAAGGGGTCCTTAAGGGTACTAAGAGCGTTTACTTTTATCAACCTCTGGAAGACATAGACAATCGGTATTTATCGGCAAAAAGTAAGTCATATTTTTGCAATGACCTCCAAAGAAAATCATCAACGATAGCCACAGTACAAAATGAATCTGACCAAATCTGATTCCCTGTATTCAAGGCTTCCAACCTCACACTAGGGACAAAGGAACAAGCTCCACGTAATCTTGACAGAGGTCAAACAGCCAGCAGCAAAGCACAATTGGACCTCATCTTTGCTAGGAAAGAATAGTGAAATGTACTCTAAAAGACAGACATACAACTACCACACTCGGGTATGCTATGCAGGAGCTCAGAGAGCTGCTGTCCACAGTTCCGTGTATCTCTCTGTACATCTTCAAAACCCTAGAATTCAGACAATTTTTTTGACCTAAAGTCTGAAGATTGGCTGGGTGAAGAAGCATTCTATTGAGATCTCCATTTGCCCCTGTAAGCTGCTC
>Ga0209208_10001829_pt1 | contig 30357 bp, 23 predicted proteins | sample S1TSphfallax_3_FD_187694 | JGI IMG/M metagenome (GOLD analysis project Ga0209208, IMG submission 187694) | Host-associated microbial communities from peat moss isolated from Minnesota, USA - S1T2_Fd - Sphagnum fallax MG (SPAdes) (version 2) | ecosystem: Host-associated > Plants > Peat moss >...
AAATATAGAATTAGCAAATGTGCAACACCATACCAACATTACTTATTTACATAATCAAATGAACAAATGCAAAACAAATCAAACAAACAAATTAGACATTAAACAAATCGTGGAAACATTTGGTTTAGTATATTTTGATGGAATCATTAGACATAAAACAACACAAAGATATGAAAAATGCAATCAATAACCTAAATAATCATCAATATCTATCTTATAATCATCAAACCAAAATTATTAATGAATACAATAACCCAACATTAATATCATGCATGTTTCCTAATTTATTCCTTTTTGGAATCATAGTTATTTAAATGATAAACAAGCTCATCAAAATATCGTTCCACTTACATAGTAAACACCTAATTTGAACTTAGATGATACAAAATATATTTTTTCAAAACACCATTTGTTTTTTTTTGTATTCAATAGAATTCAATGAAAAGAAATATGTTTTGGAACTAGATTAACTATATTTAGATTGTCAAACATGAGTGAACACGAACTTTTGAATAATTTACAATCAACAGATTTTGACGAAATCATAAAAAACCTACAAAACATAAATGATAAAACATATGTACAAAATTAATTACATCATATAAAAATCTCTAACAAATATGTCATGGCTTTTAAAAATAGTCGTGCATCACAAAGAGATCAAATATTTAACATGATTAATTTCATGGTAGCACCAAGTTTGTTTTTCACTTTAAATCTTACATTTGTTCATCATCTTCTAACTGTTATTTTAATTGGACAAAACATAGATCTTGATTTATTTTATGACACAAATATGCTTTAAAAAAATGAATGGTGTAAACAAGCAACAATAAACTCAAAAGCTCATGCCATATTTGTACACACTCTTATAAATGTTGTATTCAAATACATGTTACAAGTAAAAGATTAAAAAATGATTACTAATACCAATACAAGTGTGTTTGACCATATAAAAACTTATTACAAATGTTATGAAATTGCAAAAAATGGTAGCTTACATATCCATACATTAGTGTTGCTCCCCAAATTCCAACACATTAATACAATTGTTACATGATGATGAAGAATTTCAAGAAAAGATCATTAATTATTTGTATGACATCATCATATGAAACATTGACATGTATAAATCATTCAATGAAACAACACATGAAAATAATGGTAAACCAGTGAAAACATACATCCATGCACCACAAAAACCCCTAACACCAATGCAAATAACTTCCATAAACTATTTGATAAAGACATGTGCAAATTAATGAATGTATGTAATCGTCATATGTGTAACCCAACATGTACAAATCGAATGTTGATGCTTCAAAAAAGTTTTGTAAGTATGGGTTTCTTTAAACCTTGGTTGACAAAACACATTAAAAGAACAAACAAATGGTTAAACAATGCAAATCCATGGATATTATCATCATCTAGATGTAACCATGATGTCAAATTCATAGCAGCTTCTGGAAAAGACAATAAATCATTGATTACATCACAAAAATATCAATTTACACAACGCACATGTATTTTCTTTTACAAATTGTAGTAAAAAAAATAATAACAATTAATAAAGACACAAATTCATATGATGTTATTAACAAAAGTCATCATTTGATCATACAATGTTTGAATACAAGTGGAAGTCAACAAGAAATTTCATCCACTAAAGCAATAAGTTATTTGTTAAATTTACTAGATCATTTAATCAATTACAATTTCACATTCATACCTTGGTATAATTTATCATCATGGGTAAACAAACATGAAATCAAAGAAGTTAATAAAAAAAAAGATCATGGTGACACTTTTGAAACATTCACAATTGACAAAAAACTTAAAAAATTCAAAATACATAATTCATAATTTTGAATTGACTATCAACAAAGACCCAAAAAGTTTGAATATTTTTTGTTGTATGAATTTTCAAGTAAAACAAATAAAATCAATAATGTTCGTAATCATAGATTTTACCACGATCACCTTCAATATACACCAACAATTATGAATATAAAATACCTAAAGTAATAGTCTTTCAGAGTTATATAATACCATCACAAAAAAATGATCCGAAAAATTATGCTTGAACAATTTCTATTTGATTTTCTTCATGCTGAACTTTCTTTGATATAAAAACAAATATGTTTATGTCATGGGAAGCAACATTAAATAAACAAGGTATGGCCATTAAAAATTTCAACATTTTGTAGGAATGCAAAAAATCGAGAGATGTAGATAAATTATTGAAAGCTTCAATGACAAGTGAATTTATTGATAATGAAAATGACAATTCAATAATAAACCCCCTTTATTCAAAATAACTACAAGACACAACTGAAAAAAGATTAAAGAAATTACAGTTCAAAATAACACCACACAAGACAAACAAAAACTTGAACAACTAGAAATAGAATACCTATTATGTAATACAAGCACTAATGCATATGTCATTGAAGTAATAAGAAATTTCGAAATCAATGAAAAAAACATAAAACAAATAGATAAAAATGAAACAAATAACATGAACATCATAATTGAGATTTAAAATAATACAAAACAATGGAATTGCGACTCAAATTGTTCACAAAATCAAACACCCTTTGAATCAATAACAAAAATATCAAATAATAACTACATCCTTTGGGAAGTTTTCCATGAACTTGTAGAAGACTTGTATGGTTTATGAAACATGTCCAAAAGTTACGGACTCCATGATGCACAAACTCATTTTGTACTTGATTTGTAACATATTTGTAGAGATGCCACATGATAACATTTGATTGTCTGGTTCATTGCAATATATTTTCATCTTTATCTTATGTGCATTTAACACTTTTTGCACCTAGTTCAAAAAAGAAATGTGATTTAATGGTATTTTTTTGCAATGAATTCATTTTTTAAAAAGAGGTGATTTCCATGGAACTTTGCGAACACACCATATAGACATGATGAAAGGCCTAGATTTTAGAGGAATTTGAAAGAATCAATTCCTTATTTAATAGTTTAAACTAGATTTTTTTAAAATCAAACATATCTAAGACATGTGCATAGCATGCAAATGTCACTTTGTACTTGCTCCATGTAACATTATTCAATTGTGTAACACTTAGATAACATATAGCCATTTGAGTCATCACAAAAAGAATCTTTCCTTCATTTTGTGTGTAGTACACCAACTTTTTGGTATTTAATTTCAAATTGGTTTCCATTGTAGTTTTGTTGTAATCAATCTCAAAAATAAAAACATTGGCATTGTTTTCAACATGTGCAACTTTTAATTACCATAAACTTTTTCACTTGCATGAAAACATATTATAAATATCCATAAAGTGGTGCCCAATCCTATGCCCCATTTCATCCTCACTTGGCCATAATTCATCCCCACTTTGCAAGTATTCTTAAAATCCCTTAAATTTAGACCCAAACATTGAAACTAAGGATGAAAATTTTAAAATTATGATCATGGTTTATTTTTCCAAAATTGCACCTATACACTTTGTGCTACCTATTTACAAAGTTACTTATAGAATATATTTGCCCACCTACTTAGGGGAAAGATAATTCAACCAAGTTTGCATGTAAACATGATATGAAAGATAAAAAATTAAAGCATATTTTACAATTTTTGCTACATGCTAGAACCCAATTAAGAAATTTGTTAAAATTTCCAAAGAAATGTTGAATTTGGTGACTAAAACACTTGAAAAAAACATATTTCTATCATATTAAAAAGTTGGCTACATTTTGTTGAAAAGAAATGTTAGTAGATTCATCCATTGTCTAATTTTCCCCATTTCATCCTTTGTTTTGTTTAATCAATCCATGTCTATTTCTGAATTGAAAATGACCTTACTCAAGGTGCATTTAAGGAATTTGATTATTGGGAAAATATTTTCTAACATATTTGAATCCTCATTATTTCAATCAAAAATAAAACTTGAGAAAATACATCAAATCAAGCTATCTTTGAAAAGCACTAAATTTTTGCAATAATTAAATATGCATCATAAATTGGGATATATTAGTAAAGATTGAAATAACATTCAACACCATTAATGAACATGCCCAAACTTGGTACTACTTACATGCAAGCCTAAACATTAATTTACCTACACATGTTTAATGTTTGCTTGTCTTAAAAGGTTAAAGATTGTCATGGTGCACATAAATCATTTACCCTCTTGGTTGATTAAAAGAACAAATATCATGGTAACTTCAACACATGTTTGTCGAATAATTAATTAATTTTGAAATTTCATTTCAAAATAATAATAATGGTCCTAGAATAAATTGTAATGTTATTAATGATGGATTAAACAATTGATTGAAGATGTAATGGAAATTAACCAACATTAAATGTTTTGTTTAATATAAAATTGGGAGTTTGGAATTTGTACCATTACATGTGCACACACCAAAGTTTTTTAAAAGGTGATTGGCACCCATAATTAACCATAGAATTTCAACTTTTTATTATTATTTGCATTTGATTTCAATGAACTTGTATTAAAGGACCTTATATTTTAACTACATGGTTCATATGTTGAAATATTTTGGTCATCGTTTTGAAAGATTAAAACCATGTAGCCACATAATGTTTAATAAATATTGATTTGGGATGCATGTGGTAATTGTGGCAAACATGTACAACTTGATTATGAATGCCATTGCATATTTTGAATTGCACAAGGCTTTTGATTAATGGCTTACAACATGCATAAAATTAATCTATTTTGACTTTTACAAAGGATGAGACATTATTTATTATTTATTATACATTGGGGTAATGAAGGGAAAACATTATATTGGAATTCCATTATCTCACACCCAATTTACAAATTCACAAAGATATGTTAACTTGATAATCACTGAGAAATTATATCGAAAAGACCACATTGCCCTACAATTAGAGTTAAGAAACCACTATAGCACAACTATGTTGCAACTGTCATTTCAATAGTGCAACTCCTTTGCAACTACACCTTATAAATATAATGAATTAATATAAAAATTTGCACATCAAAAAATAGGCTAGTTTTTAGGTAGTTACAATGTAGTTGTAAATGGGTGTCTTATATGGTGATTTATATGCATCATATATATGGATGTAGTAAACTACATTTGATTTTTTGAGGAGTTTCATTGTACATGCATATTATAACTAAAGTAGGATTGTTGGAAGGTAATTACACAGTGAACAACTACTTTGCAACTAATGTACGACATTCAAACATGCGATCAAGCCACATGTTCGCATTCCCACCGTCCGATAAATATGAAGCTTGTAACTAATTTTTGCAAATGAAGCCCATTGGGCCACTATTGGGCCATTAAGTAAGTATTACCTATTCATTGTGCAAATAAAGTGTGAATTTGCAGGGGTCAAATTTGATTACAATTTTCCATAAACTTATTAAAATATTTATATTGGATGTACATTAAGGTTTTCAAGCTTATACACCTATAATGTTTTTAATTTACATGAGCAAATGCAAAATTGATAATAGTTAATTCCTTTGTCAATAGCTCCTTGGCACCCACAAGCTCTTAAGGGTTGCATCTTCTGGCATTGGTGGGTGTGTCATGGTTGTGTTTAGACATGGGACACCATCATCAATGCCACGCGAAGTAGCACAAATATCCGTCATGATGTGGGATGATCAAGATTCCTTTTGGACCACCATTTTCCATGAAGGATTTTGTTGTTCATCCATGAAGAACATTTGTTGAACTTGGGCGGGAAAAACAAAAGGTTCTTCATCCTTGCCATCATATACCAAAAATTACAAACCAAAAACCCTACCTCATTTTGTTTATATGTTGGATTCCCATTAACATCATTTTTGTTCCTAACCCATGCACACCACATGAAAATGATGGGAGTTGAAATGGGTCCATAATCTAATTTGAATATGTCTTTTATAACATTGACATATTCTACTGTTGCATCACCATCCCCCATGTGGGTTTGTCATTGGCCAAAAATTGATGCCATCCCATAATCAAAACTAACCATGCCTTTCATATTATAATCATTCATTTAGAAGTGTTGCCATATGCCTTCATTTGTTGATACCTCAATTGTTGAGAATTCAAGCTCAACTAATTAAGTTTTCATTAATTACTAGAATAGGAAAGTATGTAGGTTACTTTCACAAGGTTAAACTACTTTTTTTCCTTAGATTAATTTGGTTATTTCTAGTTTGGTCTCTTAGTTAAATACTTTGGTGTTGATGGTTTGGCTTTCTTTTCGTCATTGCATAAGTTTATGTCTTTGATGTGACAAAAACCTTAAGGAGTTATTGATGTTATGTTCCATGTTGTGAGCATCATGTTTTAGTTTCCTTTCAATAAAAAAATATTTTTGCATTTGATTAGATCTCCTATTTGTTAACATGGTATTAGAACTTTGGTTGTTTGGTGAGAAAGTTGAATGAAATCTAATGCTAGAAAGTTTCTAAAACTAAAGCTTGAGAGTCTCTAGTAATATCATAGGAGTTTATCAAGTGCAAGAGACAAGAAAGTAAAGGAGAGAGTGTGAAGAAAACATAAATAAAAAAGGAGGTGAAATGATATCAATACATCGAAGGTTGTGAAAGTCAGATCTTTAAATTTAGATCTAGGTCTATCATGGAAAGATCTTGGAATGAAATTTGGAAGGTTTATAGAAGAATATAAAGCCCTGCTATTTTCAAAATTTTAAAAGGAAAAATATATGTTTTGTGAGAGTTATGAGCTTTTGAAGATTTTGTGTCAGATTTGGTTTTTTGGTCATATTTCGTTTGTTTGAACTTTTTTGAATATTCAACTTTGAGATTTTATAGATCATAAAAGATTACATACATGAAAGAAATTTCATGCCATTTGGATATGTATTGAAAGAAATCCAAGTATTTAAAGTTTCAACCTCAATTTCTTTTCAAAGTGATAACTCCTTGTGATCATCATAAGTAGGGCTAAAAGTTTAAGCAAATGTGAAAGACACATATATTTAATGTGTTTCTCAACCTTTCAACGGGTTTGGAATTGTTGAAAGGGAGTTGTAAGTCATTTTGTGTTCAAGTCCCAGTTTGAGGTGCTTTCAAGAAAGTAGCAAAATTTATCATTTTATGAAATCAAATGAACTAAAATTTTGAAAGGTGATATAAGATATAGTTTTTCATATTTTACCAAAGTTTCAGATCAATTTGAGTTCATATATGAGTAATGTAACTTTGCAAAATTGTTGATCACATCAATTTACATCAACAAGATATCAAAACAAATTTTGGAGTGGAACCAATACAATTTGGGAGAACTTGAAGGAAAAAGTTTGGACTTTGAATTGTGGAGCACAAATACACATCAAGACCTTCAAATAAAAATTGGTATGTAATCATGTACTTAGTACCATACAAAATATTATATGGAATGTACATACATATATTTCAAACTTATGTATAGTATAGAACCTCATATAATACTCAAGACATACATACATATGCAAAGTTAATCTTGTTCAACTTTAACCCTAACCCTAGAAAACTAAGGAAGGAAAAAAAATCATTTCCTAAAACAAATTGTTTGTGTAACCCCAAGAAGACATTAAGTGTTGCCTTGAAAGATGGCGAATGGTTTTTCTTAAATTGTAATTGAGAAATTAGATAAGAACAATTTTCAATTGTTGAAATTTAAGATTCTGTATTTTTTGATGGGGAAAGGCTATTGGGAGTTCATAATTGGTGATGAGAAATAACTTCTTTTCCTAAAAAACCCCACACATAAAAAATTCAAGCCAACAAAACTTGGCATAAAAAATCTAGGAAAATTTTATATTAGTTTTCTATGAATGTGTGTGATTTGATGATTGTGCATATTCAAGATGCAAAATCACCCAAGCAAGCTTGAAATACATTGGTGAAGATGTATAACACCAATACACAAGCCTACAAAATGTAGCTTCAGCAAGAGTTATAGAATTTGCAAAAAAACAAGATGAACATTTATGACTATTCTATAAAAGTGAAAAACCTTGCACATTTTTTTGCTTCTATAAGAGCCCCTATAATTGATGAAGATTTAATGGTTGTGACCTTGAATGGTCTTGGAAAATACTATAGTTAGTTTGGAACTTCAATTATAGTTCAAAAAATATTTATTGATTTCTAATAATTTATAACCTTACTTATAAGTGAAGGGATGCGGATAGTTGGCATTTCATCCAATGGAGGATCACATGAAAATGCCTTCTACTTAAAAACTAGTAGAGGTAAAAGTGGTAGAACTTCATTTCAAGGTCAACACGAAAATTCGCATGGTGGACATCATCAACATGAAGGTCATTTTCATGGAGGTGGATAAGGAAACTTTAAAGGAAAGGGAAGTCATGGAGGCCGTGGTGGAAGTCATTGAGGTCAATAATCAAACAATGACTCAAACTATTAATACTGTGGGAAACCTAGGCACATGGTAAATAACTGTTATCAAAAGGAACATGATGCATATAATGGAAAGCTACAACAAGGGAATTATGCATCAACTAATAATCAAGGTGATGAAAAACTGTTTGTGATGCAACACATGACAAATTCAATGATAGGAGGTGTATTAAATAACAATGTTTGGTATGTGGAATCTATAGTTTCAAACCACATGATTAGTCATGGAGAATGGTTTACAGACACAAGGGATTTGAAAACATTACGGTTTGTGGAAATTGGTGATGACACTACACATCCCATCACACAAATTTGCAAGGTGCCATTGTCCATGTAAGATGGGCAAACAAAGTACTTGAAAGGTGTACTTCATGTTCCAACCATAATAATGAATTTACTCTCAGTAGGCCATATGGTGGAACAAGGTTTATATGTGACATTCAACCTTAATGGATGCTTTGTGGAGGACATAAAAAACCAAAATAAATTGATTGCAAAAGGGAAAAGGAATGGGTGGATGTTCACCTTGGATGTGAACATGCCTAAGGTGAATTCCATGTTATTCACACATGGAAAAGGAGTTGGAAACATTGGAATTTGGCACAAGTGGGTTGGCCATGTTAATATCCAACGTCTTATGTTGGTGGTGAAACAAAATCTTGTTGGAGGTCTCCCCAAATTTGGAACAAAAAAGGTGATGCTAAAAGTTTGTGAAACATGCTAGTTGGGGAAGCAAGTTACACATCCATTCTTAGTTTAAATAACTCATGTAGGTTCCAAACCTTTGGAAATGATCCACCAAGATGTGTGGACCACGAAGACGAAATCCATTGGAAAATGTAGGTAACGTGAGTTTCATTAATGACCACACAAGGAAGGTGTGGGTTTATATGAAACACAAAGGTGAAGTGTTTCAACATTTTTTGAGTTTCAAAGTAATGGTGGAGAAAAAAAAGGTGTGAACATCGAATGCTTAAGGTCCAATGGAGGGGGATAATACTTTTCAAATGAATTTAGTGAATATTTGAAGGAATAGGGAATTCAAAGGAAGTATTCATGTAGTTATTCCCCACAACATAATCGAATTGTTGAAAGGAAGAACATGCACATTACAAAAATAACATGTGCCATGTTGAATGAAAAGAATTTTCCATATTATTTTTGGGTGAAAACGATAAAAATTGTAATTTATATTATGAATCGAACACCCACAACAACAGTTCATGGCATGACACCCAAAGAAAAATTCACAAGCAAGAAACCAAATGTTTCACATTTAAAAATGTTTGGTTGCATTATATATGTGCATGTTCTTGATGATAAGATATCAAAACTAGACCCAAAAGCTAAAAAATGTATTTTCATTAAATATTCTTTGGATTAGAAGGGATATAGATGTTTCAACCTTTCCATTCCAAAGTTGCAAGTGAGTAGAAATGTTGTGTTTGATGAAATGGTTAGTTTATATTCACTAATGAAGATAATAGAAAATGGAGAAGTTAAAAATGGTGATGTTTCATCAAATGTGGATCAAAAATTATAATTAATTAATGGACCACAAGAGTTTTCAATTAGTGGCATTACAAGGAGATTTACAATTCATTTTCAATCGTAATTACCACATGCCACTTGCTACAATGCCTAGTCACCTTAGACAAGTCACATAAAATTCTAGTTGCAAAAGACAATGCATGACATTAAATTGCAAAATAGTCGCATAAAGATGCAATTTACATGAACTTTTCATCCATCCAAACCAACTTACGTAGTATCTTCATTTTGTGATCGATTTTACAATTCAAAAATGCAATCGCATTAATATTTGTTTAAATATTTATTACTTAAATAATAATAATAATAATATATTTATATTATTTTTCATTTCATTAAATTCAACTTGTACCATGTTAACGCATGTCGTTACATAAGCTAGGTTTTTAAAAAGCTAGTTTAGGTTGTTAAGTAGGCCACCTATTGTGTTTACTTAGGATCACTTTATACGCATTTAATTTATGTTTGCTATGTAAGTAGGGAATATTTGATCAACATTCCAATGTTGACCACAACCCATGGCATTCATGAAGATTAATCCTCAAACCCCCAGGATGAAAATCAATTCCTTTACCACCAAACCACCCCATTTGTTGTGGAGAAGAAGTTACGTGCATTTTATTTAACCTATTTGATTTTAAATATTACACAAAATATCATCTTTGAACTTTAATGTCTTATTACAATTTTGTCCAAATGAGAAGATTAAAGTTTAAACTTAAATGTTTTCCAATAATGTACACAAACATATTTTTTTCCTTTTAAAAATGTAAATCAATTTGATTTTGTTTCTTGAATTTCATTATTTCAATACTATTTCAAAGACCATTCCATGAAAAAAATATTCAATTACATTATTTATAAATGGATAATATAATAAATAAATACATAAATAAACCTTCATTTGATTCTAAAAATTATATTCTCCAATTTTTTTTGATATATCATAATTCTACCAATATAATTTAATTGAAATGTGTGAAATGTAATTTATTCACATATAATATTTATAAATGAATCATGAATAAATTATGATAGAAATATCATAAAAGATATTTTATTAACTGTATTTTTGATATAAAATATTAATCTAAATAATCAATTTTAATTTCTAAATATTGATTAATGCCATATAATTAATTGATTTTACTGAACTATAAATTTTATTATTTTTACACATATAAGATCTTAATTTTTACTTAAAATTATGATAAAAAAATGTAAAAAAAATTTATATTTTTTCACATCTCAAACATTTATTTGATTTAAGAAATTATATTATACAATTTTGATTATTATAGATCATAGTTGTACCAACAAAATGTAATGTAAATGTATGATATGAAATGGATCATAAATTACTCCTACTACCTAGCATATTCAATAAATAAATTACATTGCCTACTTAATATAATAATTGATTCAAAAAATTCACATATATCAACATGATAAAATATTTATTACTTAACCCACATACATATGACCTACTTGATACTTGCTACATATCCTATTTATTACCTATTTAATACATTAATTACAGAGCCTACCTAATTATTTAATTACACTTACTACCTAAACCCTAATTCATTTAATAAATAAATTACATTGCTTAGTTAATTAAATAATTAATTCAAGAACATTATCACATATCAACAATATGATAAAATGCCTTATTTGTACCATTAATTTTCATGGGTCCTTTGAAATTTTTACAAACCCACTAAACCTTACTACAAATTTAATGCTTAATTCATTGAAAAAAATTGAGGGAAAACAATTAAGCCACTAAATCCAACAATTTCATTGGTCGACTTTTTTTTTTTCACATTTGATTACACGTAAATTTACAATTAAAATTTATAATCGCAAATCAAGTTGAAAAAATGCCACATGATATCCAATGGCCTTTGAATAACCTTCCAAGTCACAAAAACAACTACATTTTCATCTATTTTGGGATTCCACTAAAAATGGATGATATAAATGTAATTTTCATTTTGTGAAAATAATACCTTGCCAACAGGGTATTTTTGAGTCTCAACTTTTATAATACCAGCTGGGCAGAAATTATGAATAAAATGTGATGCTTTGGGAACATCTTAAGTTACACATTGGGGACTTGAGGAACATGATGGGAACCTCATTAGGAACGTATGAGAAACATTGAGAACTTGGACAACATGTTGGGAACATCAAAATCCAAACTAATAGAACCTCACACCACCCCCTCTCACCCAAAAGAGGAAAAAACAAATTGCCCTTCCTGGGTGGGGTGGATCCATGTTTAGCTGTCTCATTGGCTGCAGGAATATTCTATTCCCTTAGTACCTAGCAGCCTGACCAAAGAAGTATTAAATAAAGGCAATGTGTTGAAGATTCGCGTTCTCAGAGTTCCCGGACTCGTTCCCAAGAGCGTCCTATCTCTCTCTCTCTCTCTCTCTCCGCCTGTGTGCGTTTTGGCAGTGTTGCTGTTGTTCCTGCCTCCCATCTTTTTCGTTTCCCTGTGCGCCAATTGCCCTAAGCCTGCGTTGTCTCTTCAGACGTTGCGTTTGACAGCGGGCCTGCCTGCTAGCGGATCTTCGGTAGCGTACTTCTACAAACTTCGCTTGTTTGCGGTTCTTTTGGCAGCTTGAAAGCCCAGGAAGAAGAACAAGTGTTCGGGTCACTCCAGGATCACCACTTCGGCTTTCTTTGTTCTACGCCCGCTTCGGTTTATGAAGTAAGTCTTGTTCTTCACAGTTTTTCTTTTACCGCTTGCCCCCACCCCCCGTTTTTCTTGGAGCTTTCAGGTCGTGTATTTTATTCTCATCAATAATGTTTCGTAGTGCTTCTAAGTTGCTTTGGCTCCTGAATACAAGGACATCGTTTTAGGGTTTGAATTTCTTCTAGGAGTGTTCGCAATTTCATCTTATGTCTGCGATGCTCGTTCTCTGCTGCGAACTGAGATGCTTGTTTGTTGGCAAGAAGTGTCTTTCAGTTGAACATCAAGGCTAGGTTTTCCTTGTCTTGTCTTTCTGGTGCTTGTCCCAGTTGTGGTGGATGCTAATCAGATTTTTGTTGAACTTCAAGTCTGAGATGCTGGGATAACAGTATCTTAGTTTGAGCTCTTTTTATCTTTCCCATGCCTTATTGCCTTTGTCAAGAAATTTGTTGGCAACTAGTCCCTTTACAAATGATTTTTGCAGCTCTTCCTTGGCTCTTTTGGCAAGATTAGTTTGCTGCAGATCTCCCTTAGTGGCTGTAATATTCTCCATTTTTTCCCTTGTTTTATCTTGCACCTACTGAACAGGAATGAGAAATTCAACTTCTTGAGAATCACCAAAGATTTTCCTCTAACTTTTTGAGATATCTGTGTATTCTGCATCTGCAGCTCAAAGGAGAAGCCAACCCTTGGGTATGTCAACTCTCTCCACCCTATGCAGTTTGAGTGTTGTCACTGAGTAGTAATGGTTGATGATCACAATCCTGTCTATGAAAAATAGTCTGCATTCATGGTTTTCCATGTACATGAAGAGGAGTTCATCTGTTAGTTCTGCAGTAGTGCTAGGTTAGGTGGTCCTGAACAGTTATTGCTGAAATGGAAGGCATGAATTCTCACATTGGTCAGAGGTCTGAAATGTGAAAACCAAACATGTCCTGTTTGATTGCAGTGGCACGCGGATCAAAACCCGCAAACGGAACATTGCAGTTCCGTTGGACACTGCAACCTTTGGGGATGCTGTTGTGCAAATTTACCTCGAGCATCACGGTGACTTGGTAACGTATTTTGTTATGATGCCTCCATAGCCAACATCTTATTGCTTTGCTAAAGGTTTCAAGTCATGTACTGCGCCAGTCTGTTTGTTGTATGTCTTGCCATTCCTGGACCCATACAGACATAGATTGCTGAAGTTAATCTTTGTTATAATAAGTTCCTGTTATTAAGCCTTGCAACTTGTAATGTAGGAACTTATCGCCAAAGACATTGATGCAGCAGATCTTGACTTCTCAAGATATGGTGATACCTTCTTTGAGGTGATGATTTTCAGTTCTTATGGTCACATTGATTGGTTGTCTATGCATGTCCACAAATTGCCTCTAGACTAGAATCACCATTAGAAACTTATGCTGGTTTGGCTTGGCATGCTGAGTTTGTTGAGTGCATGGCCATACTAAAGGTCATTGCCTACATTTGCTCTGTAGTATAATTACATCCAGCTTTAGAAGCTCATTATCTGCAAATGCTGTGAATGGAGAGTTGCTACGTTCTAAGAGTTGTTGATGCGTGCTATACATGGTATGAATTGTTTGGCTGGGTCTATACCATGTCAAAGGCAGTTCTGGAAACTGGTACTCATTGTGCATTGTTTCTTACATGTTGGGTTGTGGTGACAGGTGGTGTTCACAGGAGGGCCAAACCAACCAGGTACTACAAAACCTGAGGAGGGTGCACAGCAACCATATTCAGTGTTAAATTGTGAGTCAACACGACAGAGCATTCTGCCCTATGTTCTGTTTCTGCAGAAGATTATCCGGCGTCGTCCTTTCATGATCAAAACCCTTGAAAATGTCATGCGCAGGCTCCTGCAGTCATTGGTCAGTTTCTACCGCTTCAAAGGTTTCTCAATCAGGAACAGATTCACTTTTGAGTTCTGTTTCTGGAATTTGTTATCTTGTGATTATACAAGTTTTTTTTCTCCTTTGTGGTACTGATGACAAAAGCTGTACCTATGCCATCTAGCTGGGCCCCCAGAGTTTGATTAGATTTGGTTCATGAGAAGCTGTATCCTAAGTAAGGATATAGTCTTGGGTGATTGAAGGCTAGTACACATCAGCCTCTTTCATGGGGTTTGTTTCATGATATTGTTTGTTTTGTAGGAGCTATATGAAGCAGAAGATCGCAAGAAGTTGGCCATATTTACAGCTCTCACATTCTCCCAAAAGCTATCAGGGCTGCCAGCAGAGACAATATTCTCTGCGTTGCTGAGTGACAGCTTGGTTGCAAAAGGCTTAGCACTTGGGTTTGTCACCGACTTTTTTAAGGAGTATTTGGTGGATTATAGCTTGGATGATTTGGTGGGACTTTTGAAGCGTGCTAAGATGGAAGATCGTCTCCTTGACTTTTTCCCGATGCAGAAGCGCTCTCTTGAATGTTTTGCTGACCATTTCAGGTTAAATTCACATTTGTTTTCTTCTTGTATATTTGACAAGTGATGATATTTCATATAAATTACAGCTGCCAGGTAGTGGTATCCTTGCTGAACTCACTGGTTTGTCCTTCATGTAAGCAGAAAATGGAATTAATATAAATGTATGGTTGAGCATGGTTTTCATCAGAAGCAGTGCCAGTGATTCTCCAAAGTGTGAGTGTGGATTTCTAATAGGAGTCATTTTGATGCTAGAGATCTGTCTGACAATTGCTCCTGAAATTGCAGTAAGGAGGGGCTGGGCGTCCTTGTGGAGTACAACAGGAAGAAGGTATTTGACCTGAAGCTGAAGGAGCTGCGGACAACACTGACTGATCAGATTGTTGAGGGTGTGGTTTTGGCAGAGGTGACAGAGATGGTGAAACAGTGTCGTAAGGAAGCAAATTTGCCTGATGTGGATGTGATGCGCACCATCTGGGATGCTACTATGGATGCAGTGGAGTGGTCTGGAAAAAACCAGCAGCAGAACTCAAATCTTGCTCTTCGCCAGGTGCTTTTACCTTTCTCAAAAGTTGTTGATGCAATGCTGTAGCAGAGGTTATAACTGAAATCAGTGAATACTGTGTTGTTGCATGAATTGCTGGGGTATTGTGGCTGGGTAGTTGCAGATTTCACGAGTTGAATGTGTTGTCACAAGAGCTTTCCTACACCTACACATAGAAAGGGTGTCAGAAAGTAGTCACAAGTGGTTTGCTTAAAGGACACGTTCAGAGTGCAAGAGGCCCCAGCTACTATCCTCTATTTCTGTGGTGTCTTTTTAGCAACTTAGATATGAAGGCCTGAGAAAACCTATCTGTGTCTGTAAAAGAGAGAAGAGACCTTTTATGTCTTTTTGATTCACAGGTGAAGACTTGGGGCAAACTTCTGGGTACATTCTGCACCACAGCAAAACTGGAAATGGACTTGATTTACAGAATCCAAACCCATTGCTATGAAGATGCAAAGCTCATGAAACTGTTCCCAGAGATTGTTCAAGCCCTCTATGACCAGGATGTTCTGGCAGAGGACACTGTCCTCAGTTGGTTCAGGAAAGGCACAAATCCTAAGGGCAGGTATGTGCTTGCTTTAGCTGCTGACCTATTTTCTGCAGGAATTGGCTCTAGAGTTTCATAGTCCTAAACATTTAGTGCTACTCTAGAGAAGACCTGGACACCACCATTAATACTTGGAAAATATTAATGTTGGAGGTGCCTCCAGTTTTATTTTGTTCTTGTGTGTGGTGTCTCCCAGAGATAATGGCAGTGATATTGTGGGCTTTGTGACATTCTGCAGGCAAACATTTGTGAAGGGGCTGGAGCCATTTGTAAAGTGGCTGGAGGAGGCAGAAGAGGAAGAGTAGTGGCCCCAGACTAGCATCCTTCTAGCAAATGCAAGGTTCTAGTGTTCTTCTCTCGTGTAAGAATTTTCCTCAGCTGTTTGGATTGGGTAGTTGAAGAGGGTTATAGTGTTTATTATCCAAGTTCTTTCTTACCTCAAGCCTTTTGAAGGTCCTAAAATGCAAATATTCTGTCCACATATTTAACAAGGATGTTTGTCTGGAGACCTTCAAAAGCAATGTAGTTTCACATTGTCATGTGCTTCATCTGTAATTTGGTCTTCTTCCTTTCAAGAGACACATGCACTGTTTACCACCAGTACTATTTCCTCCATTTGATGGTCTTGTATCAAAATGTGTATCTGGTAGCTTAGTTGGAACGCTTATTCCTAGCACAACCCAGGTACTTCAAAAAACTGGATGACTGGTTGATTCCACACAATATAACAAGGATGTCATGTATGAGCCTAGATATCAGGATTTGTTGACCTATGAATTTGGTGAAATCTGAGTGTAGCTAACAGATTTCATATATTGATAATAATGCTGAACAGTGGAGTCCACTTCCTCAAATGCACACAGCAAAGGTGGGTGGAGAAGCTTGACAAAGCTTAGGAAGTACTCTTCACCATCTCTCTGTGTGCATCTTTACTGATGCATTGTGTTGAAAATTCCATGGTGATAAAGATTGTCTGGCTTCAGACTGCCATGGTGACAGTACTATTACCGATATTACTGTTGTTGCTGTGCATTCATTTCCAGTCATGGGAAGAAGCTGCACTAGTCTTTGGGCCCATCAGGATGTCAGAGAAATTGCCATATCTCCGACTGCCATGGCAATGGTACCTACACATAATTATAGCAACATTATTGTTGTGCATTCATTTGTAGCCACAGCAAGACACTGCACGAATCTTTCAGCCCATGTGGTGGTGTCCTTTGCCCTTAGTCTACAGATAGAAGTAGCCCAGAAGGAGACTATAATATACCAGATTACCTTTTACCATTCTGGCGGTAATTAAATCATTTTCAATAAATTAATTTTTTTCTCAAAATCAGTTGTTTGGAGTATCTAAAGTTGTAGAAAATTTGTTTGACATTACTATTGACTGCCTGCCCTAAGAATTGGTGGGGTGGTGTGTGAAAGTGATGCAAAATTACTTGGCATGTAGTCTATTTTGGGACTGTTCAAAGCTTGATTAAATTTCTGTGTGTACGAAAGTTATTCGTAAAGTCAGGCAAAGACGGGCACCGGAACCCCTTGTTTGGTCACATAGGGGACGAGACTTCAAAACGGGGCATGAAACTCAGTTTAGCAGCAAATTTGGTGCTAAACTGAGTTTGCCCTGCCCTTTCTGTTCCTGAACGCTTTCAACCAATTTGCTGCTGCTGCTATATGTACTGTAGCTGTAAATGTTCTTGAACCTGGTGCATCTAATCCTGAGTCTTAATGTTTCATATCCTTGTTTAATAAAATTTCATGACTTTGCACAGAACAGCCAGGAGAGGATGAAGCATCAAATGAGAGGTGCAACTCAGGCCCAACAGGGTTTGAAAAGTTGCATCTTGGAATGGAGGGTGCTCCCTTTTTATTTTTGCTTGTGGGTAGGTGAGGGATGGAGAGAAGGTTTATTCAAGTTGTGAGGAAAATGGACTGTTCACTATTCACTTTCCATTTAGAAATGTACTTCTTCGATGTTCTTCTTAGTAAAAAATGTGGATATGTTAAAAATTGATATAGTGTCTACAAAATATATTGGAAGCTCCGAGCCAACAGTGAGGCCAATAATATTTTCACATTTTATTCACATCGTGAAGCAAAGAGATCATTGAATTTTCCCATTGTTAAAAAAAAAGGATTCCATGTTTGCACATGTTGGGGATTTCAAGATCTTCTAGATGGTCCCAAAGGGAAGACCAATCACAAACAAAAGGAATAATATGTACTAATTTCATGTAACTATTTAAAACCCTTGCATAATTCCATTGATGAGTAATCAAAATTGGTATATGAGAATTTTTTTGGAATCCCTAAGAAGTGAGGAAAGTAGCCACGGACTGCTCGAGTGCAAAGCTGGTGCTCTTGGAATTGTCGACGTCCCAATTCATGATTCCCGCAATCGATAACTGCTGGGCCGCAGCAATGAAGTCGCTGCCTTGCAATCCTCGACCGTTAACCTCCACGCTCGCAAGTAGCTTAGTGGGATCAAAGCTTGCGGAAACTGTGTTGAAGTCGTTCACATAGTCGCTCTGGGTGTTGAGACTGTCGGCATAAAACTGGTAGTTGACGTAGTCTATGGAAGAAGCGTAGTTGGAGAACAGGTCCTTGTATATGGGCAAAGTGTTGCCAAATGGAGCGATAGACGCCACGCTGATGGTGCGGGCGGATTTCAAGCTAGAAATCAACTGGCCGATGCAAGTGGTGAAAGTAGCACTGCCTGAAGGAAAGTTCTCGTAATCGATGTCGACTCCATCCAGATTGTAAGTCGACACCAGGCTACTGATCGATGACACCGCATTGTTGACCCATTCGGTAGTGCTTGCAGGATCGTACCAATTGACCGGCTGACTGGGATTGCTATCGCTTATATACTGAGTAGCGCCCGCTAGGCTGACCATGAGCTTGACTTTGGGATTCTGTTGTTTGAAGGCTAGGGCGGACGGACCATCCAGGCTTGTGGTCCAATACGGGGAGAAGATTCCGTTCTGCTGATTGCCTGATGCATCGGAGTCGATAGCGAAGGAGAGAGGGAAAATGAATTGCAGGGTAGGAAATGCAGATACGGTAGCTTGCAAGTCGGAGAATTGCAGGCTAGTGTCACCAGAAGCGCCCATGTAGTCGATCAAGAGAGCGCCATGAGATTGCAGCAGTGAACGTCGACCAGGATATTGTCTAGAAGCTGCGACAACGTTACTATTTGCCACGATGGCAACGATCATAGCTATGAGAATTGCAACGCCACTGAACTTCATAGTGGAGCAAGCGCGTGCCATCTTAGGTGCAGAACAAAGTAACTGGGTATCCAACATGTGCAAGCTCGACACAATCTAATTACAACAAACTAAGTTTCAGAATGTAAAGCTATAAACACCAAGAACAATCTATTCATGAATTCTGTGGAGAGTAATAAGAACTAGGAGAGCTATTCAGAGTACTTGGGTGAAGAGTGATGATCAGTGAGTAAATTGGTGCAGCAGAGTCACAAGGATTAAGGTATATGTAAGGATCAATACTACGAGGAGAAACTCCTACGAATTGGTCATTCAGCTCAAGCCTTGGTTATCGTCGGTCCGAGCACGCGGCAGGAATAGTGCAGAGCTGGGTTGACTACTTAGAAGCAGACTTTTGTTTGCTAGCTCTACTTTATAACCAAAAAGCGAAAAAACAACTTTAAAGGCGCTAAAATTAAGTGTTTTTTTGAGATTTTCAATACCCAGAATATGAACAAATTTTAAACATAACTAGCCAGATTTCCATACATGGTTCAAGTACATAGCCAAAAATTGAACATTGCTTAGAAGTCAATCAATTGCCTTTGTCAGGGCCAGCATCCAGAGTCTGATCATCACTGCCTCCTAGAACTGCACTTGAACAAACACAAGTTAACTTAGCCCCACAACATTAAATGTGCACATAGTTGTTTTGGAGGCAGTACTTCCCCCCCCCCCCCCCCCCCCCCGACTGCCCATTTTTACCATCAAAGATGTAGTTGGTGGTGCCTAGACACAAATCTTCATGCTGCCCATAAAAACTTTGTGTCTTGTTATGCACATTTTGGGCCTGTATTGGGCACCAGGCATCCATTTCAGGCCCAAAATGTACATAACAAGGGCCCAAAGTGTGTCTGGGCGTTATCCATGTTCTTGAGAAAAAGAATTGGTCGAGCCAATGGCAGACAATGAAAAAGAAGAAGCATTGCCTACGATAACAACAATAACAACTAAGTGCTCATATAACACTGTGGGTTAGAGTGTTGGGGGCAAGTTACTTGTTTCATCAGATCATGATCATAGTAGGGACCAAATGGGCATCATGGAGTGTACTCTCCATAGAATCAAATTGACATGGTTGTCAATGGACCATCTTCAATCTTCTGGTGGTGCTATCAGTTTCCAATAATGTTTGACAGCTTTACATCTTGAGGGATGCACAATATGTCTGACAGTGAAATGTGGCAGTGGTTGCAGAGGGGTTAGGCAATTATTTTGTTGATTCTGCCCATAGAGAAAGACACCAGGTTTTGAGGATTAGAACTCTCAGGTCTAGTTTTGGTTAGGGTAGAATCGCTCATCACCGAATATGCGCATATAATCAAACACTGTTCAATATTTTTCTCATTCTTTAGCCAAATTGAGTGATTTTTCTGTCATTGGATGCACAAGCTGTAGAGCTACAAATATTCTTTGAGCGTGGGAAGTAAAGGAGCAATGCTCAAAACATAGGAAGAGGCTGAGTTGTAGTTTGCTTCAATTTTTTTGAAAAACTAGCTCTAGACCTCTGTCTAGTTCCAGCCTCATATTGTCCTCATTTTTAGTTTGTTTTGAGTGATTTAAAATTTGACGAGGGTGCCAAGTAGGGCTTTACAAAAATTCTTCATATTTTATAGGCAAAGATGCAATGATCAAAGATCTTAAGTTCGAAATTTAATTATGTGTTAAGTCGCTCATCACCACACTTTGAACCGCCTTCCACCAAACACCCCATATTTTACTATTTTACCCATTCCTTTGTCAAATTGAAAAACATTTGCAGCATTGAAAGTGCTAAATGAAGGGCTAAATTTTTTCCTGGAGCTTCAGAATCAAGGGAACACTGTGTGCTGATTCAACCTCATTTGAGTTTGTAAGTCTTTGCTCACAGGCCTATCTACCCTAATAAAAGTCACATGACCTAACTGAATTTGGGTCTGATTTCTCGAACTGGTTCTAAAATAGGAATCAGATTCTTGGTTCCATTTATGTGTGGATTAGAACCAGAATCAAGGTTTTTGAAAATAATAATAATAATAAAATAACAAATAAGTACTAACTAGAGGTTGACCAGCAGTTAACCACTGGTTCCAATCTGGGTTACTGGGAACCAGACCAGAACCAGATCTGGTTTTCAGAACTATCCAACCAGAATTGAATTTTTTTTACAGCTGAACCTGGAACCATATTCCATAAGGAATTGTTAAGAAAGAGACTACACATTGCTGTAGGATAAATGGGCATAAAATATTGGCTCACTGGAGTGCTATTTGTGTATATGTTGGATGGGGTCCATAGAGGTGCATGCATTTAGATGAGAAATTTTGCATTATTTTTAGTTTGAAATTTGAACCTGCCACAAACTTGGGTAGAGCCATTACACTTAGGAGCTGCTTGTTTTTATTGGCTCTAGGTAAGGCAGAGGTTGTGGTTCCATGTAATTCCTAAGACTGAGGGATTACCAAACTAAGGGCTTGTGCAAGGCTAGAGTTGAGTGGGGACCTGATTTTGATAATGCCTTTGTTGTGGGACATTACCAGATGTCTAAAGAAAGTTTTAAATCAAAATTTTAAAGGAAAAAAATGAGAAGGGGAGGAACATGATGAGAAATATATAAGAACCCACTTTAAAATGTAAGAATCTGCTCATGATCAGCAGCAAAATTATGGCCCTATGTTGCAGAGGAAATTTTATTTTGTACAATTGAGTTATCCTTTATAAAGTCGCCCTGTCTCCACCCTGTCTTTGGGACTGCTTTCACCCTCTATCCCCTCTTTCAGTGAAAGTAAGGAAACTTTATTATTATCTTAGTATGAAATGCTGAAACTCAGCATTTAATGCACAAGGTTAGAGAGTAACCATAGGAGTTGTACAGGTAGGAGCAGGGAGCAGTTAAAATATAAGTGACAGCAATGGAGACACTCGGAAAAAAAAAGGAAAGACGAGATAAAACTCAGTTTATCGCCAAAATTGTTGGAAAGCGTAGTTTGGGTCCCAGTTATTTCATTTTGTAAAATTTTCATTCCCAGTTACGCGTTTGAAGCCCTATTGTGCCAAAACTGGCCGTTCTCACCCCCTGATGATCCCATGACTTTATGGATCACTTTTTTATGTAACGCTCTATTGTGCCAAAACTGGCCGTTCTCACCCCCTGATGATCACATGACTTTATGGATCACTTTTTTATGTAACCAGAGCTAATCCTAAGTGTCTTTAGCTATCGGCAGGTCTCATGTTGAGCTCTCAGTTCGTTTTTGTCAAACTTCAGGCAGCATTCCCTATTTTAACTTTTGTTAGAAGTGGCAGTGCCATTATGCAATGAGACGACACTTGCTACTTTTTTCCACATAGTTTGAAAATTGAAAATACATCAAACTGTACTGAGCTCGTTGAACAAGTATGTCTATAGTCTTCACAAGTCGGTTCGTTTTGTCAACAGGCGTGTCTGTCTAGTTTTGACGAGTTGGTCCTCTTTGTGGGGGCCAAGTAGGAAATTGTACACAAGTGCAATGAATTAAGTGCAGGAAAACAATTCCTCCAATCTTTTTGGTGTACCTAAATGATTTTTACAAACTCTTCTAGTCATATTTGGAATTGAATTGAAACCCAGCCAAACAAATAAAAATCAAAGCACCTTAACAAAATGGTGAATACAAGGAACAAAATGGAAGGACCCACATCCAAGAAGACAAAAGAACCACCTAAGAAGGTGAACCACAAGGGGAACATCTAATTATTTTAGCTCCCCCTCCAGTTGAGAAAACATTTTAGCTAATGCCAATATGTTTCTTGCAACTGGAGGGGGAACAACATTTTAATGTTAGGGAAACAACTTTATTAGGCTTATTTTCTTGATAATTATCTTCTTTGGACACAATTGAGTGTAAAATACATTAAGATTTTTTAATAGGTTAATATTCCTGGAAATTGGGGGGAAGGAAAATTGGGGTTTTGCCTTGGCAAACTAGTTCCATTTCATCAATTATTAAACTTTGATGTGTTTTCTTATTGTTTTAGTTTGCTAAGTTCCTTATTGTTTCAAATAACAAGTTCATTCAATGTTCCTTTCTTCATGGATGTTAAGTCAATTTTCTTAAGTTAATCCGTTAAAATTCATCCATTGTTGGGACAACTTTTAGAACTCATCCATCATTGATCACTGTGTCTCACTTCCTTAGGTAAGTTGGCCCGACTTCTTAGGATTCATCTATTATCACAAATTTTAACGATGTTGGGTTAGTTGTCACAAGTTCATCCACTTTCTCAATCCCGAGGAAAAGCATATTTATATTTAGGGTTTATAAACTATATTGCAAGAGAAGTGTTTTATTATGCACCAAATTCCTCACATTGATCATTCACTTGCTTTATGCATTGTTCAATATTTTTAAACACAATGCATTCCCCAACATAAAAGCCTAAATATGCTTCCCTCCCCCAAAATAGAAGCATGTTTTCTCATGTTTCCCTTTCCCTTTGCCCTTTTTACAATTTATATACATGGAAGTTGAACCATGGTGCAAGTATATGGGACCAAAAAACAATCTCACCCCCAAGCAAACTCTAAAGAAAAAAACTAAACCCCTACATGGCACTTATTATTCTAGTTATCACCACATTTGATACCCACTAGTTCTTAATGAGAAAGCTGACCTGAAAACTAGCTAAATACCTAGCCCTTTTTCATAATATGCACTCAACACTAAAAAATACATGGTAAAGGGAATTTCACCACTTAATGCAGTGCATTACATGTCCTTTGTTTCACACCAACATATTCAATTCCAAAGGGGTCCAATCAAAATAAAGTGAACACAAACTGTGGTTGTTTCTAGTTGTAACATGTATCATGCATATAAAACTATTTAAAAAATAAAAATAAAATTGGTCTTCTACTTTTATTATAAAACCCCCAAAAAATATGTATGATATTTATATTTTCAAAAGTAAAGAAGCAAATAGCCTTGTTTATTTGATTATGATTTCATAAACATGGATACTTTTCGTTTACTTTTAAAACTTACATTCTTTACTTTTTGGGGACATAAAGATCATTGCATTTTGGAGTGTCGATTTTAGAAAGTAGAAAATATATTTGTTAATACTTACTACATGTTTTCTTCATTACAAAAAATGGACCTTGAAACTACTTGCATTTCAAAGTACCCTATTGAAACATACTTTTACAACAAAAAATTTGAAAATTAGTGCACAATAATGGATAATATACATTTTTTATCATTGAATAAAAAATTCATTGTACAAATTTTCTATAATGGAGTTTGTTGTTAATTTACATTTTTAAAATTAAAGTTTGGGGTCCAAAAATGGTAATAGGAACTAGGATTGCTTGCTTAGGCAACTATTTTTTTTAATAATTTTAAAATATCTTTAAAATATTTTATTTGAAAGTTGATAAAATCAAATCTGACCCAAAAATATATTGGAATACAATATTCCTTAAACATATGTTTAAAGAACCTTCATAAAATATGTCATGTTTAAAAAAACTTTTCAAAAATAATAGTCCTTAAGGTGATAACACAATTAAAAAGGCTATTTGGAATATCATAGTTGTAGGTTTTTTAAATTGTAGATGAACTTAACTTGTAAAATCATATTCAACATTAAAATTCTCAAAATTTGAATTATCATTTTTGTGATAGACTTGAATGAAAATCATATTAAAAAATATGAATGAATTTATTAAAAAAAAATGAACTCATAATGAACTTTTGAAATGATGATATTGTGTTTGTCATGTAAATAAAATGAAAAATGCAAACTCAAAAATATGTCATAATATGTCATAGTAATGTCAAAATAATTTATAAAAAAAAATCACCATCAATTTAAGAATTCAAGAATAAGATACATTGAAACTTCCCGAAACCAAGAAATTTTGATTAAAAGAAAATTCCATGATTTTTATCATTTTTTATTATTTCTTGTTGGGCATGACTAAACACCATACCCAAAGTTGTGCAGTTGTTGCACCATAGCTTAAAATCATTAAATTTATTGCATTTGTTTAGTGTGATTGTCTATTGTTTGTTGTCTATTGTAGGTTCTAGGCCCTATTGTCCATGTTTTTTCAGCACAAATTCTAATTCTTTGTTCAAATTTTTTTTTGGACTTGTTGTCCTTGTCTTTTAACAATGAATTTTGCTTGGTAATTGAAAAGAAATTGCCAATTTAGTTTGGTGGCTGATGATTTTGATCTCATGGCTAATAGATTATGGTCATTTTGTTAATTTTTCCAAGGTTGTTAAAAATGATGTGACATACCATTTTTACATCAATTGTCTTGTTAATGTCATGATGTATGCATTGGTTTGTTGAGTAAACCGAGATGTTGACCAAAAGCTCTCATAATAAAATAAAAATATTATTTTTTTGTTATGTAGGTAAGTTCTTATTATTAGTTATTATCAATTTAAGGATTAATTATAGATACTAATTCTTAGTCAACAAAGGTCCACCCTGGTCATGGTCTCATGGCAATCAAAATCCAACCTTGAAAAAAATTTAAAATTGGCATGATGTTGGGCTAGGCTAATGTTGGTACTAATGTGACATGACAAGGCCAATGTTGGTAACCATGTTTTTCTGAATTGCTTGCAAGATGGATGATAGATGAAATCTTGGCACCATAAATTTAAGATGTACACAATCATAAACTTCAATATATTTGATTAAAAAAATGGAATGTTGCAAATGAAAAATGTCACAAAGCTCACTAAAAAATGAATATTCCATAATAGAATAAATCTGATTGCTTGAACAATGATATTCATTTTATGCTCCATGTGAAAATTGTTATTAGTAATAAATAACATAAAAAATGATAATTAAATGTAGTACTAACTATCAAATTCCTAGTTGCAACTAATGTTATATGATTTTTCCTTAAGAAAACCTTTGACTGCAATTTTGAAATTGTAAAATTTATTTGGAGGTTCTCCGAATGGGGGTTTGAGTTTGGTTCTTTCAATTTTTAGATTCTTTAGTTTTAGATTCTAAAACATTTTTCAAATTCATGAACCTTTGGGCCCAATTCCATATACACACCAACTAATAAAAATTGATTTTCAACTATAAGGTTCAGCCTATTTATTTAGGTTTTGAAAATCAACTTTCTTACCTAAAGATCCTAATTCTATTTTCAAGAATGTTTTTTCATAGTTTGCTTTTCGATTTTGGATCTCAAAAGACTAGTTTCATAGTCCAGTTTTTGTGCTAGTTCCAACAAAAGGTTATCAATTTGGGTCCTAATCGCAAGAACTTGAACCTGAACCTCCAACTTTTCCCCTGAAAATTGGGTATCTTCACAATAACGGTTGCAACACCAAAATTGACAAAAATTGGTGAACATCGTATTAAAATAAAAGGTCATCACACATATGGATACCATTGTTGGTGTAGCTTTTGTTCAAACTACAATATACCATGAAGGTAAGTTGCCTATGTGGAAAGATGTCAACAAATGTTAAGCTTATTGGAAGTCTAGTATTGCAGACTATAAAATCTTCAAATTCAAAGATTTTTGCTCCTATGAACAATGTCAAGTTATCACCACGTAAACCAAATAGGTAAGATACCAATTGTCAATCATGATCCCCACCTTTTATTCCCCCAAGAATAACAAAGGTTGAAGAACACTACACAAATTGGAGCACAAATTGAATGAGTAGCTCTGACATACAATATAAAGGAATTGAAGGAGTATAAAGAAAAAATCAATAGCGCAAAATATCATCACCATGAGGAGAAAGGGTGCACATTGTTGTTGAACATAACAAAATTTAGAGGATCGTCATACAAAATGAATAGTGCAAAGTAAGGATTAGGGGAGTGCAAAATTAAAAGGAATGTAGAAATTAGAGGATGGCAGAGCAAAATGAACACTGCAAAACATAGCACAAAGCAAAGATTGGAGAGGTGTAGAATAAAGATTAAAGGAGCACATGTTGTAGAAACTGGAAGAATGCAAAGCAAAAGTGAACAATAAAATGCAATGTACCATTGTTGTGGGGCAAACATAGACAATATCATTATGTGCAACTCTTGAACAAAGACACACCACAATGATATTACCATCTCAACCTCAAATGGAAATGTGCAAAAGGTCCCAAAAACAGATTGTAAACAATTACCTTGCATACCTTCAATTCCCAACTTCTTTAAGCTTTCATTTTTGAGCTGGAAACTAGTTGAAATTGGAGTAGCTACATGTACATGTTGGCATACTTCCTGTCAGCATAGACTGCAAAAGATAATGTCATAATGTCCTCTCTAAGAGCATCTCCAGCTATGCTGGGTATGTGATCCTGCACAGAAAATTTGGATGAAGAAAATCCAACTCATGCTGGTTTGGAAATGGTTTTGGCTCTGCATAATTGCGCATGCTGCTGTGGCTGGTAAATGGCGCAGAAGTGCTGTGCAAGCTTGCAGAAAAGAGTGTAATAAATATGATCTAACTGCTGCTCAATGTTTCTGATTGGCCCATCATCGTCATTCGTCCGGCTGGCTTCCTATTAGAAGTCCCCCACCTATTTGCTGTCCCAGTTTCAGTTTTATGGGTGGGTTGCAAAAGAGTACATAAGTAAACTTGGATGTGAAAGGCATACTGAGCACCGCTGGAGCTGCTCTAGTGAGGCCAGCAAGTTTTGGATGAAGCATAAGCTACTAAATAATATACCAGATTGTGGGAGTAAAATGGTTTTGGGCCAGCATTTTTGCACAGGATGTGAAGCCTTGCTAAAGGCACCTGCTATTGATTAGCCAGATTCTTTGATTGGACTATCCAGGCGGTTTGCTATCAGTAGTTTGCACCTTTGACAGTCCCAGTTTCATGTTTATGGGTGGGGCATGGCAAATGGTCGGTAAGCAACCCATTTTGGATGTGAGATTTGCTGTTGTGTAAAAATTTCCCATGATACTCAATGGAATCACCCAAAAAAATTAAATGCCCAAACAATGGGTATGGGTGGAGCTGCTCTAAGCTGCCAGTTGAAAAATGGGAAGGATGTCACAATGGTGTAACAGCCCAAACCCAAAATACCTATGCTTGGGATCATTGTAAATCAAATTAATCTGCTATCACATAGATCCATTAATTTGAGGTACAATGATCACAAGCATATTGGGGTTTTCCAATTACCTTTTCTTTTTTTTAAAGCAATTGCATGAGTGGAAATGTATTCTACATTTGTGCATTGGAAGTGTGTAGATGATAGTCCAATTTGGGGGTGTCATCATAATATGACTCGTTTTTAACTAAGAAAAGAGACCTATATTTTCAACCTCCCAGAGAAATTTTTTGGCTGCCCTGTGGAGAAAGGAACCTGGGAGTATCCTGGAAGGTTCTCTAGATAAGCCCTCTCTTGCACCAATTTTCCTAGTGTAGTTGGAGGGTGTGTCACAAGGTGAAATTTTTCTTAGGTGAAGGGTGGGCATTTCATAAAATTGTAATGCCCACTTAAATGCATCTGTTTCGTTTTTTGAAACGGCCACTTTCAATTAAAGGTTTTTTTTTGGGGTGATTCCATTGAGTATCATCAGGAAATTTAAAAAAAATAAAAATTGGTGTAGGTCTTTATACTCGGTAAAGCCTTGTTGTTTTTCGAGTGTTGCAACAGGGTATCATTGTAAAGTGTCATAGTTTCTTTTCAGTGTGTAAAGTAAGGGAACTTTTCAGTTTTTCAAAAAGTTCTTACACGATGGGTACCTCTATTGGCTATCACAAGAAATTTAAAAAGCCAGGTGAGAGTCCTTTAGAGTGACCAGAAAATATTATCTTAAGCATCTTTTTGCAATTTTTTGGGTGGAAAACAGTATAGATTCTAATTTCAAAATGATTATAACATTTTTTACTGGAAAATGTTAAACACAATAAGCAAATCATAATTTCAAAATGTGAAATATATGCAACTGGTTTTGCATGATATTTAATAAGTGTTATTATATGTCGAAGGGCATTTTGTCCCAAATTGCACTCTCCTTCCACCACACGAAAATATTATGCTACATACATCACCTTGTTCAAAAAATGCATCTTGGGATATGTGTATTGACCTCAGTAGAATCATTTACACCTGATTATGATATTCGGAACTTGACTAAATTGATTTTTAAAAAATGCTTTAAAAATAAAATTAACCCATGACATTGAGTCATTCCCCTATGTGTTCCAAAAATTTCACTAATGTCTTGCTAGATTGTCAAATGAAAAAAATAAAGAGATAACATGAGGAAAAGGACATAGAGTCAAAATTTAAACTAAAATTTCTAGTTTTTGAGGTATTACAGTATTCATTCAATACTAAAAATATGATGTTTCTGTTCCACCCTAAAGGACTCTCACCAAGAGATGGAAGTTTCAAATAGTATCACCATGAGGAAAGGTGTTACTAAAACCAGACCAACACTCAGCTCCATGTCACACATGCCATATATTCAACTACTGCCTTCCTTACCTACCATGTAAAAACAAGAATTGATTTTTTTTAGTGCCATTGGATGGCACATTACTCCAGGCAATTATTTTTTCTACTCTTTGGAGGGTGGGGTTGTGTTTCAAAAAATGGAATGCTTATTCCAATCGACATTCCATTTTTCAATGTGCACCCTCATTTTATTTATTTTTGTGTGGGTATGGGTTTATGTTGGGGAGCATTAAGAATATTGGTATTCAAAGTGACTAGTTGAAGAAAAATTATTGAGCTTTGGGATGCATCAACAACTAATAAAATATGGATTCCATACTAGCTACAGTCCCTAGAATAGGCAACTCTTAACCCTAGATCCTCATAATCCCTAGACTAGGTAACCCTTAACCCTAGATCCTCATAATCCCTAGACTAGGTAACCCTTAACCCCAGATCCTTATAATTGAGAATGATCTGTGGGTATGTTTTAC
>Ga0209208_10001830_pt1 | contig 30354 bp, 26 predicted proteins | sample S1TSphfallax_3_FD_187694 | JGI IMG/M metagenome (GOLD analysis project Ga0209208, IMG submission 187694) | Host-associated microbial communities from peat moss isolated from Minnesota, USA - S1T2_Fd - Sphagnum fallax MG (SPAdes) (version 2) | ecosystem: Host-associated > Plants > Peat moss >...
AGTAGCACTCCACTGTGTGATGAATCCCATGTCTGTGAATCTGATCATTCAGCTATATCTATGATGTTCTTGCTGCTTGCTTGGATTCCGATGGTGGTGAAATTCTGCAGTGTCTCCTAAGGCGCTTTTGTCAGCAGCCTATTTAGTGTCATGAGGGTTCACAAGGTCTTTGAAACCTGCGATTCATTCTCAATTGTTGCTTCTCGCTTCTTCTTCTTCTTCCCTTGGTTCCTGGCAGAAAATTGCGTACCCTAACTAACAACCTTGCGCAGAAATCCATAACAAAACTCCTTGTTGTCCATCTCGCCCCACCGAATCCAAAATTGAGCAACGAGCCGAATCCATCCCAAAGCATACACAATATCAACGACAAACAAACAAACACGCACACGCACGCACCCGCACAACAACTCCCCGTCCATACACACATGATTTTATTTTTTCTCCCAGTAAGTAGAGACAAGAATCAACAACCAAAGCAAAGAGACAAAGAAGAAGAAGAAGAAAAAGAAGAAGCAGCACCTGAAAGCATTTGGAAATAATGTCGTCGTGGTCCGAGACATGACAGCGGCAATTGCAACAACTGTAGATGCGCGGGCCTGCATGGTGCGCTAATCCATCCACTTCCCCCATTCCCCGTCGGCTTCTCGGGCCACAAGATTCGTACAGAAAAACACACACACACGCACACTCTCTCTCTCTCTCTCTCTCTCTCTCCTCGAAGAGGACGAAAATCTGCGAAGAACACGAGCGCACACGGCAATGACGACGCATAGGCCGAAAGCTCAGCTTTGCAGCCCTGCCCTAAACTTAGTTTTTTAGCCGGGGTGGTTAATAGGTTCTAATTATCCAATTAAAATACAATTAATTAGGCCTTCGGAAGCAAGTGATTTTTTTTTGTGTCGAATTTTCGACATTTTACGAATCGTTTTTTGAAAGAAGAATATAATTCTGTAGCAAATTCACTTTTATTGGGGGGGGGGGAAGGGGGGAATTTCGCCATTTTATTTTTTTTAAACTAGCCAAAATCGCCACAATTGCCTTTGATTTGAACAGGTAATTGATTTTTTTTACTTTCATAAGTTTAATATCGCCAAATTTAGCTATACTTATGGATCATTGCCACTTCAGCAACATCACAAAATTGAAAAAAACAAAAAAAAAGGGAAGAAAATCAATGGTTCCAACCATGGTTTTTCTTTTCACTTTTGTCAAGTAGGTTGACTGGCAATCATAGACAAGAGGAATGAGCCAAATTTGGCTAAAGGTCAGCCAGCCAAATTAATGATCTTGCTTTGTTTTGGCAACCTCCAAGAACACATTAAAAAAAATATGGCGACTTTTGCACATTTTTTCCAAAAACCCACTCCTAACACTTTGCACTGGATTTTCTTTTGCTGTTGTGGTGTGAAAATCCCCCCCCCCCCAAAAAAAAACACCGCTTCAGACGTGAATAAAAGCTCTCTTGAGTTTGTATCATAATTTGAGTTGTTTTTTCTTTTATTCAACTCTTTAGGTTCTAATTAAGTAGCTAATTAGAAAAGAATTAGACTTTTGGACCTTTAATAAAACTATCTTTAATAAATAAAAAAATTTGTTTCTCTTTTAATCAACTACCAATTAGTTACATAATTATGCCTTTGGACCTTAATAGAAGCTCTTTTCACTTTATTTTATATTTTGAGTTGTTTTTCTCTAATCTACTCTTTGCCTTATTGACCCAAGGCCTTGCAACCCGAAAACATTAAATCAGTAATGAGTCCTTCTTCTTTTTTTCATTGTCTGCCCTTGGCCCGATCCATCTGTTTCTCAAAAAAGATGGATGATGCCCGGTAAACACTTTGGGACCTTTTATGCACATCTTGGACCTGTAATGGACACTAGAATGGGACCTCTAATGACACTAAGGGCCCATTCTACTGCCCATTACAGGTCCAAGATGTGCATACCAGGGCCCAAAGTGTGCAGTGGGCAGCACCAAAATGTGTCTTGACACCTCAAGACACATCTCACACGGGCAAAAGACCAGTCAGGAAAAAAAAAAACAGGGAGTACTTTTGCCCACAACAAGGCAATAAGGACCCCATTGCTGATTTAGTGTCCTCTCTTGCACCCCAGAGTCCCCACAAGCAAAGGAAAGGACTTCCCAAGTCAAAAATAATTATTGAGGAAGAAGAAGCCTTGCTCAAGGAGAGGAGCTAGGGATCGGCCGGTGACCAAACACTCAAGAGCTCAGGGCAGGCCAGATCCAAGGGGAGGGCTCCCTTGCTTCTGGTGTAAACCAAAACTTGAACCCCTCCACTTGGTGCAGCTGACACACTAGCAATTGTTGAAAGTGGATTAGAAATGAGAAAGTTACAGACCCCCAAAGTAAAGGGGGTCAAGAATTCAAAAAACACAAACCACTGAACACTTTTTTAAAAAAATCTTTGTATGTTGCTTTGTTGCTATTAGAGTTCAAAAATGATTTGTAAAACTTCTGGTGGCACTCCTATAGCACTTTGAATAGTTTAAAATTAATATGAAATAAGAAAGTTATGAGGTTTGAAAGTAGAAGGGGTGAGAACCAGATTCTTGTTTTAAAATTTTAAAAAGTGAGCTCTATGGGAGAACCCCAGTCCAGTTCTTACAGGCCAACAAGTGGTCTTAGGGGTCTAGATTCTCCATAGTCTAAGTATATATATATATATGTAGTAGTACAAATAGTGGCTTCAGCACAAATTATATTATTTTTAAGAAATTTGAAATTTTGAAAATTAATTTTCCTCAAAGAATTATATAAAATGATAATGGAGAATCTTTTTTCTATACTTTACAATTTTTTTCTTCGAACTGTAATATGAAAAATTAATTAATTCTTCAAGAGACATGTGCTGAAGCTGTGCCTAATCCTTATCCATAAACATGGACTACAGACTACTACTGTAGTCCATGTTTATAGATAAAGGCTGATCTGAAGCTTGAAAATGTCTAAACAAAAGTTATGTGCTTGAAAATGTCTAAAGAGAAGTTATGTGTACGAGGCTATGTGTATGTGTACTCTCCCTGGACTGCCCTGATCTAGATCAATCAAAAATTGACACATCAGCAATCTAACTCCAAGAATTGGTTATGTTCATATATAAGGATTAGGGATTAAAGATATGCAAACTAGAATTAGAACTAATTTTAACTCACATTCACATCAAAGTTTTCAAATGTCATTCCTCAATAAAAATAGAAGCCCCCCTTTTTTTCTTTGGGTGAGAATCTTAATGTATGTTTACTCCTCTCACAATCCTTCCTCCCCTCCAAATTAGTCCTCGCCAAACCCTAAACCCTCATCAACCACAAATCCTGGAGCTCAATGAATGACTCATCATCTTTTGTCTCCCTTAATGAGTGAGTCATCCTGACTCCTCTCTTCTTTTTCTTATGTAATTGGAAGGGTAGTTACTACTCTTCTTTTTCTTCTTAGCTGCTTGGAAGGTAGCTAAATAACTGGTCTGTGGGCATCTTTTGAAATAACCAACTATATTTATTTGTCACAAGTAATTTTCACAACCGGGCTGAATTTTTTAAAAGTAAAAAGCATGATACCTTGGTCAATTCTCACAGGTTTTTTTTTTTTTGGGGGAAATAATTAAATTGATTTTTAAAACCATATGAGAAAACTAGAATAGACGGTCTCACAAAAGTGAGAACCAAACAACATTAGTCTAAACATTAATCTTCATTTGTCATTTATTATCTAATAGTCCTTTAGAAAAATATTACCTAGCAAGCCTTTTTTTAATGGGCAAGATTTTTCCATTAAAAAAAGTTCCAAAAAATGATTTTTTGGGGTTCTTTATCACTAAAATTTGAAAAAAAAAAATCAGAAAAATTGCAAGATTTTTATATCAGTTCTGCAGTAGGTAGCCAACAATATAGAAATGGATGCTAAGGTTTTTGTTATTTTCATAATTCATTTGAAATCAAATTTGACTAAACCTTTTTATGGATGATTTTTATCTCAGACCTATTACATGACATCAAAAAATTGAAAAATATATCATTGTATGTGAGAGCTTGTATATTAAAAATAATCAAAATTTTAGTCACAAGAAATTTTAAGAAATTGGTATATGAAAAGTTTTGCATAATTTTTTGTATGGTCGTCCTTAAACAATTGATTTTGCATAATTCTTCATGCGGTTGTCCCTAGACACTTTCAAAGACAACTATCTCATTTCTAAGCTTAATTACCTCACTTTTTCCCTAATAACTATGCATAAGATGGACTATTGAGTATTTAATTGTAATGGAGCATTTGAAAGATGAAGTCATATCATTATAACAGAATATGGTTTTGCCTTCAGCAGCAGATCTTGGCTCAGGACTCATGTGTGTAATGTGTTTTCATCCATTTCAACAAAAAATACATATGGTCTATATGTGGAAACAAAAATTCACATGAAAATTCCTCATGATATGTTTTCAATGCCAAAGAAAATTGATTTCTGTGCCTGGGTTAAACAATGGCACCTTCGATTCCTGGGTTTAGGGCTGGAAGTACAGAGAGCTCTGATCAACACAGTGCCGCATGCACTAGCATAGAAGAGAGTCCCTTCAAAACTGGCACTAAAGGAGGTTTGTGGATGAATGGAGGGAAAAATGACAGTCAAATTCAAGCCTATGGATCAATCTCCATTTGATCTGGATTTGTTGAAACCTGAAAGCTCCTATTCAACCACCCCCAGTACAACCTAAAGAACGATGTGGATCAAAATTCAAAGAAGGCATAGGGATACCCAGTATGACAGGTACACCGTCCCTCACTCCAGCTACAAATCAGAATCAGAACTTCACAGCAAGCCTGATCCACATTTGATGAGTTCATGCCGTTGTCCCTGTGAAGCATGTTTGCGTTTGTCAAACGGTTGCCTGAAAACATTTGCAAGCTTACAACTTGTCTGTGAATGGTGGAGGAGTGCCTCCCAGTGCAACAATCTGTTTCTCCAGCTGCACAACATTGTTAACCAACAGCAGGGACACTCAGAATGACAAACAACTGACATAGAATCGGTGACAAAAAGTTGTATCTCAGATGATCACAGTCATGCAAACATATGTTACCACTTTTTCTGCTTTGCATTTGATTATCAACTTTCCAGGTACCTGAGAAGTAGCTCAAAACTTTGAGCACAATCCAAGGAGTGAAGAATCATTATACAAGTCTATTCCAAAGCCAGACATGAATATACACTCAGTAGTGCTCAATGAACCTCTTATTACCATATGCAAAAGGTTATAAAGGGTTGTTGCACAAAGGCTGTCATGCTGAGAATGAAAAGAGGTGGAGTTTTTTGGGTGTTTACTTCAAGCATAGTCTGAAGCTTGCCCTTGATAACTTCAAACTCTCTAGTCACATGCTCCAGTGCAAACAGGCACCTACAAAAATTGTCAAAAAGGGAGCACAGAATCTACAGCATTTAGCAACTTTGGGTTTGCAATAACTAGAGCTTTGAAACAAACTAGTGGCAAATGAACCAGACAAAAAAATTGCAAAAGAATTTGTTTTTCCATTTTCTAGCAGCTGAGGGTGGGTATTTCTTCTTGTGCTTCATGCAGGTCACCAGTGAGGAGCAGCAGCACAGCATCTCAAATCAACTGGATTTTACTTCTGCATGTTGTGATACAACAGCAAGGCAAAGGAAGTAACCAGGTTTGTAGCTGAAAATCCATTTTGGAATACAGAAAGCACTCACCCTAGTTGATCTTGTCTGTTACAACACATGCGGAGTTTAATGCATACAGCTTTCACCCTCTGTGCGCCAATGCTGACATACCATCATCATCCCTCCCAAATCAATACACTCTCAAACTTTCTTGTTAAGGTGAAACAACCTTCCCTTAGTTCATGTGCTAAAAGAGTCTAGACTGCAAAAGCTCACATGATCGCATTCTGCATTGGTGAAGAAAAAAAACTTGGCCTTCGTCAGAGAACTTGGAGAAGGATGACACTTCTGAGCTTTTACCGCATGGCTGTGAACATTGCAGCAAGAAATTTTTTTGTGACACTAAATTCAATTGCGGAGGGAGAGTCTCCTTTACTTTATGCCATGTGAGAAATGCGTTTGACATGGTGGCTTTTCTCAGGCATACAGGAGAGAGAGAGAGACTTGATTCATTCATTATTACCTTGAGCTGCTGCCTTTGAACTGATGCACATGTGCATCAACCTTCTTGAAGTTCACTGGCTTCTGTTCTCTGGAAATGCAAAGTGATCACCGGAGTATATTTAGGGCAGAAGAAGCGCACACAATTTCAGGCACAAACTTTCTTTCTTTGTTGTTTTTCAATGGTCTACTTTTGATTGCAGAATTCTTCACTGTCTCAGGGAATGAGGAGGATCTTCCCTATGTCTTTCTGTCTATTCTTTTGTCTGTCTCTGTGTCTCTCTCTTTGATCTTTGCAAACGATTGTGAGGAAGAAAGACGTACAGAGATTCAGTCAAGTTTTTTATGATTCTTCCAGAATCCTGTATGAACAAGAGAACCACCTCCTCCACGAAGTCCGGGGAGCTCTCATCTTGCAATTGCTGGAGCTCCGAGAATTGATCATCCAGCAAGCCCTGTAAATCAATCAGATATTACTCTTAAGAACACAATTATAGCACAAACCAGCAATTCTCTCGGACACAATATTTTCTTTGCGTTTTGTTCCAAAGCTTCCCTCCTGATCGTTAGGAAGAGAGCGATAGCTTTGGATCTGTAGTAGATGGCAGAGAGTTTCCAGCATACAGTACGTAAAATTGTCTACCTCTGCACGAAGACTGTCCATGTGCTCGGCGTACTGCTGCTTCGCCGCTGCGAGCTGCATTGCCTCTCCCATTCCTGATCCGTTCTCATCACACTTCCCCATCTTACAGCTTCCCAGCTCCTCCTTCACGCTCTCTTCTTGCTTCTTCTCTCTCTCACTTCTTTCTCCCCCTAACCCCGCCAGAGGTCCCTCTCTGTCTCTCTCCGCGTCTCTATCCGTTTCCCCTCTTCAACGACTTCCGAAAAACCTCAGCTTCAAGGCTTCTATCACTATGCTCCACCTTACAAAGTTCAAGCCTCCTCCTCCTCCTCTTACTGCTACTTCTTCCTCTTGATAATGCGACAATAAGGCAGATATTGAGTTGAAAATCTGTAGATCTCTCTCTATTTTGCAAACATAGGCACTGTCACTGTGATACCACACACAAGCAAAGCTTGAGCTGTGTTTACTTGCTTTGCTTTACTTTAGTTTCCTTAATCATGCACACAAACAACAAACAAAGTTGGCTGTTTGTTTGCCTGATGATGCACACAAGCAATCCTTACACAAACATTGAATGGGTACGCAGCCTGATGATGATGCACACAGATAACAAGACGCAAGATTGCTGTTTGCAGTGATCAATGCACACAAACAATTAACACCAACAACACAAACAAGATTGGTGTTTGGTTGATCAATGCACACACAAACAATAACAACAACAACACAAACAAGATTGATGTTTGGTTGATCAATGCACACACAAACAATAACACCAACAACACACCCAAGATTGATGTTTGCTTGATCAATGCACACAAATATTAACACCACCAACAACACACCAAAAGATTGGTGTTTGCTTGATCAATAACAATAACACCAACAACACACACAAGATTGGGTGTTTTCTTGATCAATGCACTCAAGCAATAACACCAACAACACACCGAAGAATGGCGTCTGCTTGATCAATGCACACAAGCAATACTTCCACAAACAACACACAAGATTTGCTGTTTGCCTGATGATGATGACAAGCAATCCTTACACAAACATTGAATGGATACGTACTACGTATAGGTACTTCGTATATGTTGAATTTTGAAACCCCAACCCCGCTTCCCCCAAACCATTTTCAAAACTCACTCTACCTTCCTTGTTTGAAATATGGCGAAATTCGGTCATTTTTTGTCATTAAAAATCCTTTGGTTTGGTCAAACTCAGCATTTTTTTTGTGACAAATTTTCCCCACTCAACCACACAAAAAAATGGGGCTGAAACTCCTACAAAGGATTTTTTTTGATATCACAAAATTGAGGGGGGGAAAAAAAAGGAATAGTTGAGGGGAATGAGGGAAAAAAACCTTTGCCTAGATTTTTAGTGTATTTGAAAACACAATTATAGAGTGGAAGAACTTGTGAGGTATTTTGGAAAATGAATCGCTTGCACTAACATTTTGTCAAAATGCTCCACATTTGTTTTCACCTTTATTTTCCCATGATACCTTGGGCAAGTATCTCACAACTTTTACAATGTGTAACACCATTGGCCATAAGCATTACCAGAATGAGGCCCACCTTGGATCTGCCTCACACAAGCCCGCAACCTCAGGTGTTACCCTACACAACCTCTCCAATGAGAGAAGAAAAATCACCTAAAGTAGCTAATCCATGGGCATGTGTGCAAGCTTATTATAATTAATTACACCCAAATTTACACTCAAATCAAATCAAAAGTGCGTGTTCAAAAATCATGGTTATTGATTTGGGTCCGCCGCTACGGTCTACTAACTATTGCATTGGCTTCTTTCGGTATTTGAGGAGTGTCTAACAATCTACCAATTGAATTTTACTGAAGGGAATTTGGGCTCTGAAGCAGAGTTTTTTTACAATTTTTTGATATAAAATATTTGTCAATATTTTCCCAAAATTAAAAAAATTACTCAAATTTACACTAGGAACACAAATCTTTCCCAATTTCTGTTCCAAATACAACAAAAAAGGTCCAAAAAAACCACGGCTCTGAAGATAGTTTTCAAATCTATGAATCAAGTTTGGTGGAGGAAATTTTTGCTTTTTGGATTAGACTGATTGCTTTCTTTTCTTAAACTTCCATGAATGTCAATTGGGTTGCGGAGGATACTATTTTCCAAACTAGATTGGGGGAAGGGAGATCCTATGTCAAATTAGATTTGTTACTGTCTTTGTAACTTATCTCATGCATCAAATTTCTGGTTTCAAGGAATATATATATTGCACATATACACCTTTCAGATCTTCAAAATTTGTGAGGGATTTGATTTCCCTTGAGAATATCTGACTTTATAAATGGCCCAGTTATAAACCTGTGTGTAAGTGGTGGGGCTCAAGGTTCTTGGGTGGTGACAATTTCCAGACATTTGAGGGCATGGCATGCATCATGATTGACCCAGCGAGGGCCGAGTGTTCGCTGCCTTTGCTCTCGTGTCATCAACTCCTGGACGTGAATAGCTTCTTGATATTATTAACAAGTGGAAGTGGAGGTAGGGAGGGGTTCCTTGCTTAATACATGGGGCTCATTGAGTCACATATTTAGTATCTGTATTGCCTGATTTGATTTGATTTGGTTTGATTTGGACGTTGTCTAGACTCTAAAGAGCAAGCACTTTCTTTTGCAATTTGTACATTCTAAGGCAAACTGGGGGACACCCAGAGTGCAAAGATTGACAACACTTGCCTTGAGTCTTGACCTTTTATACTACATCATCATTATGTGACTTGTACTAGGCTTTAGATTGTATCATCATAAGCAAAAGCCACCCAAATGAACAAGACCATGGGAAAAATTAGAAAATCTACTATGCAAATCTTCTTGGCAATTAGTTCTGTGAAATTATTGTTTGTTGCACTTATAACAAGATCTGGATATGAATATATCATGTTATCTCTATTCTCTTTGCTGCATTAAAATATTCTTCACCTGAATTTTGGTTTTTTGGGATTGTGAATGGAAATAAATGTTACTTATCCTCAACATGATATTCTTCTAGCTTAATTAATAGTTCTGGTTCTAATTAGATTGTTAACAAACTGCTGCTAAAGGACTGCATTTGTGGCTCCTCCATATCTCATCATTACCCATCTTCCTAGGATTTTGGTCGAATCCTCTACCATACTATGTATTCTTTCTCAGTATTTTTTTAATCGCTTTCTGAATGTCTTTTCCTTGGGTTGCGATCTTAAGGATTAAAGCAATAAATTCTCAAATGTCCATCTTTCAAAATGATTAAAATGCTAATCACAGACCTCTAAAAACCTACCACGGTTCTTTCTTTCCTGAAAACCGCCTGTTCACTGTTCGAAGAGCAGCTCAAGCGGTGCTTAGTATATGAGCCTGCAAAATACTCACAACCAGTGTTTTTGGCTGGCTCTTTTTAAATGTAACTTCCCTGGCCACTCCACCTTATGCTAAGTCTTGTCAAGCTGGCTATAGTTACATGGCTAGGGGTGGTTTCTAGGCTACACTTCACATTTTGCACATAAGTTGTTGGCTCTTCTATGGCAGAGCAAGTAAGTGCATGGTGGCTAAAGGTTCATGAAAGGGATTAGGAGGTGATTAGGTGATTGCTTAAGGCGTAACCTAGGCTACATAGAGGTGATCAAATTTGAAACAATGACAACAAAAATAAATTAGAGGCAACATTTTGACCACACAAATGGTATCATATTTGAAAATGTGATCATTAAACATACTTTCAAGGGGGTCAAACCCCAATCCAAATATGGATTCTACCCAATTGCAATTGAAAATTGATCTATGCACATAAACACACATTAGAATCAACAACTCTACACAAGGTTAGTAAAAAACCTTAAAGAACCAACAATCGCATAAGATATCAATGCAAATCCAACAAGAAAATGAGAAGAAAATGTGATCAAACACAACAAGCAACATGTGCATTGTTATAAGCCTAGATGCTAATGACTTAAAAGTCAATGCAAAAGGAAAACATGCAAAAGTGAAAGAACATACCTAAAAAATTTTATCCTTATATTCCACTATAAACCATAACAATGCTTATCAATATGGCAATCTTGAATAAAAATATAGAATGAAAAAGTGGTCAAAATATAAAACTTCTAAGCATACATTTGAATGACCAGATCTAAACGACTTTTGAGATGGTTTTTCACCTTGGTCTTCATATTACTCAAGCTTGAGAGATCCATGCATCTTCTAAAAATCATAGGATGATCACAATAAAATCTCAACCAACTTTAGATACTTTTTAAGTTGGTTTTACAAAATATCACTAGATCCTAACCTTTACCATAGTTGGGAGGTAGGGTTATGGTCAAAAGGTGAAAGCATGGCAACAATGTAATTGATTTTCATAGTCACAACCAAAACTAATGCCAATTAATCTAGTAAATAACCATTTAACAAGGGTGTAAACATCACACCACTTTCCCTTGCAAGTTTTTGGTGGTAGTAATGTGCTTTTGAACAAGGTTAACTACTTAAAGAAAGTTTGTTTAACATCCGACTACAACTAATAGTGCGGGTAAATGATTCTTGTAGCATTCAGCATTTCTTGTGCAAGGAACCTCTTGTCAAGTTCATCAATTAATTGAGTTGTAGCTCAAATCAGTTATGTTTTGACATCTTGTATCAACTCTACCCAGTCCTCATGAATCGCCATGGTGTAGTTTATAAGGTTTATGCATGTTGTACATTATGCCCTAAAAAAAAAACAACATTTTGAACACCATAGCAAGGTTGTTCCACCACACAATATGCAAAACATCAAAACTCTACTCAACAAAATTGTGACACTTGGGGAAGTATGTGAAACTCCCCTTTTTATCTTCATCATAATACATGTTTTGTAAATAAACTTGGCATAGTTCCACATGAAAACAAAATCACAAATGAAGGTTTTTTGGTTTTAAACATATTTGCTCAACCCCCATACAATTTCCAACATTGGAACCACATCGGTCAAGTGAAGAACAATCTCAAATCACACAAGTATTCATAATTGGCCTTTATAGTTTCACGAATAGAAGCATCTTGGGCCATCTTGATTAACAAAATTTTGAACTCTTCAAAGACCACCTTGTTTGGAAAAATCATAATAATCCATATGGTTTTAATGTTTCACACAATTTCGAAACCTTTGGTTTCACTATTACAAAAACATGGTTTTATGGCCCTAGCAAATTGACTACAATAACTATAGAATCACACATAGTCATTCCATAATGGCTAACCATGTCTCTTTCCACTAAACCAAAATGTAAGTGTGTCTAATATGATTGACTTAAACTAGCATTGTAATCACATCAGAAATTTGCAACTACACGTGGAAATTCCTTTGCTTACATGTATTATGTAACTTTACTTGGGTGATTAAAAAAAATCATCAAATCTTTTACGCAAATTACAACATGTCACATATGATTGAATTATGTTAAGATTGATACTAATATAATTTGATGTGGACTACAACATATCACATGTGACCGATTTATGTCATCGTTGTAATTTTAAAGTTGCCACATTAAATTAATATATGGATAATATTCCCAAGATAAATTTTGAAACATTGACAAAAAAATAATTTTAAGTTTATATTGATAATGCATTAACCAAATCTTTACCAATTAATATTAATAATCAAATTTTGAAGTGTTTATTATGATTCTAATGATGAGCACATCATGTGTTTTGAAATCATCAAATGCAGGAAAATTAAAATATATATATATATAATATAAATTCAATCCCTTTGAACTCCAAAATGTGAAAGAAAAATTCATATCATATTTCTGCTAGCCCATCTTCAAACAACATCTAGATAGTGTAGCAAATTCTCATAGAACCATTCAAGGTCTACATAATTATTTGGGACAAAAAAAGGACAATGAATTGATTTTGATTTACAAAAATTGGGCATGATCCCAAATTGTCCCATTCTACTAATGTTGGCCTAAAATATAATTTTGTAACAACCTATCACATAATGTATCAAATACCTACCCATATAATCCAACTGAAGCATTAAAAAATTATGTTCCGTTAGTTTTCGATTCAAATAGCTTCAATCGTAAGTTGAATCTGGCAAATGAAGGGTAAATGGAGATATTAACCACCATTACCATAAGTTGTCGCATCTTCCTTTACACTTTCTACTCCATCACTTTCCCATCCACTAGTAGTAATTAGATTTGCAAGAACAACTATAGTACCTTTTACATTCACAAGAAGTTGAATTGATTCATCAATGGAGATTAGAGCTTGCAGACCTACATATATATGCATCAAATTTGTTTAACCTAAACATGTCAAACTATGTAGGGTCAGTTTAAATTTTATTTGTTACTTGTCAACCACAAGGTTCCTTCCTCACAATTACTTTCCATTCTCTTTCCCTAGGATCACTAAAAAAAACACTTGATCCTCATGTAATGGGAAAACAAATGATTGGTCTAAAATGGGAATTAAAGACCCTAAGTTAAAAAAAGTGAAACCATATTCATTTCTCTTCACCATTGCGCTACTCCCAATGTAATTAACTTCACCCAGTTTCACAACAAAACAACAAGGCTTAGTACCTTGTAGTTCAATTCTAGAATTTTTTCAACCCATCCCACACATTCCAATTTGTAACCACTAGTCTATGGTAATTTGGTCTCGACACGCATTCATGTTCAAAAATTGTTGTTACACCACTATCATGTATTATCGAATGTTCTTCAACACCTAAAACCCTAATATGGTTATTAAACACCCACATTACTCGATAATTCTAAACCTCAAGTGTAGGTGGCACAGATATATGCACCACATCTTTTTCAATTTTATCCCCTTCTTTGACTATTGTAGTAATTGAATTTCTTATTTACTCTAGAAATGGGGGCATTTCCTTACGGTAATATGGGAACACATGAACATTTGTTCAAGATCAACCTAGGGCAAATCTGAATTCAATCTTCTTTTGATTTCATATTTGTACTTATTCCACATATTTCTGGCCACAATTTTCATTACAAACTTAATTCAGATGAATGAACGTTGAAACAATGTCATGATAACATCCAGATTATTAGATTTTTAATCAAAATTAGTCATTTTATTAATTTTTATGCAATTTATGTTTAGGGTAAGGGATAGTAGTAGCATATTTATTGAAAATTTTATCATAAACTTGACATCAATATGGAAGAAGTTACATGCGCCATGTTGAAATCAGGTCCACATTAAGTGGCACAAATGAATGTGCCATATCCCATAAGTATGCATTCATGATTCGTGCATGCCCATTTATTTGAAGCACTTCATCATTCATACAAACATCTTCTTTCTCATCCCAAACTCTTCAACTTATGGCTGCAAAATCATGTAAGTACTATGTGCAAAACCCTAATGCTTCTTTTGGTGCATAGCCTTTTGCCATGCTTATTTCTAGTCTTTCTTTATTTCTCACAAATCCTTTTAGGGTTTTGAAGTAATGTTCAACAAGCATTACTACAAAATGTGGGTGCAATTCACTAATCCCCATTCAATGAACCAATGAATTCACTCAAAATCCAATTAAATCATTTGGTGTATAGGGACACCTTTTGTTATAGCGAGGGTACATCCACCCTATGTGGACTAGACTACATAGTTCCAATTCCTCCACTAAATGGACCAAGAGGTGTGTCATAATATCAAAGAATGAAGGAGGGAATTCCCATTCCAACAAAACCAATGTTAATGCCAAATCTTGTTTAAGATCCCCTATTGTGGCCAAGTTCACAACTTTTTGATAATTTGTGATAGATGAATAAGGGCCATCTTATAATTCTTTGCCATGAGATTTTGTAAGCATAAAGGCAAGATTTCTTGCATCATCACATGATAATCATGTGACTTCATCCCCTTCATCTCTCCATCCTTGTGAATTTTCTTTCTTAGTGAAGACACAGTGAAATGGTGTTTTTAAATTGCCAACAATTTGTATGAACCTTTTTTTTTTTCATCTATCAACACAAACAACCCTGCAAGTTTAATCATCCTATCTACAACTTCATGTAGCCATAGATGTGGCCATATGCCACATTCTTTGAGGTCTTCCAAAAAATTTGGTATGTCCTTTGCACCAAATATTGTCTTCATCACATTTTCACATAGATTATTTCACAATGCATGACATCTAAGTGTTATGGATTAGCAAACCCTAACCAACAAAAAAACAATGCATGATATTACATTCAATACATAAAACTCACTAGATCACCATCCCTTAGAAACCATAATGACATATATGTCCAATCTAGGAACTACAATTTACAAAAATAGTTCAACATTAAGGCGTAGATATTTACTTACTTCTCGATATGGCAACTAAAACATGATGTTGACCTTCTTGATGCCAAGTTTGTGTATAGGGTCAAGTCTAACACCAATTATGTTTCTTGGACCTTATAGCCATGATTTTTGTTCAATGCCCCATTGGACTATTTTTGTAGTAGTTACTCATTCAAACACAGCCTTAAATTATGTTTTTTCATTGAAGGCAGTATGAGCTCTTTAGTAATGATAGTTCCTTGGCAAATAATGTCGACTATCACAATATAAAATCTTCTTCAATTTCCTTGAAGACTAAGATTTAATAGCTAGACCGCAAGGTGGGCATCCCACATGCCCTTTGGTTACACAACCTACAAAAAGCCCATAAGTTGGAAAGTCATTTATGCTCCACATACACATAACTTTTAATGTGAATGTCACCCCTAAGTATGCATCAAAAGTTTGTATGCCTTGCCACAAGACTTGTAATTCTTCAATTAGTGGCTACAAGTACACGTCCACATTTATAAATGTTATTGATTATTTACTAGGAATAATTAAAGTCAACATCATAAAATATCGTTTAGTTTCTAACCAACGTAGCAGAGTGTAATTTAGTAAAGTCACAAGCCATGTTGAATGGTAAAACTCAAATCACCAAATGGATTGACCTCGTCAAGTGCCAAACCTAATTTCACATTTCGTGAGTCATTGGCAAAATTTGGCCATTTATCATTAATGTGTTTCCAACTCATGGAATTTGGAACAAATCAAACTAGGCCATCTGAACTAGCTCCATTTTTGTGTGAGGTCAACAACTCTGCCAAGGATTTGCACTTGTACATGCATAATAATCATGGGGTTAAAAGGAAATGTCAAACTACCTTCACTAGAGTTTCTTGCAAACCCTTCAACAAATCTACTAACATCGCATTTTGGACATTTTTGCACATTAGATAAGGTTTTTATAAAAAACACACACCCATTTGTGCATGCATAAATATACTCATAACTTAATCCAAACACCTTGATTGTTTTCAGTGCCTCATATGTGATTGCATGCAACTTATTCCCCTTTGGCAACAATTCCTTTTGCAACAAAGAAAACAACTCATTCATGAAGCTATTGCTAACCCCATGAATTGTCTTTAAATTCAACAACAATAATAAGGTTAACAACATACTTGTGGATGAACCTTCATGCAAGAGGGTTAAAGCTTTTGTGAACATTGTTTCCATCAAGGCTTCATGATGTTTTTGGGGAGGAATGTCATTAATATCATCTGTAAGACCCTCCAAAGGCTGATTATCTAATGCATTATGCTCTTCACATACATGTTGCAACCCATTGACTATTGCAAAGGCTTCAACAATCATCTTGTGAAGTTCAACTTATGGGTCAAATGGACACAAACTAGCCAATTCAGATGTCCTTGGGTTTCTTAAGCTCCCATATTCCTTTTTTTGATAATTAGTATTTATTGGTGCATCTCCTTCTATGGGCCTTTGTTTGGTCCAAGCATAGAACTAGCCTCAATACAACAATAGATCAATAACACATTTCTTTCCCTAAATATTTATAGTTCATGAATACATGTGTATATTAGAAGAGCCAAAGTTGAAACTAATGTCCAAGATTGAGGTGGGAGAAAATAAGAATAGATTTTGAATTTATGTACATTTAAAAAAAAGTTTATAATCCTTGTAGAAGTTTAAAGTATTGAGGAATTTTCCATACCACCATTGGCCACTAAAAATAGGGATCATGCCCATGCAGTCTCAAATGTTTCTTAATTGTGCTATAATGTTGTGGCCTTGCACCATGGCAACACGTGCATGGGCATTCATAGCTTGCTAAGCCCTGCCAGGTTGCCTCCAAATCTTCAACTTCAAATAAGGTTTGAGCATTGATAGGACCTTAACATTTTTGTTACATCTATTAAAGTTTCTACAACAAATTACAAAGATGGCATTAGTTCATATCATGCCAAATCAAAGATGGAAAAACATCAAATCAAAACTCATCTTTTCGTGTTTATTAAATTATATCAATTTATGCAAATTTCAATCACTAATTAATGTTAAGGGGGTAGGATGATTACATGATTTGGATGAACATGGCATTTAGGACAAAGATTGTTCGTGGAACATTATAGTTTTGAATTTTAAATTTTTATTGGTTTCGAATTATGATGATGTGACTTGGGACTGCCCAAAGAGGGAAGATTTAGGGAAGAGGAGTCTTAGACACAATTTGGAGGAAGTAAGGATAATCATAGGTACTTTGTAGTAGAAAACCACATTGTTTTTGGATAAACCTTAGATTCTATTTTTCTATTATAGAACATGGAATTTTGTTATAATTTGAATGGATTTTTTAAAAATAAAACCAAGAAGTACAGACTTTTGCAATGATTTTCCATGTCCATATTGTTGCGTGAATTTCTTGTAGTATCATAAATGTAATGTACTAAATTGTAATTTTGACTTTGGATTTTTCGACATTATACTCTGAAATGAAAATTCTAGTTATATGAAATAACCATGAATTTAGTGTTTTAATGAACTATAGAATCAAATGTGTTTAAAATCAAGGCATAAATTTTGAATGTGTGCATATTGTAGTGCAAATTTGTTATTACAGTAGTGTGAAATAATTCTACATGGATTAAATTTCACTTTTATTAATTAAATTCATAAGGAAAATTATATTCAAAGTCCCTTATCATACTAAATTGTCATTCAGCAAATAAAACTCCATTAAACAAACCTAGAAAAACACATGTATTGATGGCCATTTCAAATTGTTTGATGGGTCAAAACTCAAATACACCCTCTACATAATAAATGGTGCATAAAATAAGGTGACCTTAAATTTGGAATTACAATTGCAAACAAAGGAAGTAGGACTGACAAGCAAAACAAGTGATAAAATGGTCTAATGATCACCTATTCATGAATAGTCCCACATGACTATGGGTCATACCTTAGATTTGTCCACCTTGATAAACAATTCTAATTTGACAATTATGCATTGTAAGCAACGGACTTAACATCAATATTGTAGGTCCATCAAGTTCCAATGCATTGCATTAAGAAGATTAGGGATATAGTAGTTGTAGGTTGTTAACCAATTTTTTGAGTTTTTTTTACAGTTGACACAAATTATTCCATGTAGAGAAGTAAAGTCTTGTTCATGGGTATAATCAAGCCACAATGTCAAAGCAAATACATAGTTAAACATTTTGTCAAGTGAAGAAAATTTGACAAGGCTTAATGGATTCCATAAAAGATGATACAACTCCCAAAATGAATGACATTCAAAAGGCTAACTCTAGTAGTAATTGACCTTGGATTTGAAACATGGCCAAAATTGAGTTGATTATAGATGCTTTATCACACTAATTCTGCCAAATGAATGTTTAAAATATAATTATGAAAATGCCAAAATTAAATGAACAAGCATCAACAAATAGGTAATTTTAGGGCAAAGACCATAATTGGTGAAAAGCAAACATTTAATTATATGGTAGATTAAAAGAGGTTGGCATCATACATTATGTTTTATCTACTACAATAATTTTTGATGGGATAATGTTTAATTACAAATGGTAGACATAATTGATCTAGGAATTTTAAAACAAAGGTGAAGATTATTCATATACATTTTGGTAATTTTCACACAATGTAACTATGACTAACTTACCTAACAATTAATTAATACCTAAAGTTGTACAAAAATAAATGAACGCACATGTATTGGGAGGTTTTGAATCCAACTCATGGTCATTATATGAGATGTAGACAAGGGGAATGCAAGCCGCAACAAATGTCTGAGAGCTATTTGGGAAGAGCTAAAGTGCAAAGAGTAATGGAGCTCCAACTTTTTTTTCAAACTTCAATAGACAGAGAGCAAGCAACATCATGGATGATTTCACTTGCCAATATATAGAGTGTAAAGGATGCAATGTTAGTTTTAGGTGGCAAAGTCAACTTTTCAACCTACAAGAGAATGGACAATGGGAAAACATTGTCATGTGGGATAAAGGATGTTGCATATGTCATACAGTAACTTTTGTAATTCGTCAAGACCAAGAGGTGATGGAGGGCATGAAACACGATGAGGTAATTGCAACAAAATACAAAGAACTTAAGCGATGCACCATCATTCGAAATCAAGAACGCCTTAAGAAATTTTAAGTCTAGGATGGAAATAAGTGTTTCCATCTCCCAACACATATAAACAATTTTTCAATTCATACATCATCTCATTTTTTATAGTTTGAAATCAAAGTTCATGATTTCTATAGCAATTGAGTGACTGAGCAATAAGTTTTTGGCCATGGTTGCCACCACAAAGTTCATTTTCTCAAAACCCTTAATTGTTCAATGTTCAATTTTCATTGAATTATCAAAATAAATTGTGGTTAATGATTGTAGGCCATTTTATCATCTTGTAAACATAATCCACAAACATTATTATTTTGCTTCAACTTTTTTTAAAAATTTATTTTACAATTAACATTTATTTGATAGAAATTAATCACATTGTCGGGTGGGGATGTTATCCAACATCGATCAATAAAATCCTAAATAATTTAGGTCATTGATAATTTTTTTCTAAAAAACTAATGTAACTAAAATTAGTCATATGCCAATAAAAAATGTGTTCACCTCTAAGCTTGAATTTCCAATTTGAATATCTTTTCATCCATTTTAGTTAACATACACTTCCTTCTTTTCCATTCTTCTCTTACAATTAAAGTTTGTCAATTCACACAAGTCTTTTACCTTCACATGCTCTCTCTTATTGTTAGTTCCTCTCACATATTATCTTCCTCACTTTGTAGGTATCACACATTCATAATGTGCTAGTTGTGTTTTAAAAAATTCCTTTAAATGCTACTTTTAGTTTATTCATTTGCATTGTTAAAAAAATAAAAAAGTTGCAAGTGAAACCATATATTCCCAGAGCAAGTGCGAAAGTTGAAGCTTCGAGTTGACAAAACTTTGAGGCCTTGACGCAATGAATGGCTTCGCATAAACAAAGCAAAGTGGTTGACATTAATTCAAAATTGAGGAAAGGAGAAAAGGGTTCGGAAATAGATCATTCATCGAAGGTTGACAAGGATTTTGGTGAAGAAAACTTGGCAAATGAAATAGAAGATCAATCTTCAAAGAGCATAGAAAAGGAGCCACCAAAGAAACAAGTATTTTTCATGGTCAACATTTGTTCACATTTTTGTTGTAGGCTAAAAATTATTTTTAGTTATGGGAAGGCAATGAGGTCTTGTTTTTTAATTTCTAGGGTGACATTATCATCATGATTAAAATATGTGTAGGAAATTTTTCTCTTAGCATATGTGATTGGTCTTGTAGATTATTGTGTTCAACTATTGAACATTTCCATCATAGTTTTAAAACGAAAGTGAGAGTTGTCCAACATTGGTCAAATCATAGTGATTTAAAATGCATGTTGAAATGATTGTTTATAACATGTACCATTATATACTTCATGTGTTCACCCAAAGGAATAGAATGAAATCATTGAGGGATCAAATTAGGTTTCATAAAATCCATAGGTGGGGTAAAAATAACTAGAATTGAAGGTTTTTTTATTTAATTTTTTCAAAAAACTAAAATCAAAGGTTAATAACAAAATCAAACAACCACCCAATATTGGTATGGACCAATGTTGGCCATTTATGGAGTTTTGATCTTTTGACCCAAGTAATTGACCAAGTTTGCAGTTGGATATCAATAACCTACCAACCAGTTATTGAATTTTCAAATTTTAATAACCTTCTTGGACGATTGGAATTTCATAGAGGTAAGTAATCAATCTTAAAACTCTAAACATGTTTGTGATACAAATAATTTAAAAATAATTTTTAAAAATATATAACCTATTTTAATTATGTAATATAACTAACACTTTTCAAGGTGGGAATTTGAAAATCGACCCTTATGCATAATTATTGTGTTTATTACCAGAAACATAACCAGGATAATTGAAATTTAATGGGTATTACTTTAATGAACAATTACCCATTAAATTTCAATTATCTTGGTTACCCATTTTAGTTTTAATTACCCATTTTAAACAAGTTCAAGTCTTCTATAAAGGAAAAAAAATTTTAAATTAAAAAAATAAATATAAACTTGACTTCACATTACATTGGCAAGTTATTACATTTGATTGATTGCACGTAATTAATATTGCATAATCTTTATTTTGAACTATGTACACTAGTTGAACAAATTAATACTACATGAATCGAAATTGTTTAATTATGTGTAATGGAGATGGAACTAGACCTGGTCTCAAACTGGACCAGCTCAAAATTCCTTGTGAAAGGAATTAAAGGTTCAAAAGATCTGAAGAACAAAAGAGAAAAAGAAATGAGTTTGACCTGAAAATGGAGGTTGTTTTTGAAATCATGAACTGATCAACACCAGTATGGAGTATGGACATACCCAGAGGTACATGTAAATCTGATTTGAATACACAGTAGGAGCTCAGAGTAAGATTTAGGAGCATAGTGGCAAGCTAAAATCAGTTGCATCCACTAGGTTTAATAAAACCATTATTATGTAACTTACCATTGCACTAAGTTCTTCACCAAGGTTCCACTTCATTCATATTTTCATATTCCTTTTAGATTTTGGCAGATTGTGTAAATCCAGATATGTTATCTGTGAAATTATTCAACCTTCCCTAGGAGTCAAAAGTCTAGTCTAAAATTGGAATTTGAAACAATGATCTATCTATAAAGCAAGGTAGTTTGTTTTGTCAAGCTAAGATCTCCCAAACCAAAACACTTCATGTTGTGTTCTTGGTATCTTTGGAAAACAATCAATAAGCTCTCAATAAGTAGTGCACCAACTTGGTTTGAGATTGTTTGGAGCTGTGGTGTGAAAGTTATTGATTAATGAATCATTTCTCAATGAAAACTCAATCAAATTGAAACTGAAAACTGTATTGGAATTTGGGAGCAATCTTGGTGTTGTTGGAAATCCCTGGGCAAGTCAGATTTAATAGAGTTTGTTTCAAAACTAAGGTGTGGAAGATATTGATTTTTGAGTGGATTTTCTTGCTAGAAATTCAAACAAATTGCAAAAGTTGGGTTTGGAAAGAAAAATCAGTTGAGCCCTCAATGTGTTCACACCTGGGCCAACAACACAATCTACTTTATTTTAAGTGAAAAATCAGATTTCATATGGGATACATGTTAGGGTCAAAACTTTATTTTAGCTGATTCTTGTCTCAGGTAATTTAACAAGTAGACAAATCATATTCTAGCCCCAAAGCACTGGTTATAAGACTTTAATTTTTGAACCAAATTGAGTTTTGATATAGAAAAATCATGAGGCAAATGGTTCAGCAAAGATAGTAAATTCATAATTTTCATTTTAAATAATTTTCCACTAACATCATGATGATCAATCCATTCTTTTCCGGTATAGGATCATATTTTTTGAAAGGGTTTGCATGTTGTAAAACTCTCCTTGGAGGTAGTTGCCATTGCTAGAGGTCATTAAAATTGAATTCTAACTTTCAAGTTGTCTACCACAAACTGGGTACCACCAAGAGCTCTGTCATGTATAAGCATCACAATTGTTATGATAGATTTGTAACAATTAGAATTGTAATGAAGGATTTATATAAGGACTAGAGCTCATCTACCCACACATCATATGTAGGCCTTTATAAGCATTTCCACATCCAATATAATGTGCAAGTTATTTGCATTGTTGAATGGGTTTCTGGTTATGGAAGAACCTCTAGTTCTAATTCTAACAAATAAACCAGCATTGCCTCAGTTCTGGTTCCAAAAATTAGACCTGATTCCAGTTAGGTTCTTATTAACTTTGACTGGAATTGATAGTTAACCATTAGTTAACCTTAGTTTTGAAAATGAGACCCAATTTCAATTTGAATCTTTATTAATTGAAATCAGAATTAACAATTATAACTCGAACAAGTAACCATGTAACATGGGTAATTGCCCAATCCCCACCCATGAACATGATGAAATCATGTAGAGTGTGGAATGAACATCAATTAATTACTGGTATAGCCCATTCTAATGGGACCCTGAGACCTCAAAAGAGACTTGGGGATGAAATGGAGATCCTTAACTTCGTTTTGCTAACAAGCAACTTTGACCATGATTCTCTTCATCCTAGAGTTGATTGGCCAATTTTTTTTAATATAAAGAAAAGAAATTAAAAATGTTGAAATGCTGAAATGAAATGATTTTTTGAGATCTTCAATTCTCGTACTTCCAAAAAATATATTACCAAATTTCTATGCATTGTTTAAGTAACCTAGATAACCAAAAACATAACACAATGTTCAAATATTATTATGTTTATATCTTGTTTATAACCAATTTTTACTAAATTTTCCTATGGATGATTGCTACTTGGAGAACATCACAAAATTGACCCAACCAAAACAATATCCCAGACTTGCAATATCCCATGTCTATGTTAAGTTTTTAAGGGATTCCCCCCTCCCCAGCTTCAAAGGGGATTTGTTTACTTTTATTTTCATAGAAGGATTTGTGCCTGGTCTCAAAAGGAATTTATTTACTTTCTTTGTAAAGGGGATTTATGCCCACCAGGTGACTGGGTTTTCCCAAAGCTTTGTGTTAAATTTTGATGGATTCAACCCAACCTACACAAGTGCTATAACTCAACTTCTTTCAACTAGAATTTTGTCTCATGTTGAATTTTGAATAGGGTGCCCGAGATTCCTAACATACTTGACTAAACATGCCCAAGAATACCAAAGCCTTGATCATGTAGCAGACTTGAATTTGTGGTCCTCTTTTGAACATTTCTTCAACTTGCTTGAGTGAACCATACCTCTAAACCATTTCTTTTACCCCTATCCCACCTCAAAACTAAATGACCTCTCTTTAAAGCTTCAAAATGAGTTGAGCATTTTTTAACAACCTTATATATGAAAACTCGTGAATTATTCATCTAATCTTATTTTTATCTTGGTATGTTGGACATGAACATTTTATATCAATTTACTTTTACATGCTTAATATTCATGCATGCACATAAGTTTGGAACTAGAAAATATGTTAATTGCATTTGAAATATTCATTGCATGGGATATTCACCTTGGTATATGTGAAAGCAACATTGATAGTAACAATTGGTACCTCTTTACATTTCTCTCTTTTACCATGTTTAGTAATAAGGTAAAGCTTGAACGTGAATCATGAAGTTTGTAACAAATTTTATGATTGTAAAAAGCCAAATCACACATAGTGTGGTGGCAAGTGTTGCCCTAACTTTATTTGGTGATAAGTGATGTGGCATTTTTTGATGATACCTACCATCATCACCTTAAGTTATCTTTGTGCAAAAGTTGCAGGCTATCCACACCAATGCAACTTTGGGTAACTACAATCACATCATAACCAACAAATTTCAATGCATGTTCACACCTATAAGAAAAATATTTTCTTTCCCCTCCCATTCTTTCTTCATTGTTTACCTAATGTTTGTTGTTCAAGAGGAGTTCAAAGAAGGAAAGCCAATAGGGGGCCAAGTGGGAGATTAAGACGATGAACTACAAAAAATGTAATCCACCATCATAGAGGACAATTATGCTTTCTTTCTTTCACACTTTAAGATCTTAAGATGTTTCAATAGCCATTGAGGTTTGCACCCCTCCCTCTTTTGCTTACTTGATTTTATTGGGATTTAATCAATCAAACAAAGACAAAGTAAGGTCTTTGTTTTTAGTTTTTTTGCTTAATGTTTACATTTTAAAAGGAATTTTGTTTTAGATCATTTGATGTACTCTTGTTGCTTACTATAATTTTTCATTTTCTTTCCTTATTGCATGTCTAACTTTTTGGGTGTGCAATTACTTTAGTCACAACTCAAGAGAATTTTGAAAGGGAAGTCAAAATTTCCCCCTCTTGCTTAGAGGATTTTTTTAGCAAGTTGGTGTCATTGCTCATTATTTTGTAGGTAATTGATGTCCTTTTTTCTTGCTTAAGCACATGTTTCAAGAAGATTGTCATGTTTATTTTTGAACAATCAATTTTGTTTGTTTGTTATTTTTTCATCTTGTAGAAGACGTGCTTTCTTTTGTTCACAAAGGATGGGAATTGTGAGGATTCTATTCATGGTCATCGCATCATGTTGTGATCACTCAAGAGATGGACACGAAGGATGGACGAGTGATGTCAAGGTTGTAACAAATATGGATTGTGCAATGATGAGAGAGATGGATGAGAAATAGGGAACATTAACATTGGGGAAGGAACCTTGAACATTGAGTTATTTGCTCCTATTTGAAGTTGTTCCATAACATTATTACAAAATCTTCAAATCTACATTTTTTGAAGATTTGAATGTTAATTAATAATGTGATTTAACACCAAGTTAATCATTTTGTCACATCACTTGCCATTGATTAATTCTAATGTTTAGTAATATTGCATGTGTATTGATGCCTATTTTTAACATCCTAATTGCATTAACATCACCATTAACACAAGTGTTGGCTATAAATCTTGATTTTGTTATCCTCCTTTTTTTTCCAACATGTAATAATTTTTGTTCTTGTTATCTTCATTCTATTTTTTAAAAGGCAACTACCTTACCTTATTTTGGTGTTTTTTTCCTTCAATATTAAATAATGTTGGGTGAATAAAATCCTAGATATTACTAAAGACCTTCAGGGTTGGTGAAAAAAAACCTACATAGAATCACAAAATGTGTGTACATATAGGATTTACAATTTACGATTTTTGAAATGATCCTACCTTTTAACCTCCCCCTCAATGCATGCATGTTTCAATTCACACCTCCAATGAATTGATCTCCTTTGAATAAGGATTGGATGGACCTTTCAACCCCCCCCCAACCTTTCCACCCTCCACCAAAATCCATCATCACATTTCTTTGTGTCATTGTGGTTTTTTGGGGGTCAAAAACATCTTCATTTGGATCATATTCTCTTGTTGAGGTGATCTCATGGGCACAATTTTCACCATCATTAGTATTGTGACCTTCATCATTTTTCTTATAAGGATTGGTGTTGACAATTACACAAAGAAATATTCATGAAATTTTGCTCACAAATGAAACCCCACAACACTAACAATGAAAAAATCCATAAATTTGGGAGTTAAACAAAAACCAAATTAAAATTGGGTTCAAACAAGCAACAAAATCGCTACTCCCAAATTCCAAAGGAATAAAATGAGAAGTTTAATTGAAAATCCATTTCAAACAAAAACAACATTATGTTTTCAATGCCTTGAAATCTTTGTTTGTCTTTATTCTTTAGACAATATAAAAAAAAGGAAATAGTAATTTCAATTAGAACTTCATAAGTAGCTTGTATATATAACAACATCTAAAGTTGAGAAAAATCAAGATTGCATAGGTGTTTGAAATTGAAGCCAAGTGGTGATATGAAAAATTGGTTTAAAAGGAAGAAGGACACAATGACTTTATAAGCAGCTTGAGTATAATGGATCCCATCCCACTCAATGTGTTCCTTTGGGTTAGGTGCAGTATTGATATTCACAAATTGTGTGCTTCCCGTAGACAAGGATACATTGCCATTATCCTCGCAAGTCACATTTCGATTGTAGTTGTATGCTCCTCCAAACCCACAACATACTTCCAATATAGTACTAGGATTAAAACTTGTTTTACCCGCCATATTCCCACAATGGGAAAACCAACCAAAACACCCATTTGTCATCATAACTTTAGCTAGGGTTGAAATTAGTATCATGTTTTTAGATCATGTTGGAAATTTTCAAAGATTAAATCATAAATTGATGACCAAGAATGTGAAGCAAAATATACATGTAGAATAGAAAAATACCATATTGGGCTAGATTGGTAACAATTCAATGAAGGCATTGTAAAAGTTGAATTGGATAATCAATGTGCCATCTGTTTTGTAGCTTTCTTGAAGGTTGGTGAGTGCTTGTTTGAATTTTGTGTTGAACAACATGTTCATTTTGTTATATTCATCCAAGCAACCAATGGTGTCATGGTGCAGTCCCCGACAAGGGGGTCAAAATCGAAGAACTATAACCTTGAGGTGGTTGGTTTCCAACTATGATTGTTCTTGCTCCACTTGCATGAAGTTGCTGCACATTATTTTGATGTTATATGTTAGTTTTCCCCTTTCATGGGAACCCATCCATCCACCCACCACCCAAGTATCAAAACCGGAGCTCTTTTTGGTCAGAGCCTTGCAGAAAAAAATAGTAATATGGTTTTAAACAAAGTGCTTACAATAGGTTTTTTCCCAATTGCAAACCCAAACAATGTTTGCGAAGGTTTTTCACTCTTGTTGTTATGTATGTAGCTGCATATACGGTTTATTGTTCATGACAACAACAACAATGAAAATACTAGAAAACTTCAACCCATAATTCATATAAATTCAATAAGTATTGCACAATACACTTGTCAAATACATGTTTCAATACTCTATTTCAACTTGAATTTGCAATTAGATCAATTGATTTCTATTCCATTTGGGTTAGATAAAGTGGTTGTTGACAAGTTTCTTTTACCTCCACAACAAAATCCACAAGATTCAATGACTTGGGTAAAATCTCATCTATAGCAGTTTGTGGTGAGGCTCCTTCAAAATATGTGTTGTTGAAGTCATTTGTTCCTATCTCTGGTATCAAATATGCCACGGTGTGGTGTAGATGGCTTTGAAAAAGTGTGGAAAGAATACATGAACAAATAGTATTCATATTGTATGTTAATTTCCTCCCAAAAAAATCCAAACCAAAGGAGAAATATTTTGTTAGGACAAGAAAAGTGGATTGTCTACCGCCCAATCCAAAAACTAGTGACCACCTTATCAATGACATGTCCTTCATATGCTCACACACACACCAAAGTGGAGTTGGACAATGGACCTTACAACAATTGAGTTATTTTATAAAGTTTGTGGTGATGAAAAAAATCACCACATTATAGGTTACGAGAGGTGCAAATTTAAAGAAGTGTAAGTAATAAGAGTAGTGTTGTTTCTTTTACTTATGTGGGGAGTTGAAAAGTGCTTTCTTGTAGAAAAATAATTGATCAAGCTCAAGTTGAAGGTAGATGGGAGCTATGATATTGTTAGGTAGAACAATTGTTCTTCAAATATGCAAAGTTGACTCTATGAGTGTAATCGGTTTGGAATCCTTTGTCCAACTTTAGTAAAAATGGGTTCAAAAAATGGGAAACAAAAGGCTTGAGCTGCAACCAACCAACCAACAACAATAACAAGTATTTTAGTTTGCACACTAAAAATCAGATTTTCTTCTTTGTTGACACATGTTCAAAAGTCGAGATAAGACACCAACCATCCCAAAATTATTATGTGAGTAATTTAACATATTGCAATTGGGTTGTAGTTATCTTTTAACTTTAAAGAAAAAGAAAACATCAACTATTATGTATCAACTTGGCAAGGGGAGGGGTTGGGTTGAAAATTAACAATGTACATTCTTTTCTAACTAATAGAGGATCTTGTATATTTCATTCCACATTTTGTTGATAATTTGGGTGAATCCATTGCAATGGAAATGATCAGCCACATGGTGAACAAGGATTGGTTTGTTCAAACATGAGTTATTTGAAACATGGCAATGAATTCATGATATTTACCTATGAAGTCAACAATGAGTCGGCCATCAGAGTAGCGGTTGTGTCCTGGCTCATTAGTGAAAGTATAGGATTCACCATATGGATAGTTGAGAGTGGTAGTAGTGAGCCCAGGTTTGAAGAGTTGTATGTTGCCTTTGTCTGTAAGTGAATCTCTGAATATGAAAACTGCTTGTGGACATGTAAAAGAATTGGATAGCAATGACCAAGTAGCACTTGCAGGCAAGTCTAAAGTGATCATACTACTGGAAGAGTTGGTGATATAAGACTCCTCGTCACCATCTGTATCATTTACCATTTGCAAATGGGGACCTGACATAGTAGTAGGAGCAACACTGAAACTTTTATGTCCAGTACTGCTAACATTGTGATGGATGCCGACATTGTCATGATTGTGACTTGCTTGTGCAGCAATTTTGCGAGCTAATTCTGCATGACTTGCTGAGAACAACAACAATGTGGCAATGTCGACAGACATTGCCTTTCTGCATTGGTAGATTATTATGAAGTGCAGAAGCATGGTTCCAAAGCATTTGAACCTGCTTCAAATTAGGCTAGATTAAAGCAATCATGTTCCAGACTACTTCATGATAGCCTTGCAGCACAAAATCAAATCTAGAAATTAATTTCAAAATCATTTGTAGGAATTAGGCTCTCTTACTAGAAAATTGGGTGCAAAGAAAATTGACAGAATTAGCAATACAAGCCAAAGAATACACAAGCAATAGAAGAATAGGTAGCAAAAGTCTAGAGGAGGTGAATTGGATGAGTGATCAGTGTGGCACTCACATGTATGAATCTGTCAAGCTTTTGCTCCAACAGATGTGGATGTACAAGCTGAGAAGTGATCTACTGATCAGATGCTCCAGGAAACATAGCACTCCTCTGCAATTTTATGTGTCCTGCTGGCTTTCATGGGCTTGATACTTCAAGTGCCTACTATGATGTTGAAATCAACACCCACGCATTCCAAATGTTTTGTCCCTTTGTCTTGCAAGCATTTGCAGCTGCACATGGCAAATGATAATAAAACTTATCAACTCGAAAATCCCATCTGCAACCCAATAAACCCAACAAGTACAAACAACATGAAATTGTTCCTTATTTGCTGCTTACCTCTCTTTCTTGTTCTTCATTGACCGTGATTATTGGTAGCAAAATTGTGAGAGACGAGACAAGTAAATTGAGTTCAGCTGTTGCAAGAACACATATTTGTTCTTGCATGCGTGTTCTCAGTATCAAGTAGATCTACATCTGATTTTTGCAGTTGTCAATGCTATGGAATCATCATTGACAGCTTGAAAAATCAGAGGTAGATCTACTTGAATTTGAATTCTGAGAAGAAACAAAACAAATATAATTTGCTTGAGAAAAGCTAGCTGGAAATTCACAATATTTCCATACAGCCCACCATCTTCCGCAAAAAATCCACAAGACCTTGGCATTGAATAGAGAATATAAACCAAATGGAAAATGGGAAATCGAAGGTGATCCTGAATATTGATGCAGATATCAATTGGGCATTTCCAAAATATGTGCTCAGCTGCAAAAAAAAACCTGCTCCACCAATAAGAAAAACAACCCACATAATAATAA
>Ga0209208_10001831_pt1 | contig 30352 bp, 22 predicted proteins | sample S1TSphfallax_3_FD_187694 | JGI IMG/M metagenome (GOLD analysis project Ga0209208, IMG submission 187694) | Host-associated microbial communities from peat moss isolated from Minnesota, USA - S1T2_Fd - Sphagnum fallax MG (SPAdes) (version 2) | ecosystem: Host-associated > Plants > Peat moss >...
TCATTCATAATCCCCATCAACTTAAAACCTTTGCTTTGATGTAAAAGCTTAGGAAATTAGGAAATTTTGATGCCATGATTATGAGTTCCAACTTAGAAAGAAGACAAAATGGTTTTGTTCTTTCAACCTCTAGAAGATCCCAACCACCCATGGTTTCGGGGGGAAAAACGTTGGATTAATCCCAGGACTAAACCCTAAATCATATATACTACTTGGGATGTTGGTGGTTCCCATAGATGCTACAATTAAGAAAGGGGAAGAAACATCATGTTTATGCACAATAAGTCCACATGTTTGAAAAAGTTTATACCAAAAACAATTCTTTGTTGTTTCAGTTTATCTCATCACCATATTGACTTGTTTCAATTTCTTACAAAATCATATTGATTTGTTATTTCAAATTTTATGATCATATTGAATTACTACTTTTTCAATTTCTTATTGAGTTGTTCAAGTTTCAATTTTTCATGACCAAATCAAATTGTTGTTTCAATTCTCATTATCATATTCACTTGTTATTTCAATTCAACACAATTCCAATTCAAAAATGCCTCATTAATTGCAAAAAAACAAATTCTTTGCAATTGGGTGTTTCATGTCACCTATTGCAAATAACAAAGTTCTCCAAAGCTAGTTGATCACTTGTTGCAAAAATCAAGTTCTCAACAACTAGGTGCTTGACTATCATATCCTTGACACTTGGTGCAATTTGGTAGTTGATAAATTTAGCTCTACAATCCTCTCCAAGTATGAAAATCAACTAATATGCAAAAGCATTAAACCCTAAAACCTAAAACTTGTGTCAAGAAAGCAAGGGGAATTAGGGGGGAAATGAAGATTGTGGACCTAGCTCACAATTCCTAGCAAGTTATGCCACAACAGAAAATACACTAACTTAGTTTGCACTTGTAAGCAAGATTTGGGGCAAAGAGAAGTAGGCATAATAACTAACAAAAAATTCACAAAAAAAAAAAACCAACTCTTAAAGGATCTGAAATTTTTGCAATTGAGTACAGGAATGTGATCATCATGCCTCACCTATTGCAAATAGCAAAACTCTTCACAACTATGTTCACATGAGCAATGATCATAGATCACCTACTACATAGAACAAAACTCTTTACAACTAAGTGCTTGAGAGACTATTAAATGTCACCTATTGTAAATAACACAACTCTTTACAATTGCATATATCTTGTCACATATTGCATAGAACAAAGCTTTTTAAGTTGAGTTTTTGACCTTTGGGTCCTTGACATCTAGTGCAAATAGAGCTTTCAATAACTCAATGATTGAGAAATTGAACTTGTAATTTCTCATTGAATTGATGTTTCAATTCTCATATTGAATTTTTTTTTCAAATTTCATGATAATATATTGACTTGTTGTTTTAATTTCTTAAATTGTTCAAGTTTTAATTTCTTGTGACCATATTGAATTGTTACTTCAATTTATCTTTGAATTGGTGTTTCAATTTTCATGATCCCATTCAATTGTTGTTACAATTCAACACAAACATAATTCAAAGATTTCATAACATATATACCATGGACATGAAAATGCACATAACATGTACCTTTTCATGTCCATGTCAAGGGGTAGTACATATTAGTTAATTAGGCTTGGAATAGGTGGGTATGAATAATGCAAATAGACAAACATACATCATTTTTTAATTATATAAATTTATCTATTTCTTACATAATTTGGTTGTCCAATGACTATTGTTATTGATCAACGTGTACACTTAATCAACAATGTTATTCGACATATTACTAAACAATTTTTGATGAATCATTCAAGTTCATTAGTTTATTGCCCTTAACATAATGGTCATGTGGAATCAACAAATAAGGTGATTGGTATTTTGTTGACCAAAGTAGTTAACAACCAATGCAAATTCAATTGGGATGAACATTTACAAATTGTTTTACTTTTACCAAAATACTTATAAATTGACAACTAGTCATACACAATTTGAAATGGTATATAGATTGCATCCATCACTACCTATGGAATATTTGTTACTAAATCAACATATCAAAACTATGATTGATTTTGAACCTATTTGTGTTCTTGCTAGGCAACTTGCCAAATTGAACAAATTGCAAGAAAACCAATTGTAAGCATATAGGAGACTTAGGGATTGTCATTAGTGGACGATCTTTATTATCACAACGTCATACCGGAAAATAAATTAAATATGATGATTTCATATTATAATCCCCAAATGTGCCTAGCAAAAGGAAGAGCTAATGGTTTAAGTTTGATTGAATTTAGTATTGTTTACCAAACAATGTGATAATGTTGGTCATTGTTGATAAATTTGGCAAAAATCCTATTTTGGTTAATGCCAATAAACCAAAATTATATTGATATTTTAAGATAATTAAAAAAATTAAACCAAGAATTAAAATCCACATTTTAGTCACCTTGTTCAAATTATTGATTTAAATTTCTTTTCAATTGAAAAAAAAAATCATTTTTTTCAATCTTGTCCAATATTAATAACATAATTATAGCTTAATTGTTTGGAATTCAACATGGTTGATTTTCAATGTTTTAAAAAAAAACTGATTTAGAATTGATACACATTTTCATTTATTTGTAAATTTAAAAAATAATGTCTTCACCTTTATACAACTTATTTTCATGTGAAAAGATTATAAATATTACATTACATTCTCCACCATTGTATGTGCTTAGGAATAATAGTTTATCAAATTTATGTTGTTGTTTTTTTACAATGTATAAATTATAGGGATAAACAATGAAAGTAAGACATAATGCAAGAGGAATAATAATATTTGGATATTTTAAAGAATGTATGATTATAGAATTTTGGAGTTGACATTATGCAATCTTGGATAATTTCATAGTTTCCCCCTTAACCATGGGGTTTTAGTACTTATGATTTATACATTGTGAAAAGAAAAGGGAATAAATTTGGTGAATTATTATTCTAAAACATATGTAACAACAAAAAATGTAATGAGATATTTTAAATCATTTTATGTGAAATAATGGTATGAAGGTGAAGATAATATCAATTTGAATGTATGAATAAATGAAAAATGTGAATGAATCTTTTGTCATTCTTCAAAAAAACATCCAAAACCATTTAAAAATAACGATAAAATTAAATCAATCTTTAAATTTTTTGTTTAAAAGAATATGATTTTTTATTTATGTAAAAGGTTATATTTACTTTCACTTTGAAAGAGAAACTTTCTAAACATACGTGAGAAAGAGATAAAAAAAATGGTAAAGAAGGTGGAGGTTTATCAACTTGGGCTTCATGTTGTTATGCACTACCAATGACAATCAATTTATGAAAAAATGGAATTAATTTTATAAGAATTAAATTCCATTCAAATGAAAATATTGAATGACATTGCATGAATTGAAATTTCTTAAATTTGATTCAAATACATTAAATTGAATAAAAATTCAATTCAAGAGAAATGGGATACAAATTGTAGAAAAGGTATTGAAATTTTGCTTATGATTATGGTGTTCAAAAAACAAACTATGAAAAAATAATACCATGAAAAGACACCTCTCCATCCCTCTTTACTTGGGAATCAATCAAACAAATTTTTGTTTGGAATTGTCTAAAGGATGACTTTTGGAACATAAGATAATTTATGAACCTTAAAGTTGTCATAAATAAACTAGTTCCAACTAATCATCATCACTATAATTTAATAATAGTTTTCATAAATATTTATTTAATAATCATTTAAAAATTATTATGAAATGTACTATAGGAATTAAATTAATCTTTAAATTTCTAGTTTTATGATCATTTAGCTTCACTTTGAAAGGGAAGTTTTCAAAGGGTATGTTCTTTGCATTTATCCATAATCTATGCCTTTAGACCAATTCCTAAATGTTGTGTGCCCCTCTAATTACCTCGCTTACCCACCTACATGTATGAAAAGGCAAATTAAAACGTGTTTTTAAATATTTATGTTATTTATATTAAAATCAAATTTGAGATTGTCATAAATAAATAAATAAATATAATAAACACATTGATTGATGAACTCCACCTCTTTTACCATTATTCTTGACTCTTTTTCACATACTCTTCAAAAACTTTCTTTTCAAAATGAAGCTCAATATAACCTTTCACATCAAAAAATTGATCATAAATTTAAAAATAGAATGTTCATAAAAGTAAAAATTAAAAGATTAATATAACTTTAATTTCATTTTATCTTTAGATGATTTTGGATGCTCTTTAAAAATTATTAAAATTTAATTCACATTTTTTTTTGTTTATTTTTACATTAAAAATGATAACATATTCACATTTATAGAACAATTTTTCATGTAAATTGATTTAAAATATTACGTTACAATTGTTGCCATTGTCAATGTTTAAGAACAATAATTGATCTTATTTCTCCTTTGTTTATTTATTTATAATGTATAAATCATGGGTATAGATAATGAAAGTAAGAACTAATGCAAATGGAATCATAATATTTGGATAATTTAAATATCTAAGTGATGCCCGACTCATTTGATTGAATTTGTGCAAATCACAATAACACTTTTTTATGGAAATTTGGTAAGATTTTTAATGAAAATGTAAAAATGTATATATATATGCATGGCATAAGTCCTTGCATCATTGGGTTATTGATTTGCCTTCAAAGAAAGGAAGTTCTTGACATGCATAAAAATTTAAAAAAGGTTCTAAGAAATTTGAAGCTGGTGGGCTTTTTTTGAAGGTTGTGGGAGAGTAGGTGATGGAAGAATGTGATTTGCAGTATGCATCTAGTTTGAATGGATTTGTTGTGGTTTTGAGGGTTGTGGGTCTTGGAAGTATTTGGGAGCAATTTGAGTTTGTGGGTGTGTTTTGAATTGAGGAATGTGATTTGCAGTATGCATCTAGTTTGAATGTGTTTGTTGTGGTTTTGAGGGTTGTGGGTCTTGGAAGTATTTGGGAGCATGTTGAGTTTGTGGGTGTGTTTTGAATTGAGGAATGTGATTTGCAGTATGCATCTAGTTTGAATGGATTTGTTGTGGTTTTGAGGGTTGTGGGTCTTGGAAGTATTTGGGAGCATTTTGAGTTTGTGGGTGTGTTTTGAATTGAGGAATGTGATTTGCAGTATGCATCTAGTTTGAATGTGTTTGTTGTGGTTTTGAGGGTTGTGGGTCTTGGAAGTATTTGGGAGCAATTTGAGTTTGTGGGTGTGTTTTGAATTGAGGAAGAACGAACATGATCCAGAAAGTGGATTGTTTCTATGTGCATAGTAGATCTTGCAGTGTTGTTAGGGTTTATGAATCTTCAGAACCTCCAGGGTAGTTGAATTGTGGATTTTCTTTCTCTTTTAGGTTTTTAGTTTGTTTTGAAATTAGTTGGGTGTTTTTCAGCTTGTGGCGTTGGCGTCGTTGAATTGAAGAAGGGTGGGGGGCAGGGAAGGATGATCCAGTATGTGTCATATAAGGACGAGACGCTGCTGGAGACCATCATGTCTCTCATCGATCAGGAACTCTCCGAGCCCTACTCCATCTTCACCTACCGCTACTTCATCACTCTCTGGCCTAATCTCTGCTTCATGGTTTGCTCTCCTCACCTTGCTTCCCTTTGTTTGACCTCACAAAACTGCAGCTTCGTTTTGTTAGCAACTGCTATTGCAGAAGTTTCTGAGGTCCGGGTTTAGGGTTAGGGTTTATGGGCATAGTGCACTGACTCTGTGTTTCCTCACTGTCACTTCTTCTTCATCTGACTGTGCTTCAGGAGAATCAGACTTTAAGCAGATAGGAAGGCTAAATAATAGAGTTTTAGACGTGAGACTAAATGATTCGAGCCCGATGTGTGCAGCAGGGCTGTTCCTTTGTTAGAAACTTGGAAGGGTTGCAGAAGAATTGGATCTAAGTCAGACAAATATCATTAGTCCTCCTTTGGAAGTTAGGTGCCTTAGTGTTGGGAATTTTGAAAATTGTTTCTTGCTGATTTGAACTGGATCATGATCAGGCTTTCGATGGGGACAAGTGTGTCGGCACTATAGTATGTAAAATGGGTCAACATCGAAACACATTTCGTGGATATATTGCAATGTTGGTTGTCATCAAACCTTATAGAGGCAAGGGAATAGGTCCGTGTCTTTCTTCTAAACTTCCTTGTCCTTACGATGTGGGGAAAGGCTGTTCTTTGCCCTTGGTGCATTACCACCTGGAGCTGTTTATAATGTTTTATTTTTTACATATTGGGGTAGTAAGTCTTAGGGTGTTCGTGTAACTGATGATTGTGTACATAAAAAGAAGATGGTTTTCTTTTATGCACATAGCAACACTAGGTGTGAAAATCTCCTACAAGAGTTTACAGGCAGTGCAGTGGTTTTCTGCTGCGTTTTGGAGTTTGAGAACTCTTTTGCATGCTTTGTGGGAAGGCCCTGAGACAATGTGAGGGTGGTGGAGTGGTGTGCAGCAACAGAGCTTGTGACACGTTGTATTCAAGTTATGCATGACTCCGGATGTGATGAGGTAATACACATCAATAAGCATTTCACCTGTATCTGTGCTGGAAGGCTCTGTGATAGGGGGATCATCTTCATTCAAAAACAAAAAAGGCTTTCAGGTTGTAGGCAGCCACAGAAAAACATGCTCAGTTGAATACTGGCAGTTGAATTAGTCAAGAAGCTCCAGCAACTGCAATGTTGACCAGGCATGGTCACTTGCACTGCTATGTGTATAAAAGGAAAAAATTAAGTTCAAAGGCTTCCGTCAAGTACCATACAACAACTCTTGAATGGCTGAAGGGTACTGCAGTAAAGTGAGGAAGAGGACTAGGAACAGTGTTGCATCTTGATGTGCTTGGAAGAATCCAGGAAGTTTTGAAGTCTTCACATATATCATTATCCTTACAAAGCTTAAAGAAAATGAAATTGAAGGCCAATTTTGGCAGCATTTCATAGGCTTCTGCTAATATGGGAGAAGCAGTAACTTACCCCTGTTTGTGGGCTTGGTGGTTTTAGGTGACACTAGAAGCAGAGGTAACAAACAAAGGAGCGCTGGCATTGTATGGAAACCTTGGTTTTATACGTGCCAAGCGCCTCCATAGGTACTACTTGAATGGTGTGGATGCATTTCGCCTGAAATTGCTGTTTCCAAGACCGCCTGATCCAAACAGCCTCTTTGCTCTTTCTGGAGTTGGCCACGACCATGGCCATGTTCATCATGATTGCATGCACCATCAACATCACAAGGACCAGGAACACTGTGCAGGTAATGAGTATCCACATGTAGGCCATACCCACCATCATCCCCGATGGGAAGGAGACTACAGACTGTCAGACTACAGCTGACAAATGAATTGGGTGGGCCTGGTAGCTATTGTTCCCACTAACTTGGCTACAAAGAATTCCTTCTTTTCAACTTGAGGTGGGCTATGCTATGGTCTCAAAAGTTGATCATGAAAATTATACTCAGATTTTTACCTGCTCAGGTCTTTGGCAGAAGACATGACAACTTCTTAGAGGGATACAGGGTGTTACTGCAGTCTGTTTGTATGCACTTGAGGTTCCATGTTCCGAAGGTCTAATTTGTTCAAGCTTAACCTGCGAAGTTTGGCATAGTTTTGTCTGATAATTGCTCACCTTCTATTATTTGCAAGTGTCCTCAAACTTTCATCATTGTTCCCTTCGAAAACCTGAACTAAACATCTATGTGAACCTAAAAATATTGAGTCACCAAGAAAATTGTGGATGGCTTGATGAGGGTCCATCAAAGATTATAGTGGTATGGTGCAACACAAAAGCAAGACACCCAAAAATTCCACCTCCAGCTTAGAGTCATAAGAGATGAATGTAAATGCTTGCAACATGAATCAAACATTTTCAACTAAACTAGGATGAATAATCTGACCTTATATGTGGCATGTTCACAATTGAGAGATTGCAAGTAGGAAAGTTTATTTTCTAGGGACAAAGTTCCTTGAACTACTAGACTCTATAATGATTCTTAATACAGTAACCCTGCCTTGGTAAGCATGGTCAACAAAAGCAAAAAGAACTACAGCCTCAAAAACAGCCTGTACAGGCAATTTCAAGGACCTTCAACTGCGACATATAGGGTATTAACATATTAGCCCATGCTACCATAACACAACCTCTAGATTCATCAGCTCCCAGCACTGTGTAAAGCTTGAACCCTAAGCCCTAAACAGACCTTTTACAACTCACATTATGTGATTACCAGACTGTGTCTGATGATCACACAGTGGTGGTAATCATCCACCAAAACTGTGATAACTATATAAGCTCATACAGCTGTGGCCAGTTTAATTTGTTACTATTGATGACCTCTGTAAAATTCTACTTACGCTGCAATTGCATGACTCAAGTGTTACCAGTACCATTCCATGTCACAGCAAACATTGCCAAAAGCAGCATTAGCTTCCTACAGTACCAATCCATGTCACAGAGAACAGTACCAAAGAAGTCTTAGCTGCCTACTGTAATGATCAATGTCACAGAAAATGTTGCCAAAGACATTAGGTTCCTTCTTCTTACAGCAGCTCTACTTCCCTTCACCATATCTTATGTTTTGTAATAGAAATCAACATTTGGCTTCCAAGTGGAATTGGCAGAATGCCCATAACTAGTACAGAAATGAAGAGGACAGATGCACAGAAGGGAATACCTTACAGTTCCCATGAAGATACAACATGATAGATGTGAGTTGGGTCTTGGTTTATAATGCATCTGCACTAGAAAAAACAAGCACAGTAGCAAGAGGGTTTTGGGAATCTTTCTTTCAAGATTATTCAGGGGTCCAAGAAGGTTTTCTTGTAGCCTCCACAAAAATGGGTTCAAAGAAAAGACAAGGTTTGCCTTGCCTTACTGTGAATATTGGAACTAGCCTAACCAACCTAAGCCATTATCCACAGACCTCCTCTTCCTGGCTCTCCCTCAAATCTCTGTTGCCTACAAAATTGGAACCAGGAATCTGCAAACACAGTATTACAGGCAGCCATATCTGTCAATTGGGAATCCAAGCCAATCCAAGCAGGCCAAGTACCAATCCAGCATATGTCCAAGCTTTAGTTGCTACAGATCACTCACTGTATAAAAAGTTCAGGCACTTCTCCCTGGAAATGCAGTCTCAGTGTGTGAAGAAACTGAGCGGCAAACCTTTCTTCAGTGGGTCTCAGAAAGTGGAATCCTGCATCAGAGATTGAAGCCAGCCCCAAGAAAAGAATTGCAATGTACTTTTCTACATAACCTCGAGAAAGTGGGCTGTCCCATGGAGTGTAAGGCCTACCCTTCTATGGGTGGATCATGCTGTTGCTCTACCTTTGTACATAGTGATGTGGGTATTGAGAGTGGACATTGTTTGGTCTTGGCCATGAAAAAGAAGACTCATGGTCTGAGACACTATCTGGTCTCTGCATGGGATGATGAGGTTGATAGAGTTGCAGAGCCTGATAAGGACTAGGACTGAAAGGACGGTGAGAGGACCTTGCAAAATCAGGTGAGGCCCAGCCTGAGTTTGCCTGATATGGTTGCGTCCAGCCATGTTGGAAAGCTTGGTATGGAGGTTGCCACCTTGCATCCTGTGAATGAGGTCTCAATAGATTTGCAGGATGGCCCCAATGCTCTCCATTCTGTGCAGCTGAATGAAGGCTCTCAGCAGGCATTGCCCCTTGGCCAAATGTTGGATGCCTCCCATACATTGGTCCATGCATATGCTGGATTGGCACTTGGCCTGCCATCATGGGAGGACCCACACCTCTGTCCGATCCCTGAAACTGTTCTCTAGAACCTGTCCAGCCTGTGATGCTATTGCCATTGTGATGGTGGCCATCTGTGTGGTGCACATCATGATGCATGCCCACATTGTAATCAACATGAAGGTAATGACCTTGTTGTGCTCCTCCACTATGCAACCTGCCGCTTGTCTCCCTCACTTTGGATGTATATTCTTTAACTGGATCACTGAAGAGGGGTCCATTTACCCACCCATTGCTCAGCTTGGCATGCTTCTCCACAGGTTGTAGCAGGGGCTCTTCTGAGCGTCGCTTGGGGGACTTTGACATGAAGAGAGAGTTTTTCAACTCAGTCACCTGAGACACATTGGAGGTCAGGGACTTCAGTTGCAAAACTGTGTCACGAAAACACTCATGGATTATGTCAAATTCCTTCTCTCTCACAGCCCGTGCAGAGTTTTGAGAGCGCTCTGCAAAGTCCTCCACCTGCAGATATTGAAAGTTGAAACATTTCAACAATTGGCCACATATGTCCTCATTTTACACAAAAAAGGCCTGGAGACTATCCCACCGCCTTCAATGGTGGAATACAGTAGCTACTGGTTCTTGTCAACTGAGCTATGAAATCACTACCTGAAATTTCAAAGCCAGAATAAGTATAAAATTCCAGCTATTAAAGTACAATGCTTGTGGAAGCCAAGGAATTGAAGTAATGTACATGTGGCTTTGACCAGAAAAAAGTTACAACAAAAGAAGACAGATCTACAGATTATAAGACAGATGAGAGAGAGAGACTTACGGACATGCAACCAAGGTGATTCTTTGCCCAGACTTTTGAGACCCACTTGCCTTCAAATGGGCTAGCACAGAGGCCTTGTTCCCACAAACTCTCCACTGCCAGTAACTGCTCCACAAGCACCCAATGCCAGACATAAGCTTAAACACAAATCTCCCGTGCCAATGTGCACCGATGAAGGCTCATATAATTCACATGACTCAATTGTGCAGTATGGCTTATGGTGGGTTAAAACCTTGATAAAGAAGGAAGCAAACAACTGGGTGATTGACTCCTTGTTATCTCTGCCAAAACCCCCTTCTTTGTAGGAGGCCACTCGTTGTCTAACAGCCACAATGCAACTGGCTGTGGCTTTCAGTATCAACCCTGCTAAATGCAACCCAAGCATCTCAATACATGGGCACACTTTGTACATCTTTTGCATTGCTGTATGTGGCAACTACTAAGATAAGAAGCCATACTCGTCAACAGTCTGGAAAGATTTCACAGTAAAAAGTTTCAATCAAAAACATTACTTACAGCAAAAGCAGGGAGATGAAGTGTACCTTCCAAGAAGACTGAAAATGGAGGAATTATTGGTGGTGAGCGAGTCTGCAATTACCATAACAAATTGGAGGCTAAGACAGAGCAACGAGAGCTCCCAGGCATTCAATTTCAAAACATAGTGACAATGTTTAGCAAGATTCTTGGCTGTATTCAACATGGCTTTATAATCACAAAGGGGAGAAAACAAGAAGCATAAGAAACACAGTAGCACTTAATGGGCACCTGTTGTGAAGCCACCATGTGGAGGATGACTTTGCTTGCAAGACTACCCTACCAACTGGTTCTCTAGGGCAAAGCAAGGTAAAATATGTACTGCTGCTGTGAATGGAAGGATTCTGACTGATACCAATTCACTAAGATTACAATATAAACAATCTATCCAACCCTCAGAGACATGGGATTTGTTCAGTAACTACATAGATAGGCCCAAGAACCAAGAGTACCTGGAGGTGGAAAGCTGCAAGAAGAATGATGGATAGGGAGTTAAGAGTTCCCTTCTTAGAGTCGTTGACATCATGAGCTTTAGCCCAAGCTTTTAGCTACACCAGAATGAACAAAGTTTCAGATTATGGAATCCCCAGGCACATACAATTAAGACTCAATTTCCCCTTTTTGTGAGATCTTTGTCGACCACTATGAAATCTTACCAAATGAACTTAAGTTCCTAATGTCTCAAGGAAGAACTCACCAAGAAGCAGAGCTGCCGAAATCTGGGATCAATTGATGAGAAAAGGCCAAGTAGCTCAGATTTCAGAACACCGTCCATATTCTCCATGGACACATCACACTCAATACTCGTATGGCTCTCCACAAATCGTACCACAGGCACTGCTGCCCGCATAACTGGCTCTATCTTACGAACTGAATGCCTTTGCAGTCCATTTTTTCCTGTGAACAATCACCCAATTGGTCATTCCAGAGCAAAGCCTGAACTAAAATGGCATGAAATATATGTTCATATGTTGTACTCCAATCCAGAGTTTTATCCTCTACACATAATGGCAAGGTACACTAATGACAAAAATTAACTCAATGCACTTTACTAGGCCAGATTATAAACTGCCAATTAACTTAGGTGCAGTGAAGTCTAGTACCTAATCCTCAAGACTGCAGTCAATGGAACTGAAATTTTTGAGCAAAAATCAAGGAATGTACTGTTCCATGCAAATGCAGCAAACCTATTTCGAGCAGATGCCTACAAACTTTGGCTATGGACCGAGGAGGTAGAGAACAACAAACCATTTTGGAGACCATAAAGTGATCGAGTTAATTTACGGAGAAATGAAATCTTATCGCTGCGAGAGCGTTCCACAGGAACATTGCCTACATTCAAAGAGAGGTCAAGATCACTGGAGGCTGTGAACATATCCATCACAAATGATCCAAACACGCTGATGCTGCTTCCTGCACACAGAAGAAAGTGTCTTCGTCAGCTGCTACTGCCAATGTCAACACATCAACACATTATTGTGTGACCCCCAAGGTTCTCAACTCTTTTGTAAAAGATCTTATGTCGGTCCTTTTGTCCTGGTTAAAAAGCCACATAACAAAATATCCAGCCTGACAGTTTTCAATAAATTTTCTTGTTAATTCTCCTGATCACATCTTTCTCATGCCTCATGGAGCAATGCTGAAATGCACTATACAAAAGATCTGGAAAGGGGAAAAAGACAGTAACCCTAACCTAAACCTTACCAGGTATCCTCAATTTCACAAAGTTATCCACAAACTGGATAACATAGCAGCGGGCATCTCTCTCCTCTTTTGTGGGTTGTAGTTCTCCATACACTTCATCCAGCATTCTATCCACCAGCTTCAGCTTCTGTGGGGTCCATTGCAAACATTGCTCTTGCTGCTTCTCCAACTGCAATGCTCTGTCATACATCACTGCATCACCAAAGTCCTTTTGGTCACTTGGATCTCTCATCTGCTTTATGATGGTTTTAATCAATCAATACTCACCTTGGTCCTTTCATTAGCAGAATGAAAAACTGCACTTTGAAAAAAGTACTAAGATATTACAATCGGTGAAGCTCATGCCACAATCTTATCATTCTGAGAACAGAACCATGTTGTCACTTGAAACCAAATGTCCACAAGAATATACAATAGAGAATCTATATTTAGAACTATGTCCAGAGCAAATACCGTGTGAAGGGGGTGGAACAACAATGCTGAGGTCAGATGTGAAACCAGCATCCACATCACAGTCATCATTGTCTTGTGGGCTGGCCAGGTTGATTTGTTGTTGCTGCCCCTCCCAACTGAGCCCTTCAGCCTGCATTGCCTCTTACCTGAAATGAAATATCTTCACTATCAAACTCCTGGAGTACCGCTAAACCCTCTGCCTGGTGCATGCATCTCTGATGACAAAGCTTCGAGACCCTCTCTATCTGCCTGATATTTCAAAGACATTTGGTCACTTACGATGAGTCATGTGTTTCAATATCACGTAAAGAGTGAAGCAGGCCTGCACTCACTAAAAAGAAAAAAAGAAAAATCTCTCTTGCACACCCATACAGCACATGCAGCATTCATGTGACGAATTCTATCTGGTTGTGCAAATGGGTTGTGCACATATGGTTGAAACCAGTCAACCACATTTTTCAAATTCACATTGGAGTCTAGTTTGCACCATAGTCAGTCTCATTTGATGTGTAGTTTGGGCCCTGTGTGGATCCCTAAAACACCCAAACTTTCCCCAGCTACTGCAGACAGAAAATCACCGATGAAAAAACTTCTCCTCAGGTGCTCCTTTGATCAAACTGTAGCTTCTGGAAACTCCACAGGCCCCTTGGATGATGAGCTTCACAGACACCCAGTTCAAGACTAGTAGGAATGAACGAGGTAGACTATATACTTGCAATATAGGTTACCTCTCAGGAGGCGGAATTGAATACTCAAAGCTGTAAACTGGCCTTTGCAAGCGACAATCTGCACAGATTTTTTTTCAACCCTTTTTCCTTGTACTCACCCACCACCACTTTCACAACAAAAAGTGCATCCTTAAACCTACAGGATCATAGTGTGGACCATATCCGGCTTGACTCCTAGTGCCAATCTCTTAGCACCCCAGTTTGGTTTGCGTGACATGGGTCGGAAAATGTGAGAGTGGGTAGGTCGGAGAGCAAGGTAGGTCAGAAAGGGAGAAGTTCTTTGAGAATCGTGAGGATGAATCCTAAGTGTTCTGGGCCCTATAGCCGGCTATTGTGGATCCTATTGCTTGGTGGTAATTTAGGGTTTCCACCATGACTGCAGCAATTCCCTTTGCATAGGACAAGCCTGGAAAGGAAGAGGTTTTGAGGGTTGCAGGATGGGTGACACTAGTGGACGTGAGGGGCAAGCGGTACCAAGAGCTGCAGGAGGATCAGTAGGAGGAGGAGGAGGAAGAGCAGCAGCAGCAGCAGCAGGGGGAGGAGGAGGAGGGTATGGGAATCAACAGGGTTTTGGGAATGTTCACAGGCAGCAGCTGACACAACATGCCGTTCCTCCCTCTGGTCACCACCACCACCACTACCACCAACATCATCCCAACAATAGACGAGGTCCTACGCGGATTGCTCATGTTGCTTCTGCTGACTCCATGGGCCATAGCCCATCTGACAGCCCTGGCAGCAGTTCTTGATCTCCTCTGATGTTCACACCCAAGGTATGTGGTTTTGTGGATTTTGGCGTGTGCAATTGAAGCTAGAAAAATAAATCAACCAGCACTCAAGAGTAAAAGAATTCTCGTCAGTGCTGGATTCTGATCATAGCACTCGTGACCTGTTTTGCTGGAATCTATAGTAGGGAGCACTTCTGCTTTGGATCCTGAGTTGATGGCAATGTCATGTCAGTAATTAGGTCAGCCCGAACTCCCACAAGGAGCTAGGGTTTTTATCTATCAGGGTGAAGATGAGAAGCCTAAGACTAACAGATGGAGGAGGCAAAGGACTAGTCAGTGCCAAGGAGGATGAACTAGTCCTCCTTCCTTTACATGAACAGATGGAGAATTGTTAAGGCAGCTCAGATGGTAGCCTCCTCCATCTTCCATGAGCTTTTTCCTATCCATACCATACCACAGTGATGGCATGGTGCACTAAGAAAATGAGCTGTGGAAGAATGATGGAAGATGCTACAAAAAAAATGCAGGTGTAAGCAAGATAAGCACTACTGATCCAGGAACACAGAATTCATCTGGACATGTTTTCAAAGCTTCTTGTTCCATTTGAGCATCCATTTCAGTAATGGTCCAATGCCTTAGTTCTGCTGCTGTTGGAAAGTATGTGTGGTTTGAGTATAGTCTGATGAAGTGGTTTTTTTTACTTATGAATGCAGCAGTTCTGTGTCAAACTTGTTGATCCTGTCCCTGGAGCCTTACTTCAAGCCCCCTTGACTATGTGACAACCCTAGCTGACATTCATGAGCAGCAGGAGTTTGCTAGTCAGGAGGAGAAAGCGCCTTTGGATCTTGAGCAGTCATTTGTTTTTAGGAGACTAGGTGAGAGGAAGCTTGTGGTATGCATGACAGTTTGCTGTTACTGTACATGAGAAGCTTGTATATGCAGCCTGGTTAAGGCGTGAGAAAAGGGACAGACATCTGAATGATGGCTCATCAACCTATTGCAGTGGCAGGAAACTGGAATGTCTGGACTCTGCCATGGTACCTAGCTTTGCACCCCACCTGCCCTCTGATGCTTGTTCCTGTCACAGCTCGACAATGGATCCAAGTTCCAGCATTCCCGGTTCTGCACCTGTTAGCAGCAGAGTCTCAAATGACATTGATAGATTCAGTAAAACTGGCAGGTTGGGGCATCTTTTCCCAGATATGGATCTTGAAGTTTTGTCATTCTCAAACAGATTCTGGTGCGAGAAGTTGAAGGATGCATTGGGCACCAATTTTTGGATCATGCTATGATTAAGATCCTTATGAAAACTAGACAACCCAAATGAAGACAACAAAACACAAAACCACTTATAACTATGACTATTCCTTCATCATGTAAAAGATGATCTTGATCTATAAATAATACAAAGAACTTTTGCACTTTGCTACTTAAGGTTTGGTCTCCTTTCTTCCTGTTTGCTGATATGTTGTCAGCACTGAAGTCTCAATGACTGAATCATTTGGTCATCTATCGATTTCATTTCTTGATTTTACTTAGGTGGACTTTTATTAAAAGCATGGGGAAATTGTCAATCCTTGTACAATAAGGACGATGTCCTAGGATATGAAATGGACCTCAGTATTAATTGAATTTCATGGAATTTAACTTGAATTCAAATTCAATTCATGAGAATTGGTTTGTATTGAATTCAATCAAATTATTAATAAGCACACATGAATTTGCCTTTTCATATCCTTAAAGGTGAGTTGGTGAAAGGAGTGGCTTCCAGTTGAGACCTCTGATAAGTTGTTGCAATCCTAGGCCCCTTGTTTCGAGAATGCCTGGGTCACCCTGTGGCCTTAACCTACAACAAAAAGACTATGACAAGACAACCACAAAAGCCTAATTTCTTGAAATGTAGCAGTAAAGTATTACCTAATGCTTGAAGTTACCCAAACCATCAGAATTTATAAACTGTAGATAGTAGACACCTAGATAGATAGAAAGATAGACACAACATGCAAGGAAATAGAATTTGTTGAATTAGGAATGTGTATTTCTTCTATGGAAAAAACCAAGGACCCCTGTGCCAAGTACTATGCAACAGTTGTTGTACAAATGGGTATTGTGATGTATATACTCCATAATTGCATACAAGATGCACTGCAAGGCCTATGCACACTTTGCAGGCTTGCCTACCTACTGGGTATCAAGCTAGAATGTCCAATTCTTCTTCAACAGCCAACTACTTTCACCGCTGGTTAGAATTACTCATCCATGCTGAAGTTGGAAGTCCCCAAATTCCAAAATCACAGTATGCTAATTACTCAATGTTTCTAGTACCAATATGAACAGTGGGTCCCTCTGACAAAGACATCTAGCGCACCCTTCAGAGCCTGCTGAACTACAAGTGCACAATCTTTCCTGAAGAAGCACAAATGGGATGAAGCGTGTGGCTATGACATTCAACTACAGTGTCATTTAGGAAAAAACCATCACAATCCACACACATCAAACACCAGGAAATGGAAAAGAAGAAGAAGAAGGAGAAGGAGAGAGGGCTCATCTGGCAGCTGCCCTAGCACTCAAGGATGTATGATAATTTGTGCTACGCTGCTTCCGATATGACGTGTAAACATCATCATATTGAGTGACCTCATTGGGATCTGCCACTGCTCCTAAACCAAGGCGGCCTGTGCTAGCAGCACCAGGTCTATGCTCTAGACTCCCATCGGGTAGTGTCCCTGTCTCTGGATCAGTTTGCATATGGCCTGGTGGTGGAATCCGGGCACCTCCTTCCCTCCCAAGACCACCACCTTCCTCATCATTGTCTTCATCATTTGCAATAGAATCTGAAGCTGTCACTTGACCCTCCAAAGGATCCACTTCACCTATCTCTTTATAGAATTTTGCAACCCTCTCCAAGATATAGGAACCTGACAATGTAGACGGTGGGATTGCTGTGGGGATGTCCAGGGGACTGAGTGCTGAGTATGGGACACCACTTCCAATTTGCATCTTGCGCACCATACCAGGTATCAAACCAGGAGGGAAGAGGGGATATGGGGAGTGTTCAGCTACTGTGCGTGTGACTGTGGGGAGCTGGGCAAGAGGTGGAGTGGCTGCTGGTAGTGCTGGAGCTGGTATAGGGGCAAGAAATGGAGGCCCTGCAAGAGAGGGGTAAAGTGATGGTAAAGAGTTTGCTAAAAATTGCTGAGCAGGATTTGATGGGTTGAATGGAACTCCAGAACCGAAGAATGGAGGAGCTCCTGCAAATGAAGGCTGAGATTGTTCAATTTGTTGCTGTGGGTCTACAATTGGCTGTGGTGCTCGCTCTGGCTGCCACTGGCTCCCATACTGAAACAGGCCTACATGGCACAATTCAAGCAGATGAGGACAACACACACTCCAGAACCTGCATCTTTCGCTCAACCCTAGCTTTCAATTACTAGATTCTGCTGATCTATGGAAAGAGAGCTTCCATGACCAGCTTTTCATACCTTAGAAAAATTCAAATACAAATGCCATACTTACCTGCAGGTGGGGGCTTAAGAGATGGAGGCTCTGGGGGTGGGGGCCCTGCCACCATCTCACCTTCCAGTGTATTGATTGTATCAGTGTCAAAAACCTCTTTAGCACCCCAAAAATGCAAAATCTTCTGTAACCGGTCCTGAGTCACCTCTGCATTCTGTGGGTTGTGGTAAATGGCAGCCAACATGGAACCCAAAACAGGCCTGAAGGCAAGAGCCTCCTGATCCAGATCCTTGGGATTGCTTCTGTGCTGTAGGCTGCACCAAACAATTAAAAGGGAGGAAAAACATCACACAAGGATGACATTACTACTGTCAACAGTTCACTTGAAACAAAAACCTCTTCAGAGCAGTTCTCACATCAAAGACCACCTGTGCAACATGTTGGAAAGAATGCCAAAAAAGATACTGTTTCAAGGAGGAGATCAGCACAGTTTGTGTTTAGAACCAATGAAATCCTCAATGTTTGTCATCATCAATGACACGAAATTCTGGAATGTTGCATCTGAAAAAGGAAAATGTGGTAAAACCTGTTGAAGAGGATGTCATTGGCAAGATAAATGACGTGAAGTTGCCGTTCAACATCATCAGTTGCAAGTACTCTGTCCTTCAGTGCCTCTGCCAACATAGGTCCGAAAGCTGCTCTCTGCATGAACCACAGTTTTGCCCCTTTGATTGATTCTTTAGTGCCTGTGAGGTTATCCATCACACCTTTGAGCTCCAGTGCGATCTCTTGAGGCAATGATCCAGGTGGACCTGTAAAAGGCACAAAATTGACATTCCCATAACCCTCATGCTGGAATTGGTCATAGAACGGTTGAGGGTGATGCTGAGGATCAAAATATGGTGGAGGGAAAGCACCCGAATGTCCAGCAGCAGCAGCCAATGGTGCACTCATTGATGGCTTCATTGCCGCTGGCCCAAGTGAGGAATTCAAGGAATGATCCAGGGGGGGCGGTGCATGGGGGGCCTGATTCAGGGGTGCATTTCCTGCTGCATTTAGAGTTGCTAAAGCTGGGTTCAGCGTTGGGACTAGTGGTGGCGGAGGGTTTAAGTGGTTGATTGTAAGCCAAAGCTTGTGTCGATAATACTCATGCCCCTCCGCCCCAAACAAAAATGCATATGCTGGATTCTCCTTCTGCTTGTCCTTCATCAGTGCTTCAAACTGGGGACCATTTTTCACAGCATATTCCACAAGCTTCTCTATTCTTTTCTGTAGATCAGAATCTGGAGGTGGCTGAGCAGGAGCAGGAGGGGGATCCCACGGATTGAAAAACCCTAACCCTACACCTAATCCTACTGCTCCTGGAACTTGGGGTTGAAGAGACTGAGGGGGGGGAACCCCAGGGGTTGATCTTGCAGGAGCTCCAAATGGTGGGTATGGAGCACCATGGTAAGGAAATGAAGGAGCTGGAGGAGGAGGGGGAGGAGGAGCGTACTGCTGCTGTGGTCCTGCTGTGCCTCCACTACTAACTTGCTGCCCTCCTTGCTGTTGTTGTTGTTGTTGTTGCTGCTGCTGCTGCAGATAGGAATGCCCATATCCTTGCCCCGGCTCCATTCTGCGACAGAATCCCTAAACCCTAAAAGAAGAAAAACGCTTCTTGCTCAAAACTCACTCGCAAGAGAATGGAGAAAACAGACAGTCCTCTGCAGATTTCTTGACTACTTCAATGCAAAAGTCTTTCCTTACTGAGCCTTCCACAATCCAAAACAAAAAAAGATTTAGTCACAGAGAGAGAAAGTCAAGGAACAGATGCCAGCGCCAGAGAAAAAACCCACCCAGAGCAAGGACAAGAATTCTTGGGTGTTGTCGATTTTGGTTCGGTTTTCTTCAGGTTTTCGGATTCGGTCCGGTTTAGGTCTGGATCGTTTCAGGGAAATCGTCTCCTTCCATCGGCTTCGCAAGCGAGGTGTTCTTGAGACTTCTTCGGTTGCCTCGTGAGCTGTTTTAGGGTTTGGAGACTCTGTTTTAGGGTTTCGCGTCAGTCTCGAAACCCTAAGAGTCTCACGCTTTGTGACGGATACTTACAGCAAATCACAGTTGATATCTCCCCAGCAACGATAGATGCAATGGTTTTTCAGTTGCCCAAATGATTCAGAAATGAAGGAAAGATTCCATAACCCCTCTGCTCCCGCTCCTCCTGGGTCATGTCCTTGATCGATTGTCTTCCAACTGTTGTGTACCCAAAAGCGTTGCACAACTGAACAACTCTGCAAATCCTTGGAACAGTGGGTTTGCTGCTCTCAGGGCTTGTTACTGCACAGATTGAGTTTTCTCTCGATCCCAGATATGGAGTTCTTTGGTACGCCCATTGCACAGTCGCTTTGTTTTTCCAGTAGCCCTAATCTGCCCGCTAATCTTTTCCCGTGTGTTTTGCAAGAAGATGAGGGAATGTTTTCTTTTTGTGATCATCTGTTGTTGTTGTGGTAGGTATTGAAGTGCCTGCTGGGAAACCTGTAACATGTTCACCTGGCCAGGGAATGTACCTGCACATCTCTCAGGTTCTTTTGTTTTGGCTTTACTTCCCATTCTTGGATTAGGTTTTTGCCATGATTGTTGTGAATTGGGGTTTGTGTTATTCCTTCTGCAGCAGCCAGCAGTAGTTAGACAGAATGCTTCAGGTCATTTAGGTGGCTTACATCCCACCATTGCCAATGCTACTTCTTCTAAGAGACTGGTTTTCTGCATGGATATTATGTTTTCTTGAATTGCTCTCTTGCTACTGCTGCTATCACAATGTGTGTTGCTGCATGACCTTGCATGTGTCGTGTACCCTGCCTGATCTTGCTCCCGCTGCACTTTGCATGATATTGATGATGCTGGGAAGCAGAGGTTTTGAAGTCATTGTTTTGCTTGGTCTTGTAAGATATCACATATGTTGTTGTTTCTGCTGTTTTTGTTTGCTCATGTGTGCAACTACTTCAGGCTGCTCTTGATGAGATCAAGAATGTGGATGAGACTACAGCTGAGAAATCGAATAAGCGAGTTGTCATACGAGCACAAGTTGGTGACGAGAAGGAAATCGTGCTGGGGACATTGTCATATGGCCGGTGTGACCAAATGCCTCTTGATCTTGTCTTTGGCAGTGACTTCAAAATCTCACACAACAGCCCTGACTGCAGCATTTATGTTTGTGGATACCGAACCCAAGCTCCTGATGGAGAATATCCTTGCATGCTTTCATAACCTCTTTAAGTTCTTTGTCATAAAACTGGTTGCTGGTGTGCTTGCTTATTGTTGTTCTCCTGCTGCTTCCAGAAAATGCAGCAGAAATTCAGTATGCAAAATTTGTAAGACAGTTTGTCCAAAACTTTTTGCAGACATTCTTTACTTGTCTACACCCAATGAACAGAAGCTGATGAAGTCAGTGGGTTTTTAGGGCTTTAGGGTTTAGTCACAGCAGCTTGACACTGCTATGTTTTTGCAAAGGTGATAGTTTAACACTTTGTGAGCAACTCTCACGAAGATATGAACTGCACTCCTTGTCATGTTATCTTCAAAGTCTTTTTATGGAGATTTCTATGCAATCTCACAGATATGCAGCTGCCTGCTTGCACCTGGAACAGGAAGTAGCTTGAGAGTTGGGGGTACATTGTATAATCCCACTTGAAATTGGTTTAGGGTTTAGGGTTTGGGGTTCAAGCCATCAGTGGAATATATTGTTTGTTTGCTGTGCCCCTTGACTTCATCTGCTTGTTGGATGGAGCACGCTATATTGCTCGGATGAAGAAGGTACACATTCAACTCTCACTACCAACTTGTGCTGGAAGGGCTATACTAGGTATCTGGAGAGACTTTGCTTATAGACAGACAGACCTTGTTTGTTATCAAGTATACATGCTCTTCTTTAGTAGATTCATGCTGTGCATTGTAGCTGTTGATTTTCCCAACCCTGTGCCTCATGACACCATAAGTGGGTTTTTCCTTGTGTCAATACCAATGTGGATACTATAATGAATCTGATATGTCAGATGGTGATGCTGATACAGATGAGGATCGTCATTATCTTGATGCCTCATTGGCAAAGGGTAAGTGCTTGCTGCATCCCATGCTCAAGGTTCCTTTGTCTCAAATCCAAGTTATTTTCCATGCAGGCATAGCTATTTGGTTGTTTTGAGTACTGTCCATAACAGCAAAGATTTCAGTTACAATCATGTAATTGCAGTTGTGGGACCCAATTGTTTGTCGGATGTCAGATGTAACCAAGGATGAAGCCAAGCCCAAGAGTCTGCCTCCTGCAACAGTAGCTGTTTCTGGCAAGTCAAATGGTGATGCTGCAGGTATCTGTCTATCTGCTTACTCCAGGGTTTTTGCTGTGCTCCATTTCTTATGCTTATGGTTGTTCAAATTTCAGAACTTTGCATTTCCGCAGGTTTAGGGTTTCTTCTAACTATTTGAATGGGGATGTACTTGCAAATTCTGAAGCTGAGTTTCTTTTCCCCTGCTTATACTCACAGTTTGTGATTTCAGAAGGAAAGACTGTTAAGACAGCAAAGCCTGGAAAACTGGCAGATCCTCTTGCAGTAGCAAAAGCTGCAAAACTTGCAGGGACAGCATTGGGAGCAGCAGCAATCAAAGCTGTGGATGCTGTCCAGAAACATGGGAATGGTGATGAGGATGATCAGGTGAGACCCATTACTCAGTCAATTTAGGGGCACAGGTGACTTTTGCTTTGCAATGAATCCTTCACTCCACCATCCACACATAACTAACCCAGGGGAAACTTCTGACACTCAATAGGTAAGTTGACAACTGTGTCCTGAATTTAGTGTGCTCTGAGGAGGGTGTCTGTCTCCCCTGATGTAATGACAGCAGCAGAAGTGTTGTGACCTAATCCAAAGTTTTGAATTGACAGGACATGGCAGATGATGATGATGATGATGTGGCCAATGAAGCTAACAAATCTGATGAGAAAGATTTGAAGATTGAGGCATCCAAGGTAATGTGTTGGAGACATTTCTGGGTTGGAAAGAGCAAAGCTCTGTGTTTGTTAGATCTAACAAGTTGGGGCTTGTACTCTCATGGAGAACCTTGTCATGTTCTTTGCATCTTTTTTGATCAGGAAACCCACTGGCTCTTATTTGTATAATTTTCAGAGATTTCTTTGAAGTCAGGTTCACTCTGTGGACCTTGGAATTGTGATTACAGGCAGGGAAGAAGAGACCTGCAGTAGACTCTCCAAAGGTTGTTCCCTCAGAGAAAAAAGCAAAAGTGGATGCTGCTGAAAAGCTAGGTACGACAGCTACTGTCCAAGATCATGCTAGCTTTGTTTTACTACAGTGTACTGAATGCAGTTGGTCTTCCACTACCCAATGGGTCTTCCTTTTACATTACCAAAGCAAGATCCTGTGGCCTACATCCTGTGCTACATGGGTGTAGCCTTTGTTGGGAATGAAGAGTTTTTTTTGAGGACTGAAGGCTTGCAGGAAGCAGCTCTGGCAGTTTTTGTGATGCTTCTTTGAATTGGTGTGCATAATTCCTGAAACCTTAAAAGCAACGATGAATGGGTAGCAGGGAACAAGGCAGCTGCAGAATACTGGCAAAGCTTGATTGCTGCTGGTAGCAAAGGTACTGTCTAAGATGGAAGTGACAATGTAGTTATAAAAACAAATGATTTTCTTTCTTGCTCTCTGTAACTGGCTGGCTATTTCATGTCCAGGTTCAAGCGTACAGTCTTCCTGGGTCATCATGCTTGTTGCTGAATTTCCTGCTTGTGCCTTAATGTGGGTATATTGTAGGAAAATCTCCCACTTTGGATAAGAAAGGAAACATCCCAGCTGGAAACACTCCATCTACAAAGGTAAAGTCTCACTTTTATGAAGAATAATAGTAAGGTGGGGTGCTGAAAGATGTATTGAAAGATGTTCTGAATGTGGCATTATGTGAGCACAATTGACAACTATTGTGGGTCTCTTATCCCGAGGGATATTTGCAATTTGACTTATGTCATAATAGTGCCCAATGGCAATTTGAAGTTGTTTAGGAGTCTAGGGCTGCTGTAGTCCAAGCTGATCAGTTGCTCAAATGAGGCTTGATGAATATAGTGTTGTCATCCACCTCTGGTTGGCAGGCCCCCAAAGGAACCCCTGGCGTAATACCAACCACACCAACATCAGGGAAGAAATCGGGTGATTATAAGTGCAGTGATTGTGACAAGTGAGCAGCTCCTCTTCCCAACCCTCTGGATGCCCAAAGTGAAGTTGCAACTCATGTATTTGCTGTATATGCATTTGCATGTGTGTGTATATGCCTGGTATACACATGCCTACTATGTGGGAGTCTGCAGTCTGAAAATGAGAAAGACATGGTATGCCTAGTCAGTTAGTAGGGTTTAAGGTTTCTATTCTCTGCTCTCTGTTAGGCTGGACTGTGTCAGGTCCTTCACTGCTGGGTGCTGTGATGATTACTATATCTCGTTAATCTGAGCCTTGCTGGCTTGAGGACAAAAATACCATTCATTCATATCTGAGCACCTTGTTCTCCAATAGCTTCATTCTAGCCTTTTGGGCTTTAGAGTTCCGTCTTAGCCTGTTGGAAAGAAGACAATGTCTTTTCAATGTAAGTCTCAGAGACTCAAAACAGAAAGCCCATTGACCTGATTCTTGATAATCTTTACACCTTCTGACTGGTATCCTTGAGTTTCTGAGTCCTTTGATGGTGAAATTTATTTAGTGTCAGCTAGTTGCGCATGCAAGCGATCAGCTCTTTGAGGACGTTTATCAGCTTAGCTTTTAATTGTTGTGGGTTATTCTGGGGATTTATGATGGAGATCTGAAAAGGGGCAGTTTTCGTGATTTCAACTGTGTGGAGCTTTTGACACAATATGTTGTTATAGATGCAGTGTGCCTTGATGAAAGGAGTACCAGGCAGCCTGTGATAATTATGACATGGTTTGTTTTCTACTTGCTGATGAAGGAGTTGGTTTGTCTGCAGGGGTTTCACTTCAGAGTCTGGACTGACTATGCACAAGGCAGCCAAACATCCTGTAAAGTAAGGCCTAGTGTAAACATAGATGCTATGATGCAGTGAAGCAAATTGGATGAGTGACATTTCTATGTTGTTTGTCCCGGCTGATGAGGACTTTAGATCTGAGTGGTAATACACCTTTTCTGAGGAAAACTATGTTGCCCTCCCAGGCACATTCTGATTAGATCTGTTTCAATACAAGGTCTACAGAAGACGGCGGGAAGGAAAGAGTAAATGTGAGACCTAGATGCACCAGTTTGTTAGGGTAAATGTATGAGTGTCAGATCATTGGGAATGGAATTATTTTTGTTTTGTTTTCTTGATTCACTTGGTTTGATCTATTGCTGTGAATTTGACCAAATGTGCAGCACAGGATGCACTGAGTGATCACAAGTGAGCCAATCTGCTGTTTTTCCTACATTATAAAGAATCAGTGCAATGTGAAGCAATTCCTTACTGTCCAGTTCCATATTGAACCATCTGCCCTTCTCCAAACTAGGTTTTAGTATTTTTTTAAATGACTTTTGGTAATGTGTTAGAGCAACTCCACCGGTGCACTGTACAGCAAATTGTTTATGAAGAAATGTCAAAACTTGCTGGTTGGACTCAGCAAAATGGTTTTGGCCCAGCATTTTTGCACAGGGTGCTGAGGCTGGCAAAAGGAACAGCCAAGCCTAACACCTCCTGTAGATTGACTAGATGGTTTGATTGGTTCAGGTGGGTTGCTAGTAGCAGTCTCCCACCTTTTGCAGTCCCAGTTTCCCTTGTATGGGTGACAATGGGGAAGTACGCAACTATATCTTGGATATGAGAAATACTGTTGCAGGGCCACATATTGAGCATCCCAGTTTCACTTGTATGGCTGACGATGGGGAAGTAAGTAACTATATCTTGGATGTGAGAAATACCGTTGCAGGGCCACATCTTGAGCGTCCCAGTTTCACTTGTATGGGTGACGATGGGGAAGCAAATAACTAATCTTGGATGTGAGGAATACTGTTGCAGGGCCACGCCACGTATGGAGCATTGGCCAGGCTGCTCTTACACCGGTATGTCATATTGGTTGCAGCAAAAGCTGTTGGTGTTTGAATCCTCATCATTGTGTGTACATAGTAGCTATAATGCATATTATTGGATTTGGCAAATATTGCAAAAGCCCGAGATGCTCCACTTATACATCTATGGCTTTTGCAATATTTACCAAATTACTTTTTTGAACTTTGTATATTGTTATTAAAATTACAAATTTGAAAGCTTTGTTTACTTTAATTTGGAAGTTGCTTGATGTGTTTTTTTAACAAAAATTGCTCTTCTTTGGATAATATGTTAAGATTGGCATCCTCACGCAACATTGGGTTTTGTGCTTGCAATGATTTCCATTATTAATGTGCACTCTTCTTTGTCTTCAAGCCTTTATATAACTTCCCATTCTTGGACGGGGTTACCTTTGGTTGATTGCCCTCCTCGGTCAACTTATGGGCTTATCCAATTGTAAACCCTAATTTATTGCCTCCAATACATTTTATTGCATAATGTGTCATAATACATCAATTCTAATACATATGGACTATGGGTAAAAAAAAACTTAATGGTGAACAAGAATTAATATACCTTTATGTTTCAACAATGCGTCAATTAACATTGAGTTATCCTAAATGCAAATGTGTTATTCATCTCGAACCTTCTAGTTACAACTATATTAAATTTGGTTGAATGTGATAATTTTTTTATAAATTTAATGTGGGATCAAATAAGTTCTTAAGGTTTTTGTAATTCTATCATTAAGAGTTCAAGTTGAAATTTATTAATTGTTTTTTTGGGGTTTGGATGAAAATTTTGCATACAATTGGTTGGTGGAATTGTTCCTATTCCAATTTCACTATTTATAGAACAATATTATAGTAGACGATGGAAAAATATATAATTTCAAAATTAACAAATGAATTCATTTTTTGAAAAAATAAAAAATAAAAAAAATCGTTTTGTCAATGTGGAAACTGACCTTAGGCTATGGTATTGAATTTTTTGTTGAAAGCCTATAGGGCTAAATTTGTAAAAGAAGTTTTTAGAAAGGATCCAAAAACTATCTTTAGAGATTGCTAAAAGGTAAATTAAAATTTGGAGGTTAGGAATTATGATAGTAACCTTTCCAAGATAGTGTAAGTTTTTGCTACATGGAAGTGACTAGAAGGAACATAATTTTGCACAAAACTTAAGATTAAAAAGGAATTTTGTCTTTTGCAAATGTTTTTAGCAACTAGTTTTTTAGTTATAGTTTTTAACAATTGATGTCCACACAAACAAACAACGATTTTCTTACATGATTGTGTTATACAACAGGGGGTAATATGAAAGGATTTGTATGTCGATCACTTTCTTTCATCAACATGTTTTCATCATCATTCAAAAAAATGCAACCATTTTTCTTATAATATTGAGCGGCCTACTAACCTACCTACTCTACTGATCTACCTCTTCACCTAAACCTTGAACCCATCCAACTAACAATCAATCCCTTACCTACCCTTTCTATCTTTTCTTAACAAAACCTATATTTCTTCTTGCCTAAACTTATGTCTATTTTTTATTAAACTTTTTTTGGCAAAACTTATATCTTTTTTTTGGCTAAAATGTTTTTTCTTGGAAAAATTTATATTTCTTTTTGGCTAAACTTGTATCTTTTGACAAAACTCATATATTTTCTTGGCTAAACTTTTCTTTATTGGAAAAACCTATATTTTTTCTCTCTAAACTTTTTTCTATTGACAAAACTTATATCCTTTCTTGGTTTAAAAAAAATTTATTGACAAAACCTATACCTTTTCTTAGTTAATTTTTTTTTCCCTTGGTAAAACTTATATATCTTTTTGATTAAATTTTTCTCTTAGCAAAACTTATATCCCTTCTTAACTAAACTTTTATCTCTTGGAAAATTTTATTTATTTTAGCTAAACTTTTATCTCTTAACAAAATCAATTCATTTTTTTCTTCAATTCATCGGTTGATCATCATTGGCAGTGCAAAACAACACAGAGCTGAAGTAAAACAAAAGGTAGTATATGCATTTAGTTACAAGTTTAAACTATGTAAAGCAAAATTATTTCAAAATTGCTACCTATCATCAACTTTTGTTCTAAAACTAGAACCAAACCCTAACCTAGTTCTAGAATCAAAAATGTGTCCCTAAAATGAAGGGCCCAGCATTGGGTAAATATCCCCGTGCTTTTTTGTTGTTGGCAAATTCTTTGCCAAATTTCGACCTGAAAAAAACAAGTCTGACCTATGCAAAGGAGTTTTCATGGAAAAAAAATGGCCCAAATTCACCATATTTCGGGAAAAAAAAAATTCCCAAATCACCAGATTTTCTTTTGATAAGTTCCAGTAGGTAGCAAGAATATACTTTTTTAATCCCCTTTTTACTTTTGTTATCTGGTATAAATGTAGACAAAAATTTGGCTAAATTCTTTTCTGGATAATCACCACTTTGGCTACATTACAAAATCCCTTTGAAAAATACTGGAGTCGCTCCTCAAGGGCACTTAAGGAACTTTGGAGATTTGGACAATAAACTTAGGGGTGTCCTAATTTCAGTCCATTATTGAAGCACGAATATAGACTTGGATTCTGTTTTTCAAAACCTTCATAATCTGGTATGCAACCAAATTTTGCTAAAAGGTTTTCAAAATGTCCCTAAAATATTTTGGCTATATGATAAAATCCTTTTTCAAAAAAAGGATGGGACTCCTGGGGCCTAGAATTATAACCTTAAACATATTGTTGTAACTGTCTCAAGGACAATTAGGGACCTCTGGAAATTTGGACAAGGAAACACAAGGGGGTTGATTTCAGTTCATTTTTATTGCCAGAGGAATATATAAAATTCTGTTTTTATTTATTTTGTACTTTCATATCTGGTATACATGTAGCCCGATAATTGCTAAATTATTTTCTAGATCAATTCCACACTTTGGCTACATCACAAAATCCTATTTTAAAAAAAACATTGGGTTCACTTGTGGGGCCTAATTATTATGTTACAATTATTATGGTAATTGTCTTGAAAGGAAATTTCATTAGGGACCTTTGGAGATTTGGACAATGAACATAGGGGGCTACTAATTTCGGCCCATTATTGCCACAAGAAAATAGAAGGATTCTGTTGTGTTGATTTTAAACTTTCATATCTGGTATACATGTGGCCAGAATTTGGCTAAATTATTTTCTGGATGATGGCCACTAAATTGGCTACTTAAATCCTTAAGGAAAACACTAGGACTCCTAGGGGTGTAATTATTACCCTATTGTAACTCAATAATATGGTTATTCCAAGAACAATTTTAGGGACCTTTCGAGATTTGGGTCCAAGGAATCTGGGGGTTCCTGATTTCAGTCCAATGTTATTGCCACAAGAAAATAGAAGGATTCTGTTTTATTTATTTTTAAATTTCCAAATCTGGCATACATGTAGCCAAAAATTGGCTAAATTATTTCTTTGATGATGGCCACACTAAATTGGCCACATCACAAAATCCTTCAGAAAAACACTCCAAAGTTCCTGGTTCCTAATTATTATGCCCCAAACATAATTTATTGTAACTGTAACTCAAGGACCCTTGACCCTTGTCTAGGGACCTTTAGAGATGACAAGGAACAGAGGTCTTATTAGTGCGGGTTGGGGTTGATTTTTTCAGTCCGTCCATTTATTATTACCGCACTTTCTTTCGTTCTTTCCAGTCAGTCTTTCTTTCAGGCCTCGTTAGAGACGAACCCATTGGAGTTCCCGAAGAGGTCCTTAGCGCCAGTACCGGAGGCCTTAGAGAAGAACCCATTGCAGTTCCCCACGAGGTCCTTAGCAGCAGCGGCGGCGCGAGTGTTTCCTGTCTCTCCGCGCACACCCGCAAAGAACAAGAAGAAGACTTCCTTGTTGTTGCCATCGACCCTGGCAGCGCAGCTGCTGCAGAAGAAGAAGACAAGAATGCACTGATCTGACGTTGTTAAGAAGCATGCAGTTCTTATACACAATATAAGTATACGTGTAGATCGACTTCATGCGGGAATCAAGCAGGTACCTAGACATGATCTCGATCTAGATCGACTAGTTGTGTCGATAATATTACAACCCAACGCAATTATTAATACCTACTGTGATCACGAGCTGTTGTTGCCGCGCTGCTCAAACATTCATTTGATCATCAGCCAAGGT
>Ga0209208_10001832_pt1 | contig 30350 bp, 25 predicted proteins | sample S1TSphfallax_3_FD_187694 | JGI IMG/M metagenome (GOLD analysis project Ga0209208, IMG submission 187694) | Host-associated microbial communities from peat moss isolated from Minnesota, USA - S1T2_Fd - Sphagnum fallax MG (SPAdes) (version 2) | ecosystem: Host-associated > Plants > Peat moss >...
TGCAAAAAATGATTAAAGGTAAAACAAACTATGGAACATCCCACCCACTTCTTGCAAGTTTCTTAAGTAAGCAATCCATTTTTTTAACATGCTTTGAATGACGCATTCTTGTGCAAAATACATTGCTAATGAATGCATAAATTATACTTATTTCTAATTAATGAATAAAGATTCACGAGTGTAATCAGTAATTTGTCAATTATTTTTAGGTGCTCACATGCAATTTAATCTTGAGATACATTGCATTGCAGTTGGAGTTCTTCACTAGATTCAAGGAAAAACATCCCAATACGTTGGTCCAACTCACAACCTTCTCTAACTTGAAACTATGGTTTTTGTGACGCATGAAAGTTGGAGCACACGTTGTTACTACCAAAAGAACTTGTGGAACTACACATTGGCCTAAATAATATGCACTCCAAAAGTGGGGGTGTTCATCGCCATTATTCTTGTAGGTGCATAAACATTTGCAGCCCACTTGCCACTCAATATGTGGGGTAGTGTTCTGCCCATCAAACTGCATTTTCACGACTATCTAACTTGTAGAATTCTATTTTATGTGAGAAACCAGATGGAGAGGATGGCACAAAAAAGCTTGCTTAATGGGTGATTGCATCTCATGTGGAATAGAGACTTCGAAGGTGTGCCCTATTAAGGACATAAAGTATCAAGATTGTCCAATGGTGATGATACGCTAAAGTGGTGGTTGGACAAAAGGACAGTGGAGAAGATCGGAAAGTTACATAATTACAATACATGGATACACCAACCCTGGAGTTGTTGGAATACCTTCGTCCTAGATTAAACGACTTTGTGACCCATAATTTTGATGCCAAATGGTAGGACAAGGTGCTTCAAAACACATCCTAAATTTATTTTCATGTAACTTGGCTTTAGATTACAAACAGATCTCCAAAGCTAAAACTGAGCACTTGCCATTGTTCTCAATGAAAATGATGCATTGGTCATCAGCAGCACACAGGTGAGCAAGAGTGGTGGCAACCCTTCTCTTTACAATCTTGCCTGCTGACCACATGAGGTATAGTAGATGCTTCACAGAAAGTACATGATACATTGGCAACATCAGCAGCTTAACAGCTTCACTTCACAAAGTGTGCCACTGATATTTTCATCTCACCAACATAGAAATTTTGACCTATTTGCTTACCCGTCCATGGATCTTCTCTTCCAGCCTCTTCAATGTTTTCTGTACAGTCCTTAGAGGCCTGCAGGAAATGACAAACATGAAATCACAACTTCTTGAACTGTTCATTTCTGAGAACCAGACTGCTTACTGCCACACTTCTCCACCATATTCATTAATCCAGCACAGAAAATAGAGTGATCCTCAGCTGATAGGTTCTCAGCACTAACCTAGCTATATGGTTCCTGCTAATAAATCAAACAACAGCTAGGTCCATCAAGACATGCATATTGCAGACACAGAGGAACATAAGCACCACAGAACTACCTGCACAATAAGTGCACCATCAAAGAGCCTTTGGACACCACCCTCCCTGACTATGTCAGAGACATTATCCTGAAAAACACATCCACCACCAGTTTGTGCATATATAAATTGTCAACATGAGTCAATCATTGATTTCTCTCAACATGTTAGATATGGGACTTCAATTGGCATTTGTCATTATGAAAGTGATTTAATAAACCATGTCAATAGCATGTGTGCACATTCAAATTCACATCACACATATTTTCAATAATTGGTTCTTTGTGGTTTAAGTGGCAACATTATGAGCCACTTGTGTTACTATTGATTAAGTACACAAAATACAATAACGTAAATCAAATGTGGTGTGTCGCAATTTTTTGTAATGTAGTTTAATTTAGACTCATCAACCATGCATTATGGCATAACCTTCATACATTTACGTTGTAATATAAATTAATTTGAGGTCTCTTGTAAATTGCTACCAATATGAGTTGTTTAAAGAATGATGTATTTTTGTGGTCCATTTGTCAATTTTTTGTTACATCTTACCCCATTTCAAGGTTGTTAATGAGGCTAATGTAAAACCTTTGCAATTAAGGGGATCGTGAAAATTATGCACATGTAACTTATAGCTCTTACATAAATGAAAGCAAGCATTCTAATTCACAAGTGTGAACATACAAGGGATTTTGAGAAGTTTAGAAATCAATGCATTTTGCGAACCAACTTTGAAAAAACATTTTTCAAAGATGCAAACAAAACAAAAGTTGGTGATTGTTTGGAATCTTTCCATCTTCCCAAAATCAATATAAGAGACAAGCACTAATGAATCTATTACTCAAGTGTTGGAAAATGTGATTGTTTTCCTACATGCTAATCTATGAGATTATTAAAACAATAGTGGCAATACACTTTAAGTGCAATTTCAATCATCACATACCAATTCTTTTGGCTACATATTAGGTCATTTTCAAGGTTGTGAATAAAAGGAAAGTGACAATGGTGGAAGAGGCTAGACCTTCAATTGGGCTCATCTTCTCACCATTGACGTCACTATGAACGAAATTTCTTATACATCTAGAAAAAAGGTTGAACCATGCGCAACCTATTAAGGCAAAATACTATTCCTTTTGTTTCTTCTTTAGTCCATATCCAAGATGGCATTGTCTATCCCACTTTCATCACTTTGTTGTCATAGTTATTTTACAAAAGGTTTTCTCATTTGAACTTTTGTGATGGGTGTAAACAATAGTGGAGAGGAATAATGTGATTAAGAATACAAATTAAAGACAAAGCTTGATTCAAAGCTCACGTTTTACATATAGAATCCAAATACTCATCTTTAAAGTGTCTTATTGCCATCCCATCCCAACTATTAATGCTAAAAATATGGCCACCAAAAACATGTGAGGTATTTATCTATCAAGTCATTAAAAGAGTGTTGAGTTAATGGCTATTCCAATTACAAAAATAAAAATAAATTGACCATGTCTCAATGTAATCTATGGTCTCTAGAAGTGAAAGACCTATTCATTCATTCACACATAGTTGACAAGTTCTAATAAAGGAAAATGTTGAAATTTTTTACATTATCTAATTCAGAAGGCAAAAGAAAGGAATGATGAACATTGATGAAACCTTTTATATTTTGTTACAAAATTCACAAATACAAATATACATCTTAAGACCAACATGCCAAGCGGGGTGCAACCCAAGCTTGTTGGCACATCATTGTGGCTTCAATTCACAATTAGGTTAGTCCAAATTTCACCTAAGTATGTCCAACTTAATTGTAAATTAAAAGGGATCATCACTGAAATTGGTCACTAAAAACACCATGTTATCCTTGGATCAAAAAATCCTTAAATTCATATCTAATTGATGACTGAATTTCCATCCAAAATTAGATTAGTAGTGCAACTTGAATTTCCATCAGACTATTTGGATCTTTTCTTTCTTATGACATACTTGTATGCAAAGGATTTAACATGTTGACAAAAGTAAAACATAAAAACTCAACACTCAATATGCAACTAGGCATAAAATTTTAAAGACCCACTATCATCAATTAGTTGGGTGGAAAACATCACCTTCAAAAAGCTTCATTCCACCAAGACTCCATCAAAAAATGAAATTCCTTGTTGCCACCCCTTGATGCATCTTCCATTGTTAGAGTTGCTTGAACATGCCATAAGAATTTTTCACTCTTTTGACCGAATTAGAATCTCCCAAAAGTTCATTACTAATGGGTGTCTTTTGAGCGATCACACCTGTGAATCTTCCAACCGAGAGGTGTGCAAAGGTTCCTGAAGAAAGATCATGAAAAAAGATGCTGTTAGTTGATAGGGAATGGGATTTGCAAAAACATATTCCAATCATGATTCAAATGTGGAAGTCTGCTACAAGAACTTGTGATAAAAATGGTCTGAGCTTGGAAGGGTTGGGAGTATTTCAGTAGGAACAAGAAATCAATATTGGATAAAGATTGATAACCAGGTGGTCAGCATCATAGCGAGCGAGATAGTTGCGTGCTTCTTCTTCCGTAGCAGGTAGCACTTTTCGGACTAGATGCTCTTTATTACCTTCCAAATCTTTTGGATTCAGAGTGAATGTGAAATAAAATGTGTTAGAGACCTGCCAAAAAAAACAGGAAGATTTAACATTAGAAGATTCTTGCTTGCTTGTCTCCTCATTCTGTTTTGGCCTATTCTATGATTTTTTCCCCTTCTGAACAAGGTACAATGGCAACATGGTTCCTTGACTTAGTAATCCTGATTCTACAAGCTAGGATACTTTTGCTCACAGTGAATTGATGAACTTCATTGTTGTTATGATTTCTAATAAAGAGGTCTCTCAAGATGTTGAAGGGAAGTTCATTGTTGTAATGCAAGCTTGTAAACTCCATACCTCACTTGACCGATTCTCGGGCTTGGTTACATGTGCAACAACTTCGACATGGATGAGAGGCTGCTCCACATTCTCTGTCTCTGTGTACAGCACACATGACTTGAATCGAAGAAGGTCCCCAACATCTACCTATCAACCCGACCATAGCCATCTGTTAATTGCATTATTCTGGAGAGTATGCTTGTCAAAAGGACAACACTGATATATGTATTTTTGTCACCATCTGATGCATACCAAGTCACTCTTATCATTCTAGCAATTTGTCTAGGACAGAAACCAGTGCTACATTGTCTTTGCATCTCATATTCCATACAAATGTACAAAGAGAGCATCTGGAACCCATGACATGTGCATAGAGACAATAAGTGCCTACCGGCCGTCGGAAGTCCACATGATCTACTTCCAAGAAGAGGGGTGTGATTCCACCAAACACATAACATGTTGAAAATGCCAGCTCAAATGCCCGTCGCATCAAAAAGCCTCCAAAGATTCGACCATGTATGTTCCTTTGTTGGGGATGACAGATGATTGTGTTTTCCAATCGGGTATCCCTAATCAAAATGCTATTCCGGTCTGCAAGTGCTGGCATCTCAGAGAATACCCGCCCCTGCCCAAAGAGGAGAGACATGCAAAGCTTTATACCCAACTGCCGGGGAGTGTTCACAAGTAGGTAAAACCTCAACAATAGCATATCACATATATCCATAAACAAGATCAGTAGAAGCAAAGTGGAGTGAAGTCAAACACAAAACAACATCAGTGAATCACCATAAGGTGGAAAGAATTCAACATGCCTCAGTAAGTAAATTCCTCAACTGTTCACTAGTGGCAGCAGTTATGTAAGAAGAGTGTTGTTGTTGCTGCATACGCTGTTTCTTCTTTTCAGCAGCACGGGCCTCACCAAGGGCATACAAGTGCTTTTCCTCCTCTCTTTCAGGGACCAGATAGTTCACTGGAGCAGCTTTTTGAGTCTGGGAATCCCGTGCCACAAACGTGAAGTTTGCAACCAGTGCTACGTTGTCTTCACCTGTGATTGCTGTCATTGAAGATTGTTTTTTGCCATCATTCCCAGAACATATTCAAGAACCAAACTTACAGATTGCAACACACAACAACACCTGAATCCCACACATAAGATGAGGATCCACACATCATAACGTTTGATTTCTGATTCCAGCCAAGGCAACAGTAAGCTCTGAATTTTGCATTTCCTGATTGACCACAGAATTTTCCTGCACAGATAATTTGCAAGTGGCAGAACCTGATTGTGTTCTGAAGAATTGGAGATAGAGACAAAGATGACACAACTAAACAAATTGAAGAAAGCAGAATCTGAGGAAGATGAGTGTCTCACCATCAATAGGCTGGTTGACCTCCATCCGAATCTCCATGGAAGATCGACCTACCCATGCAACAGCACCTCCGATCTTGAGATCCACATCAATAAGCATGGGCTTCTTGATGCTGATTCGATCCACTGATGCCGTGACAAGCAGCAGTGGCCTAGTCAAATGGTCATCATCTGTGCAGTGCTGCAGATCAACAAGGGTGGGTGGGTTCAAAACTCTTTGGGAAATCGCAAATGGGTGATGTTTCAGAGATGCAATTGGATGGGTGTTGTTTCAGAGCTTCATCCTTCTTGCGCTTCAGAGCTCTCCCTGTGTGGCAAAGGAATGCTTCTGACATGCTTTGTTGCAAAAACCTTCTTGATGCTTCTGGCATGTTTGTTGAATAAGCTTCTTCACAAGAATGAAACAGGGTTACTCTTGAGCTCAAGAAGAACAAGAACAAGAAAGGGTTTTGTTGACGTACCTTCACGGCAATGGTTCCAGCCAAAGCATCCAGGTCTTCAAGGAGCTTGCCGATGCGGATGGAATTCCAAGGATCGCGGTAGTGTTCTCTGAGAACCAGATCCGACGAGAAGCCATAGCTCACACTAGTTCGGCTCTGCGCCGGCGTTCGATTCAGCAACCTGGACTGCGCAGGTCCATCCACACGAGAATTCTGCACGCGCTGCACGAAGCTGGACCTCGCATGCCACAAAGCCTCTGTGACTGGAGACCGATAAGTCCCTGGCCACAGACTGAAAGGCTTCTCGATCGGTGCCGGAGGAATCACGATCTTCTTCTCTAGTCCTCCTCCTCTTGCGCCATGCGTTTCTTCTTCTTCTTCTGTCACACCTGGAGATGGAGACGGCGAAGACTTCATTGTCCCAAGGGCTGAAAAAAGAAAGAAGAGCAAGCTCAAGACGAAGAAGAAGAAGAGACTCTTTACAGCAACCCCTGCAGCAGAAACTCTGAAACTTGTAATTGGGAAAAATACAAGACCCCAAAAAAAAGAGTAAGAACGAAATTGGAATGAGAAAATCAAACAAACAAAGGGTCTGCAGAAGAATTAGAAGAAGCAGAATCTTCTTCTGCTGCTGCTGCTGCTACTGCACTACTCTTCGTTCCAACTTCGTCCACAACGGTCAACGAGAGGGAGGAGGTGACTCTCTTCGACACTCGGGATACGAGACCCACGAGACGTGACGGAACGTGAACGTGGAGCACAAGGGTTTTTTTGATTTTCTGTCTCCGGGTTGTTGTTGTTGTTGTGATTGCTTCCTTGCTGGATCCCAAAGATTGATTTCGGGGAGAAGATCAAGACAAGAACGGAAGAAGAAGAAGCTCATAATCAGGTGAGAGGCAGGAGGGAAGGGAGGGAGAAGCGTGTAAAGAAGGAAGGAAGCAGCGATGGATTTCTAGCTCATTTTTCTCCTACTACTTGCTCACTGCCCTTGTGGGATCCTTGCTCGTCAGAGTCTGCTACAGCAAATGCAAATCCGCTAACATGTAAGAAGATGATCTTTAGGGTTTCAATTATTCTTCTTCTTCTTCTTCTTCTCCAGCTGCTCTTCTGCAACTCCCTCTCCTTCTTTTTTCCTTCTCAAATTGTTTCTAGTGTTTGTTATTATGGATCTGGTTGCTTCTTGCTTCAGATTTCTCCATGGTGCATTCTCTTCAGATTTACGGTTTTTTTCGATCTCCTCCTCCTCTTTTCTTCAGTACCGAAATTTCATTCTCTTTGGATTAAGGTTTCTTTTTCCATCTCCTCCTCTTTTCTGCAGTGTGGAATTTCCTTTTTGATGGTGGATCTGGTTCTCTCTTGCTTCTCCTTGCTTTAGATTTCTCCCATGTGCATTCTCTTCACATGTAGGCTCATTATTCCAATCTCCTCCTCCTTTTCTCCAGTCTGGAATTTTTATTCTTCATAGTGTCTTGACTAGGAGCGCTTGACTGTGAAGAAGAAGGATTGATTATGCTCTCTCAGTATGCAGCCGGTCTTGATTGTGTTCATCTCCAATCCTGCTGATTATTTCTTGCGCTTCCATACAAGCTGCTTGTTTGTTTGTTTGTTTGTGTGGTATCTCTGAATTGAAAGCAGCCTACATTTAGGGTTCGTGCCATTTTGAAACTTTCTTCGGTGCAATTGCAAAGCTGATGTTAAGCAGCCAACATTTAGGGTTTGTGCTCCATTTTGAAACTTTCTTCAGAGCAAATTGCAAAGCTGATGTTTATCTTTGCTGCAAATAAAGTTTCTGCTGAAATCTTGATTTCCATTTCTGATTTGTTTTGGGAACTTTCTGTGGAATGAATGTGTGCAACAGGCTCCACATTACATTCAAGTAATAGTCTTGGCATATTGTCTCTGCTATTTCATGATGAAGGTGGCAATGGTCTGGCACTTTGTGAGTGACTCTCATTAGGTTACCACTGCACTCATTGTCATCTTAGTCTTCAAATGGATTTTGCGGAAATTGCTTTGCATTATATAGATATGATTATTATGTACTTATATATACCCACCTTCAGGAGCTGATGAAGTCAGCAGGTAGTCATGGTAGTGGCTTATTGCTGCTATTCACCATGAAGAAAGATCTCTCTGGAATTTCATGGATCTGGTAATTATCTGTAACATATGAAGGTTTAGACTTGTAGCTAAGGAAACAAAAATGCAAGTGAGCAATTGTATGGCTATCCCAATGTTAACCCCTTCTCAATCCTGTACTGAAAGCTGAAGGTGAATAGAGAGATGAAGAGGCAAAAAAAAAAACCTTTTGCTGGTGTATATCTGACAAGTTCTGAGTAGAGCATTGTACACTTGATTTACAACAGGAAAATAATTGTTTTGTAATAGTAGAATGTTGAGACTTTGTCATTTTGTGATTTGGCATGCTTCACTTCCAGCATTCATGTTCATGTCATGCTAAATCTTGTTCTCTTCAACATCCTCAACACTCCCATATACTCCAAATTCTTTTCCTAGTCTCAACATAGGCAAACCAAAAAAGGAAAAAAAAATGTGATATTCAATAAGAATGTCTTTGCAGGATTTCCTGGATTTGTCTTTGGAAGTTGTCCATTGCACTGTCCCTTGTCACCTCTAACCTTGATTGATGATCAAAAGTCTCAAATCCAAGATTTGAAACAGTGTTGGCCAAACCTGCTTTCCAATGAGAAACAAGATCAGCCAGATGGGTGCAGCTTATGCCACCTCCTCCTAGCAAAAGCTGCTGAAACACAGTAAGTAATGATAGACGTATTTCTGATTCAAACACTGATGATTGCATTGGCGTGTTCATGGTTGTCTTTGTAGCCTCTGAATTGAGATTACTTCTCCATGGGCTATTGAATGACCTGGGAACATCACAAGCAGGGAAAAACAACCTTTAATAACATCCAAGTAGCACAATTAACCCTTGCCTGTTTTACATCCATGATCTTGAAACGTTCCACCTGTGTGACCCATTTGAGTATGGGATAAAGAAAAAATCACAAACTGGGAGTGAAGGATAAAAAAGAAAAGGGTGGCTACTTTCTTACCATCGCCACAATGAATTGGTTTCCTGAGGAACAGGAAGGTTTGAGAGAAGAAATTGCAATAGATGTACAACAACGCACCAGTTCTCTTCCCCTGTGAAAAGGAAGCATACACACAAAAGCATTCAGCATGCTGACAATCAAGGTAGAGCTGAATCTAAAGCAGTGTGTGCCATCATAGTTCAAAAGCATGTGACAATGGCAGAACTTTATCAATCTACGAAACCATACCAGAACTGAGATTTCCTTATTTGTGAACCGAACATCATCTCTTGAATACATGCTGTTTAGTTAGAGGTTTAGGGTTAAGGGTTAGGGTAGGATCTGATGTCAAAACAATACCTTGTTGGGCTTCTTGCTCTGATAGTAATTTGTTGAAGGGCCAAAGGGCCGTGAGAGCTGTTATGAGTGAACCTAATGAGCTATCTCCAGGGACAAGTCTTTGCAGTTCCACCATCAAGCTGGCCAGCCTCCAATTAATAGAAGCTGATGAATCTGCGACAATTTGGCAGCTGAGATCATGCATAAGAACAGACCAACATGTGAAAGGAGTTTCTGGAGCCATAGTTGTTGCTGCTGCTGATCTTTTGTAGTTTTTTGCTTCCATTGCCATCTTCTTCCCAAGCACAAGAGATGCCACCAACCAACGCAACAACTTTTCACAAATGCTATCAATATTTTTGCCTGATTCAGCTTGCCCCATTATATGTCTATGAAAATCCTCTCGATGCACATCTGGGGACATCATTTGAATTGCAACTGGCACTGCCCAGCTAGCAATTTGATAAAGTAGCTGCTTATCCTGTGAAAGGCATCCACGATTAACTCTGTTGGTCAGAAACTTTCAGTAGCCATGATGCTGGCTGGGTCAACAAGACATGAAAAGAGGAAAAAAAAAGGCAACTAGCAAAAGACAGGGAAACAGGCAAGAACCAATAAAGAACCAATAAAGAAAGGAGGAAACCTTAAATGTGCATACTGCTGGTGGTGAATTGTGAAGCAGCAAGAGCAGAGCGAGTGCTCTAGTCTCTTGGGTTGTCTCAACCTTGTACCCAGTATCCACTCCTTCTGCCTCGGACCACTGGATCATCTCAAGTAATCCACTCAATGTGAGTGTGAAATGAGTTTGATGCGTTTTCCTCCTTTGTGATGCACAGAGCACAAAGGTGATGATACGAATTGTAGGCTGGCGAAATACAGCATGAAGTTTGGGCATTGTGTCATCACCATGCGGGGTCAGAAAGTGATGCAACTCAAGGGCAACAGTAGTCAACTCTTCCATGCCCTCCCCAAGGCCACGCTTTTCCACAAATCTCCACCTTAAGACATTCTCAATCATCTGTGTGAAAAAGAATCACATCCTTATGTCAGTGTAATAAATCCTAAACCATTTTTGCCACCAAGCTGCAATTTTTTGTACACCACCTAGAGAGATACAAAACAGACAAATTTGAGTGTGGAGTCTATAACCTCTAGCACCATTGCTGCCATGTCGCTGGCATCCTTACTATCCTGAAGCTCCCAAGTTGTGGATTCTCTCAAGTTTACAGCAGTGGACACAAGCCATGGCAGAAATCCAGCATGCTCAACTAGAGCCTGAGCACATGGACCTATCCTTGCAGCTTTCCGCAGAACCTGCCATCACCAAGCATACCCTCCCCAATCAGTTTCAAGAAACTTGTAGAAGGCAATAGGGGTCTTTTTTTCAAACAAAACAATATGTGAGAGAGACCATGCCCACCTGCAGTACCCATTTTCGTGTGAAGGTATCTGCAAGAGGGGAACCATAGAAGCTCATCAGAATCTCCAGCACAAACTGACGGCGATAGATTCGCGCATCATGAACTGACGCCAAGCCAGATCCCAGAAGACGAAGCATCCACAATCGTTCACTACGATACCGAGTTGACCCGCTTCCAAACATTGAGTGGAAAAGAGGAATATACTGTCAATCCAACACTCGAGATGTTAGCAGCAACCAAGGAAATCCATTTTCAAGAGCAGGAGGAAGCAGAAAATGCCACTTCCAAGACCAAGGAATCTTTCATGAGCAAGAGGAAGCAGAAATGGCACTTCCATACAGAGGAAAAGATGCACAACAATAATAACTGAACCTCAAGATCCATGCTGGGTCCGCGTAGAAGATAGCGAGTGATAATTGGGTAATGAGGATTTTCAGGATGCATCAAGATGCATGAAGCCTCTGCTGCGAACAACACCAGCACGTATGGAAGCTGCTGCCAGATCTCTGTGACAGTATTTTTCACATACATGAGTAGTAGGTGAATCTGCGGTTGTCCTTTGAAACTTGGTCCATCCTGCACCCAAGAACGCTTTGTAAAGTGTTGATTCAATTGCTTATGATGTTCAAACATCAGGAAAGAACAAATTTGGATTGATGATTTGCAAATGGGACGAGCCGTATTATGGAAAGAAGTTTCTGTACCTCCAATGCAGCCAGATATCCTGCCAAGACCTCATAGCCCAATTTTCGCAGGACCTCATCACTGGAACTGATTGAAACAAGGGCCACCGCAAGCAAACCTAGGTGCACAAACTCCTCAGTGCTGATGCACCCCTCTGAAATACCATGTAGTGCGAATGGCAAGATGAACGCAGGGTCATAAGCAGCTGCCCTCAATCCTTGCTCTTCCACATCATGAACCCTTCCATGAGACCCCTGAAAAAAGATGGCAATGATGACATTAGCAAACCTTGAAACACATGCAAAAATTTAGATTCATTGCAAGCCCGTAACTATCTGCTGATTTTTGGAGTTGTAGGAAAAGAGAGTGCCAGCACCTTGTTGAATACCTTGTTAGCTGTTTCAAATCCTGTGGACCTGACATCCACCTTCCATTGATGTTCGCTGTTTGCAGGAAAGCCCAAGACACACAGGCCACACCTACGTGGGTCTATTGCTATGTCCTCCCGAAATGTTCGTTTCCAAGCCTCTGTTGCTGTCTCCTGATGCCCCACTGCAGTGCCTTCTTCATCACTCAACAGTTTTCTTTCTTTGGTTCTCGCCCTCTTCTTGAGAGCAGCTTCCCCCCACAGATAATCCATGCCCGCCAGACCCACAAATCCTGAAAGCCCACAAAACTTGATGTTTCAAAAAAGTCCAGTACCACCCATTCAGCAAATAAATCCACATCAGGGGATCCTGTCCATAACTAGACACGCCCAATGAAAAGGAAGAGATGGCAACACATACCCGGCCCTCCACATTTCTCCACTTCATGCATCAGGTCCAGTATTTCTCGATCCACTCTGTCCAATGTGGCACTGTATGCCGCAAGTAGCAGAGAGAGGAGTTCCTCCAATGTCACTAACTCCGTGGGTGAAGCAAGTGCACCATCTGGGTGCCTCTTTAACTGGAACAAGAGTTTAACAAGCTTAACAAGCTCAAACTTTCTCTGTTCCATAAGCTGCAGTTCCATGTTGTTGCCTGCATCTCCCGATTGGTTATTTGAGGCCTCAGGTGCTCTTGAATCTTTCTGTACTGTGAGCCCAGAGGAGGAGGAGGAGGAGGTGTCATCATTGGACAAACAAACGACAAGAGGAGACCCAATCAATGACAAAATGGATGGAAGTGAACTCAACACTGTGCCCTTTCCAGCATGTCTCCCGAGATTCAGGGGAAGTTTCTTGGGAGCTGAGCTACATGAAAGTAGCAATGGCACAAATTGTGAGTGAGCTATGACCAAGTCTAGCACATGTACTGCAGCATCTCGCACATCTCCCATTTCATGCTCCTGAGTGGCAGCAGAATGATGAAGATGCATGGCAAGGGCTTGGAGTGCTTTCATCACCATCGGCTTACCAAACCTGAACCGCAGTGCTGTCTTTGCAAAAGATTCCAGTAGGAGTATGATTGTAGGTTGGAATTGAGTAACATCAAGCATTTGCACTATCTCAGAAAGTTGGGTCAGCAGATACTCTTCAAGGATTGATACCATCTGCAACCTAGAATCACAGTTACTTTCACCACCCATCTCCTGGGTTACTTGTTTGAAGATCATGCCCAATGTAGTCACTATAGTAGAAGTGTATTTTGTGCAGACATCTGCTGTTGCTTGTCTCTTCTTGTCTTTCTTTGTATGTAAAGGTGTAACTTTCTGCTTCTCCTCCTCTTCCTCCTCCACCTGGATATCTGGCTTCTTGTCAGAACGAAGAACTTGAAGAACATTCCACAACAGTACCTTCACTACAGCAGCTTTTGCATACACCTTCAGAAGCTGCATGAATAGATCTGCTTCACTATAGTTTGGGGATTTAAGATCCAAGAAGCCAAGGGGAATGCCATCTTTTGGTAACAGTTGGTGAAGTAGTGCTAGCTGCTTCTTCACACTAACATTACAGATCCCAAGACACTGTTGCAACATTTTAACCAGTTCCTGCATTGCTGAGCCAAGGTTGGATCCTGAAATTTCCAGAACATTGCATGATGACTCTTGTAGGTACTCCGTGACAAACTTGTCCCAAGTTCTGAGATGCTTTGTCAGCAAAACCCAATATGCAGTTGCCACATGATGTGCCATATCATTGGCTGGTTCCCTCAGGGATCTGACAAGGTATGCTTGAGCAGCAGGGAGTAACAGCAACAAGTCACTATCTGAAAGGAGTGGTACTTTACTCATGGGTGAAAGATCACCAGCTGCTGTCAAAAACTTACCTGCCAACCCCACATGCACAAGGCTCACACCATCAACCTCCCCCCTGTCAGTTGTTCCAGCCACAAGCAATCGTCCAAACTCAGCCATGTGGATCTGGCTTGCCTGTACTAAAAGGAGTGCAATTTCTGCTCGCACTTTCGAAGGACTCCTGACACAATGGTGGATGACTTCAACAGGAGTGAAGCTGATCAGCTGTGGCAACTGGGCAGCTACTGTTTGGGAGGAATATAACCCCATTGCTGCCACAGGTGCAAGCCGCAGGGCAGAAAGCAAACAATGGCCTCCAGCCTCCAATGGGTCCTCCTCCTTAAATGTTATCTTCATTACTATTCTATAGATATCAAGTAGAGACTGTCTACTCACAAGACTGGCACCGGTCCACATCCTCTTACCCTCACTACTCCAAACTGATGCTTTTTGCCCATTCACTCTCAAAACTGCCTCAAAACTGGAGAAAAAAATATTGACAAACTTGAGCCACTCTGTTGGGTGTGATATACCAATTCGTGAAAATAAAAGCAGCAAAAAGTTGAGCAAAACTTGGGGTTCTGCATAGGGGGCTAATTCCACAACAGAAGAAAGAAATGAAGAAGAAGCAGAAGAATTGGCATTTCCAAACTGAAAATCATCGAGAATCCCACTGAATTCTTCCATCTGAACTGCAGCAATTGCTCGCCCAACATGAGCTCTGCATGCAGTAGCAATCTTTGCTTGAAGTTGCAATAATTGCTTGGCTGATACTGCAGTGGATTTCCCATGTGGATCCCATGAAGTGGACATCTGAATCAGAAACTTCAAGTAATGGAAAGTGTGATGGGTCAAAGCTCTTCTACTCCTTTGCCTCTTTGGGTCTTGAAGATTCAGGGAGCTGGCCCATATCCCAGTTTGCATTGAATTAGAAAGCGCAGGGTGGGCCAGCGATTCACAAACCATGTTGTTGCAAACCATAATCCTCTCATCATTACTGTGCTCACTGCAGTCACTTTCTCCTCCACCATCCATGTTCCACTCTTTGGGAAGGACCACGTATTGCAATAACCCAAAACATTTGTGCAGTTGCTCATCTAATCCATCAGGTGACAGAGCTGCCAATCTGTGAATCCAAGTGAGAATCAACTGCATAGCTATAGGTCGATCCTCAAGTTTTATTCTTGTGGCTGCATCCTCAAGATAGGAGGACATGAGTTCTGACATCAAGAGCTTTCCTGCATGACTACAGACAGCTGCTTGAAAAAGCACTGGAAATGGAAGGACTAGTAGAAAGAAATCCATGGAAGTCAAGTGTTTCCATGACATAGAGACAGGAGAAATCACTTCTGTCTTCTGTCTCTTCATCACAGTGGCCACTGTATCCAACAGCAGCCCTTGATCAATTGCCTGCTCAACAACCTCGGAGAGCAAGCCATGGTACACTACAACAACATTGATCAGTACTGGAAAATTCCCCCTAAAGACCTTTGCACACATCTCTACAAGCAATGAAAAATTCTTCAAAACTTCTTGTGGCATTGCACAAAGGATAGCAGAAGCCAACTCCAATCCTTTCTCTGTTACACCCACCTCCTCCTCCTCAATCTTCTGGCAAGATTCAATCACTGCTGCTAGTTGCCCATCATGATGCATCATTGTCTCTGACAACCTGATGTGCAAGGGAAGTGTATCTTCTTTGTCCAAGCTGAGGACAGTATGGGCCTGCAATAAGAGTGCCCAAAGAGGTGACCATTCAGCCTGAGATGATCGTGCGTCTGCTGCACCACTGGGCTTGCCAAGCGGCAAGTCAGCAGACAACAGAGATGTGATGACTACTGCCAGTGCTTGTGCATTCACCTGCATCCATTACCACCAACCCAAACATTAAATTCCCATAGTTCATCAAACCAATTGCAAGGTCTCTTCCTTCATTTAGCCTGGAAGAGCAACAGGAAGCACCTCTGTCCAGGAGCTGATTAGACCTAGAAGGAAACAAAATGACTGGAATATACCTGTGTTTGCAGCAGATGGTGAAGCACGCCAGAGACATAAAGTGAAATTGCAGCTTGCTGAGGGCGTGGCATAGCTGAATGGGCCACTCGAAGTGTGTGCTCTAAAGCACAAACTACAAATGGGCCAAACTTGGGAGCTGTGATACCTGAGAGAGGGAGAGGGAGAGAGAAGGTTGCTCAGAACCATGGGTGAGTGCGAAATCCAGAGAGGACCACAACAATGATGATGAGGGTGGGACACAATTTCTATGTCTTATTTTCATTGTGAACTGCAGCATAAAACTCATAAAAACAATGAAGGAGTTCTTTGGGAGTCCACCACCAATCACCTGGTCCTTGGTTGTAATGATCAGATGAGCTCTCGTTCAAAGTGTGAGCAGAAAGAAGAGAGTACAGTTGATCCAAATACTTGTAAAGACCACGACCAACGTCAAGCACTGCCCTGGTAAGGAATTCCACAACACTTTCCCCAACAACAGTGCCCAGAAACTGTGGAGCAGGTACTTTTGAATCCATGTTCTCAGGAGAATAAGAATTGTGCACACTACTTCTTCTACCCTCCAACATCAGGAGATGATCCAACCAAAATGTCACCTCATGGGTATTGCTTTCAAAAGCACCTGTGCTCAGGAGGACACAGGAGGCAACCATGTAGGCTTGGTTTCTCATTTTCCCACTGTCAAGACTGACCAGGAGAGTCAGGAGTGGCTTTGCATGCTTGTAAATGAGGCTGAGAGTCACTCCTGCTGCCTTCATGTTGCTGGAACTACTATGTAACCAAGGAATGCAAAAACTTTCGGGACTGCCTGTTGTGGCTAACAGAAGAGCTAAAATCGCTTCTTGTTGTGAACGAGATATGTCAGCTGGACTACTCGGCAACAGTCGGAAAGGGTCAAAGCCTTTCTCTGCGAAAGCCACTGGAAGAACCCTCTACATCAATCAATCAATCACGAAACACCCACATGAACATTTAGTCCTGCTCATACTCATGCTCTTGCTCATGCTCTTATCAGTACAGGATCTTGCACATATCCATATCTATCTTGCACACATTCCATCAGTGTCTATCATGCCCGACGAGTTCCACATGTTACAGTACCTGATATGCAGCTAGCACGTGCAGGATTTTTGCGTGAAGCAGACATTCAATATCACCTCTCCAGTGACTTTGCTGCCCAAAAATCAGCTCTTCTCCCCAGATTTGTGCGAGTGTTATCATTTCTTCACTGTCCAACGGATCCTCTGACTCAATGCTACTTGAACTGGAATCACTCTCTGAATCTGAGCTTATATGAGTAACACTGCCCTTGCCTTTCTCCTTCCTTCTCCTCTTGCTAGGGGGCTTGTCACTATCTACAACATGGCTTCTTTTGTGACAACCCTTGACAGCAATTGATTTCACTTCTGTATCAATCTTCCGTAGCATTGAAAGCATTAAGAGTAAGACATTTGGGTCTGGCAAAGCTGCCCACATTGTGGTCTGGATACTCTCGGCCAGTTGCAACCACTGTTTCCTAGACACCTCCCTCCCTTTCAAATTGTCTACCACAGTGCCACTGCTCTCGGCTTCTTTGTTGTGACTTGTTACATCATCACTTGATCCTCTTGATTGGATTTTCTTTACATTTGTCTCTTGAACAACACTGCCTTGCCCAGACAAACTTTCTGGGACAAGCCAATCCAGTACATCCCCAAATCCCATCTCTGAGCGTTCTGCAGGAATTTTCTTGTATAGATTCTCATCAGCAGCAAGAGTGGCTGCATTGAGAAGTCGTTCTAGAGACAGTAAAGCCTCCAGCAATACTCGCAAGCTTCCATGCCTAACCAGCACACTTGCATGCTGTAGACCCCTGTTGAAGGTCACTTTAGATAAAGCTCGTGGAAATAACCGTCGCAAACTACTCTGAATCAGTGGCCCCTCCATTCTCGGGGGAGGAACACCCTGTTGTGCCATTGCAGGGAAGGGTGGTGGTGTACTTGCAATAGATATCAGTTCCACGACAATTGACATGGCCACAAACCTGAAGAAAAAGAGAGATTCAGCGGCTTATTTGCATCTCATGTGCTTGACTCAAGCAAGCCTCCCTCAATGACTTCTGATTTTGCTCCATGGGTACATGCACTACTAAGTCTGATTTATTTTTTTCTAGCTTTCATTGAGCACAGAACATGCACCAACAACAGATATATGTCAAGCCAGAGCGCATCACTGACACCAAATGAACATAAGTCCAAGGATGACTTGCTAAACCAGTGGGTTGAACTCCTCACCAAACAGGAGCAGGTTGAGGTTCCACAGAAAATGGGACAGAATCCAAGTAGGCAGCAGCCAGCCTTGGTGTTGCTCGTGCAGTGGCAAGCAAAATCTCTCGGTGTTGAACTACTTTAATTGCCTGTAGTCTGCACATGAATCGTAGTAGCCTACCCTGACCCCCACCAAAGGCACCTGTCTTTGCTCCAGGTGGTGGTCCCCAAGCTGATGCACTTTCAGGACACAGTCCATGTGCTGGATTTGTACAAAGAGACATCAACATTCCATACGCTACCTCCTTGGAATCACCCAATTGATCATCAGCCACAATCTGTGCTAACTGTTCAAGAGCAACATCTCCAAACAAAGCACTCTGGAGGCCTGTTGGCACAAGAGCAGCATCACTCAGCACCTTCTGCTGTAGAACATGCAGAACTTCAATGATTGTGGAGTCATCATCACTTGCCAGGCCATGCAATACACTGGCATACAGCGGCCGCTTTTGAAGAACCCATCGTAGTAGCCCTGGATCCCCAACCACAAGGAATGACAGTGCAAACTCGATGAAGTATGACCTGCACCAAGCAAAATTACAATTGTGTTATGCCTACTATTCCAGATAAAATGATGATGCATCAAGCAGGCATCAAGCACAGAGAGAGATAGAGAGTGATGGATAACAGAAAAAGAAGCTTGACCTCGTTGTCTGGCTGAGAAGACCTTGAGATAGGCCTTTATTTAGTGGGGCTCTAGAAGCCTTGCCAATCTTCCTCAATGCTTGCAGTGTAAAATCAAAAGTGGTTGCGACTTCAACTGCAAGAAGCCTTCCTCGCAATACAATGCTAGCCATGAGTCGTAGTGCAGCTTTTTGCCTACTTCTCTGTGATGAAGACAAATGGGAGTAGATATCTTTCATCCTAGTGCGGACAATAGACCGTGCGAGCTTGTCCAGTCTTGCCTGCACACCATCAGTTGCAATGAGAAAGCAGAGCTACCAGATGAGAACCAACAGCAGCCCTCCTTTCTTCCACTGTCAATGCTGCTAGTGCCATGTTCACCAAATGTTGGCAGCAGCTCAAAAACCTCATTGTGATGATGTAGATTGTTGCAGTGAAAAAAATCTCTGAAGCAGACAAGATCTTTCACACAAAGGTTCTCTCACATTGCAAGGAATTCTGGCAAGGATCTTTCAGGTTGCAGTGTTTTTTGCACACACCACAAGGAAAAGCAGGCTATGAGAGGTAAAACAAAGTCTCACCTGGACTACCATCAGACCCTTATGCTTCTTTGGTACCAGATCGCCACCTGAACCTCCAGTCCATTGTCCTTTGCCAATGGGATGCCGCAACAGCTGAGAGAGAACGAGCATGAGAGGAACAGCTGTGGTGGTTGCTCCTGCACCTGCTTCCCATGCAGACACTAATTCCGCACATTGTGGTGATGCCAGAACATACTGCAACAACACCTTGCTACCCTTTGGAGTAGCCAACAGTGTGAGGAACTGATGCAGAGCTTGCTCTAGCTCTCTGCTGCTTCGGGAAGCTAAACCTGCTGCCAGATTTAATGTCTCCACATCCACCTGCTCTGTAGCCATAAACTCGTTCACTCCTTCCTCCATGCTCCATTCCTCCACATCTGCAACCCAAATCCACCCTAAAGCTTTAGGATTCAGGATTCAGGGTTTAGGGTTTAGTGCTTTGCAGTCTAGACATTAAACCCTTCAAAACCAAACCCAATTAGCCCAACCCGACAAGCCAATTTTCCAGACACAGCAAATCTTCCTTCGCCTTGAACTCTTGAGACACAAAACATCAACATGGGTAGAAGGGGAAAAAACTTTGTGGTGATCAAAGTACCTTCTTCTTCAGCATCAGACTGTACAATCTCCTCCCAACTTGTGTACTCACTGTCATGATGTAAATCTTGTTCCTCCTCTTTATCACCGCTTCCAGCTTCCATTTGAGCTTTCATCGGAGAAGACTCTGAGCCTTTCTTCTTGTGTTCCATCATAATCTATTCCAAGTTAGAATCAGATTTCTATCATTGGAATTGCCGGCTCTCCTCCTCTTCTTCCTCCTTCTCCATCTCCTCCTCCTCCTCCCTCACTCCGTTGTTTATCCCAACCGCTACTGCAACATGTAAGCGGGCGCAAATCTGCATCCAACGAGCTCCTGCCGATTTATGGTCATACAGCAACGCCCACTAAACCCTAAACCCTAAAAACCGCCAATGATCTGTCCACCAGGCAAACCCCACTAAACCCTAAACCCTGAAACCTTTGTAATTCTTTCGAACTTCAATCTCTTCAAAACCTAATAGTTGAACTTTTGATTTATTAAAGTTTTGCCATAAATAATTTTTCAAAAATTTTGGCAAAACAAAGAATAATTTCATTTATGCCAAAATGGTAAAGGTATTACAGTAGTGTCAAACCCAAATGAAACACAAGTTATTGAATACCCCACCAATTAGTGTTTTTTTTTCCTTGACAAATTTTGTTGTTTTTTTAAATATATATATAAAAGATTGGGAAAACTTGAGAAAAAGAATTAGTGCAAATTTGACTAATTTTGCTGAAAATTTTGATATCATAAAATTGAAGGAATCTTTTTAAAACCTACCACCAATGGTAGTTTATTCCTTTAAACCCTAAAGTTTTGAATTTATAAAGCACTTGTTAGAATTTTGTTTAATGTATGTGAAGGGCACCTTACCTTTATTAAGTGGAGGGAGATTTTTTGGATATTTGTTATTCCCATTGTGTTCCCTTCAAGTTACCAAAGGGCTCCCCAAGTTTTCAATGTGTTCTACAAGATGTTCCCAATGGCACTACATTGCGACTTTTATCTTGTATCTTTTGCTAACACGAGATTCTAACGAAACCATGAACCTATTTACTCTATAGGTTAATTGAAGTCTTTAAATTTTTATTGTGTTGTTTTTAAATTAACTTAAAATGAAAATTATTTTAGATTATTATCTCCTTTGGTTGTGGAGAGAGGTGTATACAATGCAAAATTGTTTAGTATTTTTTTTTATTTCCTTATAATGCCTTTTTTTTCCACATTATCATGAATTTTCATGGAGTAGTAAATGCCACAAGCATATCTTCAAAGTATATTCAATCTCCCTTTTTTATTTTGATATGGTTTCTTGAACAATCATGGAATTCAACAATTCTTATGTAACACCTCTTTCAACCTCTTTTTTTTTTTGGCGTTGTTTTTCTCTTAGATGTAGATAGTTTTTTAGATTCCCAAATGCCCCAAAAAAATAGACTTTCAATTGCAAATTGTTTTACAAACTCCTTTCAAGTTATTCGTGTTCTTATGTCATGTAAAATTGACGCTAAGACTCTAGCATTCATGTGGGGAATTAGCCTAAACCACAAGATCCCAATTTGCAACTTCAATTGTAAGAAGAGAACCCAATTAGGAGTCCCCACACTAGGACCACACTTCACAATTGGGAGACACCAAAGTAAGACCATGTTTATAGGAGGAAGAGAACTTAATTGAGAATCCCCATATTGCAATTACATTTAAATAGGAAGAGATGATGGTGGGAAGTCATAATTTAAGAATTAACAAATTTTTTTCCTTGATCCCATAAGAAACCCAAATGCATTTTTCACCAAAGTTATGATGACAACAAGGTAATGGAAAATGATTGAAATCCATGTTGTAGGAACATTCACTTTCCATTGAAATGTGCAACTATTTTTGAATGCATATGTTATCAACATTGCGAATTATATTTGGGGGTTGTTGCTAGGGAACCCTCTAAAGAACTTTAAGAATACATATACATGTTTCAATTAAAAAATGATAGGTGTTGACATCTAATGAATGATAGTTGGATTCACAAATGTGTGCTTTGGTCAATGTTTGACCTAGAGAGTTGTGAACTAAATGTGACCATAATTAGAAGGCAAATTATATTAACGAAAAGTCGTTTGTTATAGTTTATAATGTTATCATCATATATGACTCAAGGAAATATGTCATAAATGTACAAAAAAACAATTTTAATTGTTTTTTCAATAAATTGATGAAAAATCCCAATTTTTTCATAAAGTAGACTATTTTTTCTTATGTATTTTATCATGCTTGCATCCATAAAAAATAATATTTCAATTGTTGTTCATCAATTTAGTTCATTGCTAGTCCACATTAAAGGTTACTACCATATACAAACCAATTTGTATAGGAAAATTAATGGTGTTTCTCTACTTATTTACAAACCATCCTAATGGCCTTTTAATTCTACCTATAAAACATGTCCTTCCATCTTATACACATGATAATGAAATTAACATGTTTTTGATGTCTAAATAATATGATGAATTCCAATTGAAGAAGTTCAAGTTATTTTGAATCTAAGTACCAAAATCTTTTATTCTAAATGTTCACAAGGGAGGAAAAATTAAATATTACATTGTTTTGTGGGAACAAAAACAATGTCCTCTTTGAAAATTGTGTGTTTTTATTAACAATATAGTTTTAAATAATATATTAAGCCACAATCTATTCAATCATGAAACAATAATTAACATGAATAAATAGATGGTGATGTTTTGTGAGATAAAATAACATCATCTTTGAAACACGTGTATTTTCTTGGTTGTAGTTTCAAATTAATCTATTGGGCTACAATTAATTCATATCACATTTTACACTTGAATCATTTTTTTTTGCTTTGTAAGGTTGGATGCAAAGTGGAAATGGATGACCATGTAATACTTCAAAAAGTTTCTTAAGGTGTCATGGTGAAAAATAGTGTATTCCATCTTGTACCATTGTAAAAAGAAATAATTCACAAGGTCAACAAATTGATTTTTATCAACATGTTGTAGGATATGTGATCTCAATTGGTCACTTGTTATTTATTTCCTTATTCTCCCATTATTGAGATTTTTGATTTTTTCTTATTTACAAGTTCATTTTCAACTATATGTTGAAAACCCTTTTCTTATTTCTTATTGTCATGCATACTTGATTATTTTTCTTGTGAGTATTGATTTTTTGTCACTAGTGCACATGGCTTTACATCACACATTGACCAAAGATTCCATAAATAGTTATTGAGAATATAATACAACACATTTTATAAACAATAATGCATAAATTTTCATTTAATGTGGCATGAAAACCCCCATGTAATATAAGGTGAGGCTTCCCTTAAATTTTGATTTACGATTTTTACATTTTTGTGAAGGTAGTGATTTTTCATATATTAAGGATCATGTTCAACATCAAATTTTAAAGATAAATCAAACATACACATTTTGCCAAATTTTTTAACTAAAAAAAACAAAGCTTTTGTAACTTGTCTTTTGGAATACCCTATAGAACCTAGCCTTATAATATAAAACATCACATTTTATTTAGGTTAAACCACAAGGATTATGGTACACTTTGTCATTTTCTCCAAATCCAATTTGCATTCCATCCTTTTTTTGCTTTTAGTACATCTAACCTATCTAACATGTAATTATGGCACCAATATAATGTCATTTTTCTCAATGTATAATTGAATGCATTAATGATGTATTTTTCGTATGTTTCTCCATTTGCTATTATGATTGCATGAAATATCCTCACATGAGAATCTAAATATGCATCTTTCTTGTAATATGGGTATTTAAAAATTGATCAATGTGGCTTGGCTACTGAACCCCCCATTTTAGGATTCACCATTGATCCAATTTTATGTCCTTCATAGTTTATTAGAATTGATGGTGGCCATCCCATATATCTATTTGTTTGTGTCATCATGATTGGCGTTATGTAAACCATTTGAGGTCATGGAATGGGTATTGTTACCTTATTTCAAAGTCCATGAATTTGGTTTACTTTTCCTCCAAGTTGAGTACTCATTAATATTTGGTATGTATCTTGACCATTTTCAATATATATATATATATATATATTATTAATATTATTTTATGGCTTAGACTGTTGTCCAAGATTACAAGCTATTATAGTTGTATCTAACATCACAAATTAAATTTATTATTCTTGTGAAATAATGACTCATATATGAAGTATCCCACTTATCATTTTAGGCATTTTTTATGATGGTGTTATTTTTTAAATGACCTAGCTTCCAATTGTACAACATTTATCTATATTCTTTGTGACATAAAGTCCAGTTTTTCAAAAAATGGTTTTACTCTATTCACATTAAGAGAATTATGAACCCTCAATCTATTTTGTACAAATTGTCCTTCACCCAAATAATTTCATGCATCCTTTCTTTTAAGTTATTTTGAACTTGTTCTACATAATCTATTTCCAACATCTATTGTCCCACGTGTCTAACAAATCCAACCTTCACTTCATTATCAATATGTGGACATTTTGTGATCATGCATCTTCTAACTATATAGAAAGCATGGATCTTGGAAAAAGTTTGAACCAACTTGGTTGAATCCATAAAATCATATTTTTTATGTTTTGGATTCCTTCTTTCTTTTCCAATTCCTTTACTTATGTGGTCCATTTGAAATGGTAATGCCTCCTCCAAAACATTCACCTATGCATCATCATACATAGATGTTCTTGGGTAATTTGCATCTACCTATTATGGAATGTTAGTATCATAATTCTTTTCCATGTCCCAATCTTTTATTGGTTCATGATATTCTAGTGATGTTAATTAGTTGCAAATGATAAGTTTGTGCATCTATTGTAATCACTCCTTTGACTATTCATAGCTTCTAAAATTGAAGAATTTTTAGGGTCCATTAATAACAATTTGTCCCTTGGATTTCTCTCTTCTTAATGTTCTTGAACAACATATAACACTTGGAAAGCATGGATAATCCCTTATCTTGAATATAGTTCAAATTGAATCCCCTTCACTAAATATCACCTTTTGTAACTAGGGAGTTTCTACACACCCCATATCCACACTTTTTTTTTCATGCCAACTTTGATTAAATACATACAATGTCTTACATGTTATTATTTTATTCACAAATTTTTTTGGTTCCAAAATTGTACCCATGTTTGATGTATCATACATTTCTTATTCTACATTCTGATTTTCTTCAACATTTGAATTCATGTTTGGTGTTTAGCTTTTTGATCCATTTGCCTTTATAAACTTCAAGTTACCATCTAATTCATATTATTTTATTACTTTTTTATTTCCTTCAATTTTTGGTATTTTTTTTACTTAGGTCTTTATAGCCTTTACCACTTTTGGACCTCCATTTTCTATTTCCAAAAAACTTAGAAATCAAAAATCTGTAAAAAGTAATATATCATTTTTCAAAATTTGAGATCTACAAAAAATAGTGTTTTCAAAAAATCCAAATTGATTGCAATATTCTTATTTTTTTAATTCCAATTTTTTTTTTAAAAATTCCTTGAAATGGTCACCAAATGGTAAGCATACATTTTACTCAAAATTAATCTTTACCTATTAACAAAACAATACATATTTTATTCTCAAAAGTACTTACAACATTCACAATCTATGGTTTCATTCATTATAATTTCCCAGTAGACTATATTCACACGTTTTTTTATTACAATTACAATTTTCTTATTTCCCAAATTTTTTATTATCCTTAATAATCAATATATGTGATTAAGATTCATAATTCAATTAAGAAAACACAACAATTTCAAAGTAGTCGCATTGTTTCCTTGTCAATATGCTATTGTTTTCTTTATTCAAACTTGAATATATTAAACATTTGTAAAAAAAATGTAAAAATCCATAATGAAATATAGGAAAATCTATGTTTCAAAATCCAATAGAACTTTAAACTACTTATTATGTCTCTATTTTATTTTCCAACAACTTTAAAAATTCTCTATGTTTGAAAAAATGAATCTTTTAATTCAATTCAAAATCCAAAATTACATCCTAAGTTTTTTCCCTCCAAAAGTAAATTGAACATCAAACTAATAAAATGTCTTCAACTTATCCAACTAACTAATCATCTTCATTATACCTTATTACCTAGGGGGTGAAGCCATCTAGGTTAATTAATCTAAGTGGATAAGGGATGGATGGATTTCTATTTAACTAGAATGTGTGGAAGGGATTAGGATGAGGAGATTTAGAAAGATAAAGAGATCTAAAAGGATAATGAAATCTATGAAAATAAAGATTCAACCCTTGTGTGGTGAATATGTTTCTTGGGTTCTTTATCTATCTTTTAAGGAGGAGTATTGTGGATTATTCTTTTGTATAGTTCTAGTTTGGCGGTGGTTAGGACAGTTCTTTTGGGGAAGAAGTGTGTATGTGCCATTAAAGATAGAGGTAGAAAATATGGAAGTATCTTGAACTTTGATTCTTGCAATGGAAAAATGGTTGAAAGTAATTCATATTGTTTTGTTCTACTTGGAGGATGTTAGATAGTGGGGGAAGGTATTACACATTAAAATTGCATAATGTTTTGTTATGTTTTTTGTAGTAGTGTCTTGTTTTTTCTATAAAATGCAATAGGATTTTTTTTTTTGGTTTTTGTTTTTAGAATATAAAATATTTTCTACCATAAAATAGTAGCTACCATTAAAAGGTAACAACAAGGAAGTAGACATGAGATTTGGGGTTTGTAGGGAAGGTAACATTATTATAGATGGTATGTAACAACCACCAAGGGTCTGCATGTAGTGTAAATAATAGGTGGTAACTACAAAGGGTTTATAGGTGTTATAGATGGTAAGCAATAACTATAAAGGGTCTACATGTGATTACAGATTTTTTTTCAAGTCTGCAAATGACAGTAGTTATTACATGATGATAGTTGTTGTAGGACGATAGTTGTTACAAGACAATAAACAAACAATAAACAAGTCTTACTTTCATGTGTTTTCATTTTTTCTTATTCCTTTCTTTATTTGGCAACATTTTTCCTTGATAGTAATTAAATTGTTGAATTCCATGGTTACACATGTAGTAACTTCAACATGGATGAAAAGATGTTCCACATTTTTTCTTTCCATGTAAAGCGCACATGATTTGAATCGAAAAATGTCCCCAACATCTATTTGTCCTAACTATAGCCATCTATTAATTGCATTATTCCAAAAAGTACGATTGTCAAAAAACAACAACATTGACATATGCATGTTTATCACCATTTCATGTATTCTAAGTCACTTTTATAATTCTAGTATTTTTTCTAGGACAAAAACTAGTGTTACATTGTCTTCACATTTCACAATTCATATTAATGTACAAAGAAAAAAACATCTTGAACTTGTGATAAATGCGTAAAGACAATAAGTATTTGCCAATCGTTGGAAGTTTACATACACTACTTCCAAGAAAGTATGATTCCACCAAACACTTAACATGTCGAAAATGCTAGCTCAAAAGTTTGTTCCATGAAAAACCTTCCAAATATTTGACCATGTATGTTCTTTTGTTTGGAATGACAAATGATTATGTTTTTCAATTGGGTGTCCCTAATCAAATGTTATTCCAATTAGCTAATGTTAATATTTGATAAAACATCCATCCTTACCAAAATGTAAAGACATGCACCCAATAGTTGAAGAATGTAAGAAGTAAGTAAAAACACAACAACAATGTATCATGAATATCCCAAGCAAGATCACAAGAAACAAAGTGGAGTGAAATAAAAACACACAAAAATAACAACTTATCATTAAATATGGAAATAATTTGACATGCTTTAGTAAATAAATTCCTCCTTTGTTTTAGGGCCCAAATAATTCACTAGAACAACTTTTTGAGTTTAGGAAGTGCACACCACAAATGTGACATTATTTTACAACCAACGTTATGACCAATCTTATGTTGTTTTTACTTGTGATTGTTGTCATTCAAGAATTGTTTTTTCATCATTCCCTTAGAGAAAAACACAATGTATTCAAGAATCACACTTCAAACAAATCACACACCAACATTTAAATGCACACAAAAAAAGAGGAGGATCCACACATCATTACATTTTTTTGTATTCTAGCCAATGCAAAGATGAGCTTTGGATTTTGCATTTCTTGATTGACCACAAAATTTTCCTTCAAATTTTTGCACATATAATTTGAAGTAGTAGAATTTTGATTATGTAATTATGAAGAATTGGAGAGAAATGAAGATCACACAAACAAACAAAATTGAAGAGAACAAAGTTCAAGGAAGATAAACGTCTTGCCATAAATAGGTTAATTGACCTCCATCTAAAATTCCATGGAAGATTAACCTACCCATGCAAGAGTTCTTTTGATCTTGAAATCCACATCAATAAGCATGGGCTTTAGCTTGATGTTGATCTAATCCATAGACATTATGACAAACAACAATGGCCTTATCAAATGGTCATCATTCTTGTAATGTTTTGGATCAACAAAGGTGGATGGGTGGGTTCCAATTTTTTTGAAAAATCATAAATGGGTGATGTTTCAAAAATGGAGTTGGATGGGTGTTGTTTCAGAGCTTCATCATTCTTGTCCTTCAAAACTTTGGATGACCTATATGGCAAATAAAAGTTTTTGGCAATTTTTTGGGGAAAAAACCTTTTCATGGTTTTGGCATGTATCCTAAAAATGTTTTTTCATGCTTTTGGCATGTTTATTGAAAAGTTTATTTGTTCAAAAGAATGGAACAAGGTTGCTCTTGAGCTCAAAAAGAAGAAGAAAAAGGATGTTGTAAACAAAAGAGGAGAAAAGAAAATGCAAAACAAGAAACAATTTATTTACTTCATTGTAATGGTTTTGGCCAAACCATCTAGGTCTTCTAGGAGCTTCCCAATGTGGATGGAACTCCGGCAAGGGTCCTAATAGTGTTCGCCAAAACCCGAATTTGACAAAAAATATATAGTTGAGGTTTAGTTGTACATTGGCATTCAATTCAACAACTTGGATTGCACATGCCATCCATAGCAAAATTTTGCACCCATTACACGGAGTTGGACCTCACATGCCACAAAGTCTTTATGAGTGGAAATTGATAAATCAATAGCCAAAAATTGAAAGGTTTTTCAATTGGTGCCAAAATAATCATGATCATTTTTTTCTCTAGTCCTCCTCATTTTCTCATGCCATGTGTTTTTCTTCTTTTGTGAATCCTAGAGATGGATAAAAATAATGAAAATTCCATTGTCGTAAAAGTTGAAACAAAGAAGAACAAGTTCAAGATGAAGAAGAAGAAACTCTCTTTCGACTTCTTAAATTATCTTCCTCCCTTTTTCTCTCACCTACAAAAGTGGTTTGGTTGTAGTTGGTTACCATTTCTTTCTCTTTGCAAATAGCATAAAATGAATGTGTTTCCAAACATTAGGATTTTTGTGGAACCCCATGTCATTTTGTCCAATGATCTTTGTTGTGAATTGTTAATAGATTTTTTAAAAATTTAGATGAAAAAAAGGATAATGAACAAGGAGATTGAAAAGAAAGGAAAAAAAATCAAAAAAACAACAAATCAATTACCACTAGAAAAAAACTTATTATTTGACCTACAACACAAGGATAAATAACACAAGAAGAGGAAGAATAAGACTAGTAGTTCAATTTGGAGAAAGAAGAAGATTAAGATCATATTGGTTTGGAGAATGTTTATAAGAAAATTGTAAGCGATGATGGAGAGTGGTCGAATGGGAAGTCAAAAGATGAAGAAAAATAATAAGAAAAATAGGCAAAAGGAAAAGGAAAAGGAAATGTACAAGGTTGATGAGGAGTTAGATTCAATGTCACCTTTTGATGTGCCTTTGCGACTACGAGCAACACAAAGAAGGGGGGGGCAATCTCCTACACAAGAAGAACTCTCCTCCACTTCCCATTGTAATCATGGTTAATTCTCTCCAAATTTTGTTTTATCCCTAATTGAAAAACTTAAGTAGAATTGGAAAAGAACATTTTGTCATATCTTTTGCTTCTATGTCTTATCATTGTTGTAATCATCATCATTTAGATCTTTGGTCTTGTATTTCTTTTTCAACTCCTTAAAATTTTCTCTAGTGTTTTTTTGTTGAGATGTTTTTCTACTACTACTACACATTATGTCAAAGAGATTTGATTCAATATTTTGTTCAAGCATGTGAAAAAAAGGTTAAAGTTTGAATTTGTTTTATGGTAGTGAGAAAAGATGAATGCAAACATAGAACAATTGATGAAAATGAAAAACTTTCAATAAGTCTTTGCACACCATCATTAACTACTCCAACTTCACCATTGATGACAACTTTTGAGGTAAGTTTGTGAATTTATGTGCTATAAGTTTATCTTAATAAGA
>Ga0209208_10001833_pt1 | contig 30346 bp, 26 predicted proteins | sample S1TSphfallax_3_FD_187694 | JGI IMG/M metagenome (GOLD analysis project Ga0209208, IMG submission 187694) | Host-associated microbial communities from peat moss isolated from Minnesota, USA - S1T2_Fd - Sphagnum fallax MG (SPAdes) (version 2) | ecosystem: Host-associated > Plants > Peat moss >...
AACTTGCAGAGCAGCAAATGAAGTTCTCCCTTGCACACTACTACGGTGGTTGTAGCATTAAATGAAGCCTACGGAAGAAGGCTGCTATCAATGAGCTACCGGAGACTATCTATCACTCAGGCTGCACATACAAAGTCATGAGCTGGTGCAGTGATCTTGATGTCAACCCAGCTGGATATCATGAACAGATCATCCAGATTCCAGATCATTGAGCTCCCCAGCATGTAGCTAGTGTAGTTGGATCTCATCAAGAGTGCGAATAATATTATATATGAATATAGTTGGGACCCTTTTCCACGTGATGATGATGAAAGAAGATGATGATATCCGAGTGGGCCTGCACTAGTGTTAAATGAAGCAAAGCTGTCACACCTCCCAAGTCATCATCTTCAGTCTTGCCGTCAACCCACCTGAGGACCTAGAGTTGATTTTCTTGCTCAGGAGACTGCAAAGCTCATGACTAAAGAATAATATTGAGATCTTTTTGCAGCGGCTGATTGATTCTTCTTCTGCTGATGATGACGATGCAGCAATGGGTCCCCTTAGCTTTGCAGCAATAGTCAAAGCAATAACTGTAAGGGTGCTCGAGAGAGGAATGACGAAATGGGTTTGACTCGCTGTTTGCCTGCACCAAATCACGATCAAGTTTTGAGCTGGTCCCACTCATCATGTATTACTACGCTGCTTGTCGGCCGGTGTCACCACCCGGAGACATGATTTGCAGGTACAGTCAAGAAATTACGCAGCAAAGTAGCTCTCGGTGGAGCTGCTGCCCGGGGATCATTCTCGACGCGGTCAAGAATGATCTGGGCTGGGATCTGGGAGCTTACAAAAGGAGGAGGACTTGCAGTCTCCTTTCAACAACAGATCTGAGTTCAAGTGTTGATCAACTTCAAGGTGCAGGTCAAGCATTGGCAAGAACCAATCATGGGTCATATTCGTAGTAGTAGTAGAGCTTCCACCCAGCTTGGAGCTCTAGCTTTGATCTCCCTGCTCCTGCTCCTAGGCCATGCTTTTGTGCTTCCTGCAGTGGCCTCCAGCAGGCCACTGCTTCATGCAAGACGAGAGCTTTTGTCTGAGTCTGGTGCTGCAGTTGCAGCTGGTGGAGTAGAAGAGAGGCTCACAATCGAATCCTCCGAGGTGAGTTACATGAGCAAATTTTGGTAGTGCTAGATCGCGTTTTTCTTGTTAGTAGTGAGAGTCTCGTGAGCTGCTGGTCTAGATTTCTGCAGGTTTGGTTTGCATGCTTCAAGCTAGTGATGATAATCAGCACCTCAAGCTCATGATGTGCAGTATATTTTTTTGAGGCAGCACGTACACGGTTTGAATTTCTTGGACATAATATCTCCTGAGCTCCTGATCACAAAATATTTGTTTGCAGGCTGGTGACAAATGGGAGAAAGTCGAGGTTGTTGGCGAAGAAAAAGTGGGCCTCCCAGCAGGTGGACATGGCTGTTGGTGCAGAGTGGATGGAGGACGAGGTGGTAACGGAGGTTCCGCACATGGCGGACCAGGTGGAAACGGTGGAAATGGAGGCGGATACTACCCCGGTGTTCGAAGAGGCCCTCACTGCCAATGTGGACCTCACGGTGGTGGAGGCGGCGGTGGACATGGTGGTTATGGAGGAGGTGGCAATGGCAATGGAGCTCCAGGCGGTTCAGGAGGGAATGGTCAAGGAGGCAATGGGGGCGGCGGTGGAGAAGGGGGTGGCGGTGGAGGAGGAGGAGGAGGAGGAGGAGGTGGTGGTGGAGGGGGTGGAGGAGGCGGCGGCGGTGGTGGTGGCGGTGGTGGTGGTGGAGGAGCAGCTGAGAAGGTCTTGGGGGGCAAGAAAATGAGCACAAGCTTCACAGGCGGTAATATGCACAACAGATGAAAGCTCTAGAAACACTAGCACAAGGACTTGTACATCTTGTCGAAGAACAGCACTGGCTATAATTGTTGAATTGTAGATGGTAATGTTTCTGACAAGCTGATGATGATGACGATGACATTAATCTTTTGTCGAAGGTTACTGAATGCTTTCCACGACTGTTGGTGCAGGATCTGGGAGAGGATTGTGGGGTTGGGGTGGTAACCAATGGGGCGGCAGAGGGAATCGTCCCGGAGGCAGATCTCCGTCACCTGCCGGAGGAGGCGGTGGTGGTGGAGGCGGTGGTAGTACCTCAGGAGGTGGCGGAGGGGGAGGCGGCGGCGGTACATCAGGAGGCGGCGGCGGAGGTGGAGGAGGTGCATCTTCAGGAGGTGGTGGAGGCGGAGGAGGCGGCGGCGGGGGCGGAGGAGGAGGAGGAGGAGGCGGCGGAGGAGGAGGAGGAGGAGGAGGTGGTGGTGGTGGTGGTGCAACTCCTATCCATCACTAAGCACAAGCAGAAATTGCTAGCTGCCATGATCAGCTGGAGCTTTGATTCAAAAGCTAAAGCTCAATTTACAGACTGATGGAGCTACTGGGCTACAACATCTCTGATTTTCACAATTTTCAGCTGCTGAGATCAGTCAATTTTCAGCAGCTCAACTGAAAGTCAGACTTATAGATATCTGAGTATATTTTGCTCTTGACTTTTTTCTGTTTTTTTGGAAAAATATAAAAATATGGACCAAGCTATGTCAGTGTCAAGTTATCAGCAAGGGATTGCCAAGTCAGCTACTACTAAAATATAGAAACATGAGACTGCCAAGTCAGCAAAAAGTAAAGGCGGATCCAAGTAAGCTACTACTAAAATATACATACATGAGACTGCCAAATCAGCGAAAAATCAATAAATGTAGATCCAAGTCAGCAATTACCAAAATATGCATACATGTCAAAAAAAAAAGAAAAAATGGCCAGGTTTAGCCATTTGGCTAAATTTGTTTTCAAAATGGCTAATAATGTGGTTTTCTAGTCCCCAGGTTTTGACCCTTTTTAATGAAGAAATATCAGATTTCTCTATTGGTTTCTAGCATGTAGCCAAAAAATGTGAAGGATTCCTGAATCTTTTTACTTTCATACCTGGTCTGCAGCCAAATTTGGCTAAATCTTCTCGTGGATGATCACCAAATTCACATCACAAATTTGAGAAAACAATCCCTAATACATGTATGTTGATCTGCTGATGATGCTCTTATGTAGCATGGTGTGGAGCCTGGTAGGGCCTATTTCACCAAAGATCTCATTTAGCCCAGTAGTGCAGGATGGTGTTCTGTCAGGTGGTGATGAGTTCCACCCATGCCTGTTCCAGAGTGGAACCACTGTTCCTCACAACTGATTCACATCACAATATTCTTCCCCACCATTGATTTACATCACAAGTAGAACCAGCAAAACCAAAGTGAAACTAGCAGATAACCAGCAGTCTTAGGAAAAAGCCGAATTTTTTTTTGGAACAAGCAGCTTATTGGTCCCAGATTTGAAAAACCCCACAAAATTATCTAAACAAGCAGCCCAAATCCTACATCAATGCAAAGTCTTCGAACATCTGAATCCATCATGTGCACATATAATAATACCTCAATGGATTGTGTTCGAGCCAAAATTTTATGCCCAAATCCTACATCAATGCATAGTCTCTTCCTTATGGACAAGAGCCAATAAAACAGGAAAACCAGTTGGATGCAAAATATGATAACATTTTATGGATCTCTAAAGAATGCAGGAGCAAAAGGACACATGAATGGCTGCTCATGTTGATGGTAGTAAGTTCTAATACTCTAATTTCTCAACAGAAAAAATGAACATTTCATTAGGAATAGAACTATGAACTCTTTTGTCATGAACCAAATTATCTTTGGTTTTGATGCATTTCATCTCATCACCCAAAAATACTGTCAAATAGAATTTTCATGTAATCTGAAGAGAAAAAATGCTCCCCAACTTGGTAACTGTCAGAGACTTCTGATCTGACAAATGCCAACATTTTTGCTAAACATTGGATTTTGTGCAACAAAAGAACAGGTCCAGAGCAATGTTGCCTGGAAACAGAACCAGAACCAGAATTTTTTTTTTCAAAGAACCAGACCAGAACTGGACCTAGGGTACCATGTTTTGTGGAACTGGAATGGAACCAGAACTGGAACCAGAGGTTCTTCATAAAACTCAACAACTGCCCAACACTGGTCCAGATGGGGTTATGTTGTTTGAGGGCATGGCCACAAGGGCAGGAGCTCCCTTCACAAGCCTGAGCACAACATAGCCCACTGATGGGACCTGCCCTTCACACTACCAAAACAAACTGACATAATTTGAATCTGCCACCCTGAAGGTACATTTCCGATTTGTAAGGTCATGAAGAACTGCTCATACCCAAGAACCCATTTTTGTCATCAAATCCTATTGCACCCTATATTGGGCCACAGTCAATGTGCACTATGAAAAATGAAGAACCAAGGCAGCCAGAGTATTCAAGCTTCCAGCAGCAATAAATCTTCCTCATTTATAAATAAATTCAGAAGCTGTGACCAGTTTTTTGTTTGAAGATTCAACTTCTTCTCATGAGTACCCACTTACTTCATAAAGAACTGCATATGAAAAAAAATTCCAGTTTAGTGTTTGTTTCAGCAAACATGTGGAACACACTTGCATCTCTAGTGAATTTCATATGACTACCTACAACTGAAACTCACCAAACCTCATGACAGAAATTGGCCAAGTTGGACACCATCTCCTAGCACTGCAGCAAGCAAAGTGCATGTTCCTGTTCACAATCCTCCATCAAATCCAGAAACATGCTAAGAACATGTGAGTGCGCTCAGTAGAAGATCACTGCAGACAACAGTGTTTCGTGCTATTCCTCAGGGAAGCAACTTTGCCCTCTGCACAACCCAGAACAGAAAGCCCTGCCTTAGTATCAAACAATCCCCCTCATCATCTCTCTCTCTCTCTCTCTCACTGTCCCTTCCATATTCAGTGTTGTTTCAGTGACACCCCACATGTATACTATGTGTTGCTCTGAGAGAGGTGGCTTAGCACTTCAAATAACCCAGCAATGCAGTCAGCTGTGTGAGCACCATGGCAACTTTGGTCCAACCGTGGGGAACCTCATAATGGTCAAAGAAGTTTCACAAGCACCATGTTTGCAAAAAGCACATCCTGCCAGAAACACACAGGAGATGACACAACAAGTTCCTTTTCCATATTGCACATATATATTGCTACAGAGTTGCAAAGTAGAACCTGCATTTGAAGAAAATTCTCAGCATTTATCAAGCGCTTCCTCAATCTGGCGACCTCATCTTCACAACTATAGCTTGATACCTTTACATCTGTATCTGCCTCAACCCAAAGCAATCCTTCCATTGACGCAAACATATGCCCTCTCTGTCCAATGCAGCTCATATCCACAGACCAAATCTGTCTAGATCTTTAACCATGAGACTGCAATGGTGAGCTGTAGGAAATTACACACAAGTATCAATTTGTTCACAAGTTAAAAAAAGGCCACTTACAATTCCTGAAAGCAAGATACGTACCATAATAGTAGGTTGACAAGATAGTTATTCGCTCAAGTGGCTGCAAGTAAAAAAAACTGTGTTAGAGGTTTGTCCTCTAATTTACTAGAGAACAAGAGAAAACAAGAAGAGGCTCCAATGTAGTGAAGGGAAGGGAAAAAAAGGTTAAGAGCACCTGTCATCAAGCAAAGAACTCACCATCACAAAAATGCCCTCTGTGCGTGTCTGTAATTCCTCAAGCCTTGTAAGTGTCTCATCACCCTTTGTCACCTTCCCAAAGACAGCGTACTATATGCATTTCCAATGACCCATCAGATTGTATCAGCAATACAATTATAGCAGAAATATGGCTGCTATTGATGATTTTGTGTGGTGATCAATTCATGACTCTCCCTACAGAATCTCTTTAGAAACAGCAAAAAGAAGTGCAACCTGCTCGTCAAGATGGGGTGCAGATCCAAGGAGTATGGAGAATGAAGATGTAGCACTATCAGGATCACTGTATCTGCATGCCCAGCAACACATTCATCTTGAGAGTATGACCAATTCCAAGATTGGCCTCACTTGAGGTGAACCAGCACCCACTTCAAGCAAATTAAGGAAGAAGATAACTGAAGAGAGAAAGCAGACCATTAACATTAAGTGCTGAATTGCAATTTACACCTTCTAAGTATTTCTTTAAAAAGTCATTTGATTCATCAAATTTCCACATTTCACAAGAAAGGCCTTTGTGGTTCTCGTATGACTCAAACACACGCCGGAATCCAATCCCACAAGGAGGACCAAACACTCCCTGGGACTGAGCTATAATCACATTAGCATCTTGGGATGTCCACAGAGTCAGTTGTAAAAACCAGCTTGATCATGAAAGATGTCAGGAAAGAAGAAAGTTGCACCTTCCCATGGACAGAATGCCTCGAACATGCATCACTTTGGAAAACTCCCCAGGAACTGTTTTCTCTCCTTCTGCACGCTGCTCTTCACTCACAGGTGCTTCACGTCCCCCAATCACATCTGCCACCTGTGCCACAAATCCTTTATGCACCTGCCAACTCCATACCATCAGAAATGAAGAAAGGACCACGAGACATTATTGCTACAGTAAGGTTGTGGCCATAGAACTCATACCACACATGTAAGAAGCATATCAATGGAGGGGTGGAAAAGAGCCATAGGGGCAAGATAAGAGAAAGAAAGGCACTACTGGAGGCAGATACTTGGAGTGTAGAACACTGTGATGAAAATTTCTCATTTCTTAGTGACTTTCTCATTTCACCTAGAGAAGCTCTAAACCTATTTGGCCTAAAAGCAGCTGTTCTAATCTCAAGAGGATTTTTTTCTGACAAACAACATAGGCATTTCTGGTAGCTTAGTTCAAGTCTCACTCCAGAATCAAAGTGACCCACACTTCTGCCCTAAAATAAGTCAGTTGATGTCTTTGCAGGCTCAGACTTTGCAACAAAAATCTGTTGGCCAATTGAACTTCCATCAACATTGCACGTCTCCTCTCCAAACACATTCTCAATGCCAAAAATGAACACTGAAAACCACCACTTCCAAGGGTTACCATTTGAGAGCTTATGATTTAAATTGAGAACTGAGAGAATCATCCATCAGCCTTCATCAGGTCATTAGACTCAGTTTGTGGTCACAACCTGCTGCCATTTTGTTGGTTGAGCAGCATGCAACAACTGTTGTTTCTCATGAGAATGGAGTTGGAAATCACCCGGAAGAAGTGATTGGAATTGTATGCACCCAAGCGCACCAGTTTGAAAATGTGGTTCACAGTCTTGGGGGCAACCTTGGGGTAGAACCCAAACTCAATATCTCCATACTTTGTCTGCATGAATCAAAAAACAATGCACCACCTCTCAACACACTACAAAAAGCAAACAAACAAACAAACCATCTCTACACAAATTCAACATTGCCACCCATTTTTGTGTTATGCAGGGCCACAAACAAGTGCAAATTGACCAAAACTCTGCAACAAAATGCAGTGTATCTGCAGGTTTAAATGGACACTGATCATCAATCCATCTTGATGCGCTTCAGCTCTTCTCTGAAACCTTGAAAATCTAGGGGAAGTTCAGTTCTAGGGTTAGCTCTGAAGGACAAAAAAGACAAGAATTACAGCAGAAATCTGCATGATGTTAAATGGGACTGATGAGTTTCACCATGGAAACACACTTGGAAACTAATTCTTCCTTCTTCCTCATACTACAGACACAATCATCTCTACTACTATTCTTTCCAGCAATTACATAAACACAGCAAGCCTGCTTGCATTTTAGGGTAGAAAACAAACAGACAAACAAACAAATTACATGCACGCAGCGAGCCTGCATGCATTTTAGGGTAGAAAACAAACAGACAGACAAATAAATTACATGCACGCAGCGAGCCTGCATGCATTTTAGGGTAGAAAACAAACAAACAAGGTAAGTACCTGGAAGACGACACGGATGGTCCCTAGATGTGGGTCGCGGTCCTCCGTCTCTGCCACAATGGGTGACACATGCAGGAGTACGAGAAGAGTAGACAAGAAGAAGAAGAAGAAGAAGAGACTGGGCGATGCAACAACAGGCATGGCCATGACAAAGGCAAAATGAGTGACGAGTGAAAGAGACAAAGATCTCACAAACAAACCAACCCACCAACGAACCAAAATGAACAAGCAAAGCAGTCACCAGCGCAAGAGCAGTGCGAAGTCCCAACAAGGAGGACTCCCAGGGACTCTCTCGGAGTACCTACTCCCAAGGACTCCCAGGGAAGAGACTAGGTACCCCACCAGGGATTCCCAGGGAGTCTCCTAAACGGACTCACGCAGGAGGTTGGTAGTTGGTACCAGGGGACTCCCAAGGAGTCCTTTCCAGGGAGTCTTAGGCAACAAATGAGTGTTGGGACTGGGCGTCAGTCATGGGCAGTTACAAGCATGTAACCTGTTTTGGGGTCCTATTCCAATGCTTTTCCAATCTTTTTCTGAGGTGGGACAAGTCATCCTTTGTAGGATCCATTTTTGGTGATGTTGGTGTCCATTTTAATGTGAATTGATGATTAGAATGTGATTGAAATGTGAATCAACAATGAAAAAATCGATTGCGCTTTGGAACAGGCCATGGAAGAAACCATTACCAGTGAACGTAATGGCAGCTTGCCCTAATGACCTTGTCACATTCCTGGGTGGAACAAAAAGAAGAAAATCCTTGTAAATAAAAAATCAAGGATGGGAACCCATTCATCAAAAGTTCATGGCAAATGAGAACACAAGTTCAAGGCAAACGAGAACACAAGCAAACAATCAACAAAACTCAGGTAAAGACCTTATGCAAAGAGGACTCATGACTATGAAATGACAATCAACAATAACATAATGGTTTTCATATCATCCTTTCTTCCCCTTAGTCCCTCAACAAGGCACAATGGACCAGTCTTCTTGGATCTACTTGACCTAACCCATGTTCAAAATTCACATGCCATTTTGTGGTTTCAATAGGTTTCTTTAATGCCGACTAACCAAGTAATTACGTAGTAGACTTTTTTTTTAATTGCCCATATATACTTTAAATGGATTATACTTAATTGCCCATATAAATGGTCTTGTTTACATATATGCAATAAGGTTTGTATAAGGGCCCCTCCTCCCCATATGGATAATCGCCTGTGCACAGCAGGCTCCATAAAACATTACATGTTCAATTCGGGAATAATAAAACAATGTACATTATGAAGAAAAGAGCACCTAGATGAAGAAAAAAACCTATAATCAAGCAAAAGGCAACCTAGTTTTAGGAATTTCATCAAGATTGAATCAAAGGGGCTTGGTAAATGACTATGCATGTTTCACTTTCAACCTACCCATACATATATAAGCATCATAAATACACATAAAGTGTATACATGCCACATGTAATAAGAAAATGTTGTGTGGTATGAGAAATATCAACCAAGGGCTACTCACCAAATGAATGTCACAAATCACAATGGCTTTGAATGTGGTTATATCAATAAACTCTATGTCCATTGGGAACAAACCTATGTCATTTTCTAGTGCTACTATGCTCACACCAATTGGGAGAAAACTTAGATCATCTTCTAGTGTTACTAGGTTAGCATGTGCATTAAGGATCCTCCCTCTGGCATAATGCCCTAGGGTTCTTTTCTGGGGGAGATCCCTCAAAGTACACAGAAAAATAAAAATACAGTCATTTATGTATATACAATGTTTCTACAGCTTTTGACCTTGCCCACATTTCACAAGTCCCAAAATCATGACAAATCCAAAAGACCCCATTTCATATTCAAAACAACTGAAAGATCTGGCTCAAGAAACACACCTACCATCATCCAAGTGCCACAAGAATCTGCACGTTCTTCCAATGACATCATCTCTGGCTCTATTTTCATTCATGTTGCATTTTTGTTGATACAAACTGTCAATGCCAACTTTGTCACCATATTTCAGAAAGTCCCATAATCATGTCAGAACACATCCAAGCTTGTGAACATCTTGTTGTAAATTTTTCTTCTTCTCCAAGCATCTTCCATGTTCCCCACATTTGGCATATCCACAAAACACATCACACCGGAAACCACCTCTTGACAATTGATCTATTCCATGAACACAAGTGACAACAAAATTTTCAATTGCTTCAATAAAATTAGCAAGACTTACAATTAGGAAGTTCACAAAAGTGATAGTTAATCTCTCCTAACACCTTCTTATTGCATAAGACTATTGATATAACAAGAATGCTCCACAAGCTTCTGTCCTTATACACAGTGCACACATGCAATTCACATATCCCTAAGCATATGTGAATTGTGTGCAAAAATTTTCATACTCATAATTGCTTTGAATGAAATTTTAATGCCATGGATGTACAAATAACCTCTTCAATTGCTATTAACCAATACATGCATTGTAAAGTTTTGAACAAGAATGAAGAAATGGACCCCAAAAAATTGCACAATCAATGCCCTTGTTGCATTCCTATTGGAAAAAGCTCCATCAAATTTTCCATCCTAAACCCTGAAATCTAAACCCATTCTTCACATCAATGTCTTCAAAGCTTTTGTGTAGGCTTTTACATTCTAGGAGAAGGTGTTGTTGTTGCACTAGCACAAAACTTCGTGCACATTCAAGCTCCAAGTCAAATGTTTCAATACTTTTGGTCCTACCTGAAATTCAACAAAAACATGCAATGTTTTTACAATGTGAGGGATGAAAACACAATACGGTGACCCTTTTTGGGATGTCACATTGTACTACTTTTCCAAGGATGTGCATGTTTGACTATGTCCCACTTCAAACGTTTGAAAGAATTTCACAATAGTTTTGCATATTATGTTAGAATATAACCTAAACAAGATAATTTTTTCAAAAAAAATTCATTTCATTTTATAAAGTAGGAGATTGGAGTATATTTTTGAAAACAAATGTAGTGCACTTATATATTCAAAAACACAAATATAATCTCAAAAAAAAATAAATGATTTTTTATTTTTATTAAAGTTGAAGGTATATTGAACCATGTCATTTCACATAATTTGAACCATGTTTGGACTAATTTGAAATTTTTCATTTCAAAAATTGATTTTTTTCAACAATGATTGAATAAATGTGTGGTAAATTGAAATTTTGATAACTAATCACATTCACATGGAAGATGACAAGCATAGCTAAACAAACCATTTTTTTTATTTCATTAAAATTTATTATTTTAATGACTATTAAAACCTTAAAATTAGTGCAATAAAAAAAAATGGCCTTATTATACCAATGTATATTGTAAATACATTCATGGATCCTTCAATATAGATAATGAAAAGTTTTTTTTAAATAATATTAATAAAAATAATTTTGTAAAATTAATAATTATAGGGCTCAAAATTTTTATTGATACCCAAAATTAAATGCACCATTCTTTTGGAACAATTATATTATATGTACTATAATACAAAAGCCAAAAGTGCTCCAAAGGGGGTCACCATAATGTGATTTCACCTTTAGGTTAAAAAAAAAAAGAATGGAAATCCAATGATATTCATGTACTAAGAATTACATGGGCAAATGCACTTAGTGTCAAAATGTGAAGAGGTTATATGTAGAAGCTTTAAACATCTATTACAACCTCTAGTTGTAAAAATGGCAACATCATGCCTTCAAGAATGTGATTCTACAACTATTGGTGATGGTGTCACCAAAAAAAAGTGGAAACATTTTTTTCATTATATAAATCCCAACTATTGAGCATATAGATATTAGTGCATATTATTGAAGTTTTACAGAGATGGACAAATCTACTTCAAGTATTACTTCTTCATCAAAACACTTGCAAACATCTACACTATATTGTCTTATTTCTATGGACCACAAAGGATCAATTTTGCTCTTGACTTTTTCTCTAGGAGTCAACAAGTTGTTTCATAGGAGTGGCGGTTCATACCCAACAACAAAACCCCATAGAAACCATTTCAATAATTTCACATGATTCCTTTCAGAGATTTGACAAGGATTTAGGGCAAGATCAGTCAAGATAATATATTTTATTCTCCAGTATCCCTTTCCCAAAAACCCCAGAGCTCCCACAACTATAACAAAGTACTTTCTCCTTAAGATGGAATAGATTACTCCCCAAAGTTATCACACATGAGCTACCACACAACCACTCCAAAAATCCTTGACACAATCAACCTTTCCCTTGTGTTAGTCCTTGTAGAAAAACATACCAGACCTCTAGACCTTTTCTTGACTCTTGGTGCAGTAAAATTTCAAGCGTTGTTTTAATTTAGCCGTCCTAAAAAAGTTTTACCTTTCTGCATCCTTACCACACCAAAAATCCAAATCCTACATACACTTCTAGGAGCCACTTAACGTTTCTTCATCACCAAAAAGCCCATTCTTTTTCCCCCAACCTGCATCAAATATGCTCCTCATAACCTCATCCCTTTGTTGTGCAAAAATCTTCCTGCCAATCTCCTTGTAGAAGCGTGATTCACAAAGCTCCATAAGAGTTTTCATTGAGTAGTACGGATTGCATTCCATCACCAAAATTAACTCACCAAGTTCCCTTCGTCATAATTTGCAAAACAACAAAACACACCAAAAAACAAGAACACATCAAAAGTAAAAATTTGGTGCCATTGAATCACCACACTTCCAATAATTCAACCACCAAGCTGAATTAGGGTTTGTAGCCTTCATCCATAAAAAACATCTTGTTTTCTGACACTGTTTTTAGGTTACAATGGATCATTACCCATCTCCATGTTCTTCATGCCTCCTTGGCTTGGTAGGACTCTCTTTCTACACCTCCTCTCCCCCACCCCTTCATTGCTTTTCTTTAATCTTTGAAATTGTATTTACGGTTGTCCACCATGCTTAGATTGTCATTACATGATCATAGTTTTTTTGCATTATAGAAGAAGGAAAAAAACTAAATGGACTTTTAAATTCTTGGGTGTATATCATTGCACTAGTTCTACCCATCCATGAGTGAAGAAAAAAAAAGAATTTAATATGTGTTGGTACCATTAGCCAAAAAAAAAAACCTCGAAAGCCATGTAACCTTGGAACCCATCTTTTAACCTATTTCTTTTTGCTTTGCTTTTGAATGTTGGGTTGTGAAAATGCACAAAAGGAAAAAGCATTGCATGTTTCACACCAATCCAATTTGTTATGGAAACAACCAAAACATTACATTCAATTTGGGTGGAGTGAACCTGTTTCATTACCCTATTTCTAGCATGTGCCTCTTTCTTTAAATTCCTACTATTCAACAAGGTTCATTAAGAAAGAGTGTGTGATTATCGAACCCTATCAAAACACTAACCTCTTGAGTCCCCCAAGTTCAACCTTTGTAAAAGTTTAGAAAGTTTGTCAAAACATAGAAAATGGAAAGTGAGTAGGTGAATCTTAATATGTAAAACTGCAACCTCCTCCCCATGTTCAAACTTTATAACAGTTTGCAAATGCATCAAAAGTTGAAAAAGCAAATAGAAAGTACAAACTTTAAATCATGGAACACTAACCCAAAGTTTGACCTCTACAAAAGCTTGAAAACATGTCAAAACCCAATGAGCATTGTACCTTTGCAAAATGTAAAGATTAAACATCCTTGTAAGAACCTTGTAGATTTGGGAAGGAGGAAATATTTATTATTATTTCCAAATTCCATCTTCAACCCATTTCCCACACATTGTACTCCCATGCCATGAAGACAAAGATCTTCATGCCACTCCTTGTTGTTGCTCTCCACCACACACAATAATGTTTGCACTCCCAAGCCATAACTCACGCATTGGCAACGATCTTTTATGTTTACTACATAACACAAAACTTGTGAACCACAATAGCAGAACGTAAGGAGAAAGCAATATAGAAAGATGGGAGGTTGGAGAAAGGCGACTACAAAGCTTGAGAAAAATGGAGAAAGTAAGGCAATGACAATGGATGTGAAGTAGTTGCTTGATGACATCCATGAAACTGAAAACAACTTTTGACTACATGAGAATGTACAAGATGCACCCCTTCACGATCTTTGTTGATGGAATCATCGATATGGCAGCTAGCCCTAGATCATGTGGTTTGAAATTTAGCGAACCAAATGCATCTAGACCCTTCAATTTAACAAAAGTGTGTCAAACAACCTTTGGGAATTCACCACTTGGTGAAATTTCACCATTAAAAAAACACCAATCCACAACATTATTAGAACCAACCTTTTTTTGTTGGTTATATATAGCCAAATAGTTATCTTAAGAATAAAAAGTTCTGAAATCAAGTGTTTTTTAAAGATTTTCAATAGCCAAATTTTGAATAAAATTTAGAAATTCATTAGATTTCTAAACATGGTTCAAATAGGTAGCCAAGAATATAGAAAAGCATGAAAAATTGACATTTATTTTTAGCTTGTAGCCAAATATGGCTAAATCTTCTTGTTATTGTCATTGCCACTTTGGCTACATCACAAAATTTACCCAAAATAATAATAATAATAATAATAATAATATATTGAAGATTACATCCAGCATGAGAACCGCCGGTTCATAACGCCGGGAACGTATATACGCCCAAAGCTGCTTTCGGCGCTCTCTGGCACTACCACTTTGGGGCTTTTATGGAGCCACTTTTGTGGCTCCGAGAGGGATGTGTATACAGTGTGTTTTCTTCTTCTTCTTCCACGCGGCGGCGTCGTCGCGCTCGCCGTTGGTGTGATTTGCGCTTGCCATTTGGAGCGTCGCGGAATGCAACAGCCGTGGCGATCGCATGCGGGAAGTGGACGCGCTGCCGAGATCCGTACATCGCAACCCGAATTGCAGGAGCTAACAAAGCGGAGGAACAATTTTTCGTGAACAGAAAGACAGCAGCGACGCCGAGAAAGAACTGTGTTGATCAGGAGCTGGATTTGTAGAACAGGAAAGCAGTGCTCGCAAAAGGCGAAAGAATCACGATCTGGAGTGCAGAGTCCACAGATTTCAAGCTTTAAAATTCGGGAGAGGAATTTCAGTTTTCAGGAAAACAGATCGTCAGCAGCAAGCAACAACAGCAGAGGATCTGATTCCGAGAGGAGGAGACTCGACTCTACTCGGCTCCGAGAGAATAGATAGAAAAAACGAGAGAAAGAGAGAGTCATCATGGCGGATCAAAGCGTGAAGAAGAAGTTCGATACCACCAAAATGAGTGCGGAAGAGGTGAAGAACCTGGGCCTAGAGGATGCCAGGAAGCCGCCGGGGCAGAGTCCAGGGGGAGTGCTACACCAGCAAGGAGGAGCGGGGCTGAGTCGAGCAGGGAGGTACCCGGTGGCGCTGGCGGGATTGGCAGTGGTGGTAGGGCTGGGGTCGTGGGCATACTACCGTTCCTTGAATCCGCAGGAGCATCCGTCCGGCAAATCCAACCAAGCCATGGAGTCCAACCATCCTGCGACTGCCAAGTCCCCTTCAGAGCGCCATTGAGATACGAAAGCCTAACCTAGTCTTCTTACCTGCAGAGCTCATGACAAGCAAGCACTGTTTGTTACTTGCAAAAAGGATCCGATGATGCTGATGCTGATGCTCCTCCTCATCACTATCACATTCTCTTCAGTTTCAAGGACACTTCTCTCTTCTCTCTTGTTTTGAACTATGGATATGTACAAGACCTTCATGGTCTTTCGAACTCCAGGGTTCATGTTTTGTAACAAAACTTGCATAATTTTCTCATGATCTTCCAGAGGATGGTCTCTAGAGTATGTGTTTGTCTTCGTTCCAAGAATGTCACCTCCATGCATGCAGCGGGATCTCTTTCTCTCTCTCTGATTCTGTGTCTCAATTTCCTGTGTTGGCTTCTTGAAATCTGCCAGAGGAAAAAGAAGCAAAGAGGAATCATATCTAGAACAAGCTTTATATTCTGGGTCCTTGGAAATCTGTAACCAATTCATAGGGATTCTTCTTCTTCTTCTTCTTCTTCTAGGATCTCCATCTGAGAAATTCTTGTAGAAATCATTCATTCTTGTAGGATATCTGTGTGTGTATTTTGGTTTCTCTGAATCAGTCTCAGAAGCAAAGAAAAACGGGCTTTGTTTTCCTTTAATCTTCTTCTTCATCCTTTGTGTGCACGAGAATAGAATTGTACACATTGAAAAGCTTGGAGCGTAGAAAGAGGGCTTTGAAAGCTCCATCAATCAAGCAAGCCAAGCTATGACTTGCAGTGCGCTTTTTGAATGAGATTCTCTAGTCTGCAATTACAACTACACTGGCAGCATGTATGTATTCAGAGCTCTGAACAAAAGCTAATGAAGAAGCTGCTTTGAACAAATCTGAAATGGAACTCCAGGTTGTTCACCTTCTTGTTGCAATTTGTTGAAATTATAGCTCCCTCAAATGCTTTTCGGAATTCTGCATGTTGGGCTTCTTCCCAGTGTATGAAAATCATGACAAATTCAAATCATGTTGCATGTGATTATGTGGCGACTATCTTGTTCAACAGAATTTCACTCTCAAGCCATCCTCCATACAGTTTGTTTTCAATTAGTGCCATACAGAAACATCCACCTCTGACTTGCAAACACTTTGTGATCATGCATGCAGTCTTTCTTTCTTCCACCAAAGTGTCACCACCCATCCTTGTTGCATGTACACATTTTCGGATCACCCTTGATGAATATCCAAATTCCTTTTTCCTTGAGTTTCTGGAACTACTTCCAACAGATTACAAGTGGATCTTTTGCTAGTTTCAAATGCAATCTTCCACAGCAGACCAAGAAAAAAAACCAATGCACATCGAGTAGTGACTACATCTTGCAAAAACACTATGACACATTCCAAGCACCCAGGGCCTCCATTCTTCAAATTTTGGCATGGTTGCAGTGAAAAGTGTGACTAGTATTAAGTGTTATCTTCACAACAGATGACAAAGCTCACTGGATTGCAATGGAAGTTGACAAAAATGTACACCCATCCCATCATGTCTGTAACTGAGATGCATGTAAGGGGAATTTTTGAACATTGACAGCCAAAGCTCAGTGCAATTCAAATCACTTTGGCTCTGCAGACACAGGAAATGTGTTGGGTCAAAAATTTCCCATGCAATACTATCCAGAATGAGCTTGAGCTATGTAAGCTTGAATTCCAGCAGTGGCAGTGCTTTGTAAGAATGAAAGTTGTGCCAAAAGAACTGAATTCTTCTTGAGCTTCTACTTAAATTTCTCTCACAATGTTTTTCATTGTGTGGCCAGCCACCAGTAGCCACAATTTGCTGCAGGTTGTTGCACTGAAGTCATGGGGCCTGATGGGTCTTCTTCACTTGGACCTAGCTTCCATACCTACTACCCATCACCCCAGAAACAAACCATACTCAGTCTTGAGCCATGTACTTGGCTACTAGAGCTCAATGTACTATGCTTTCAGCAAGCTTGGCAGTGGGTGTTAAGAGTTGACCAGAGTTGTCCAGTTCCGGGTTCTAGGTCAGTTTCAGGTCTAGTTCTAGCAATTTTGTTCAAGAATCCTTGGACTAGAGCGCAGTGAGCAGGTTCAACACATGCTTGGTGAATAATCAAACAATTAATTTTGAAGATTGCAAGTTGAAATTAGAATTTTCTGATACTTTAAAAAATTCTCTATTTTACTTCACAAAAACTTATTCTTTCAAGCTTTTTCTTGTTTAAAAATTTCAACATTCCTATAGATAATATAATGAGTGTTGAAACTGCCAAGGTATTCTGATATTTAGCAAGATTAGGTCCACCAGTTGGTAGCTGTACAATGACTTGTACATTGGATGAAGAACAGACTTCAAATTGCTTGAAAATGGGTTTGGAGTTTGGACCAGTGTTGGGCTTGTACTGAGTTTGGAGGGTTAGAATTGCCTGTTCCAGTTTTGGTTACTAAACACTGGACTGGAATTGAGTCTGATTTTTGAAACCTGTTATAGAACTGGAATTGAAATTTACTTTTCTTTAAAGAACTGGAGCAGTGTTGGACTAGTATTGGATTTTTAACATACCAGACTGGTCTGCTTATTAGGGCAGAAAACTGAAAATGCATATGAGGGGTATCAATATTCACAAAGTTTAAGAATTGTGTACAATGGTATGAATATCATGGTGTTAAAAAAATTATCATCAGAGAGGTATGAAAGTATGAATATGAATATTGATTTAGAGTATGATGCCATACATGGAATGCAATTTTTATTGAGTTAATCCATTGAAGATGAATTATAACACTTCAATTTGAAGCATTAAAGTTGAAGGCCAAAGGCACAATACATCTAGGACTAAAGTTATACTCCAAGCACAAGCCACAAAATCAAATTGGAGGTTGGAGATCTGAAGTTGACTATAAATTGCATTCACATAAGTCAACTAGTTGCATCATTAAGCACTACCTAAAGGTGCCCAACATTATCACACAAAAGAATCACATGTAAAGCTCCCAAGTTGAAGGGAAAAGAGCATTATCTATCATATGCAGAGTGCCCAAATTGAAGAAAAAATATCATTCAATAATATTTAAAGTTGACTGCCCAACATCATCACATAAGAAATATCACTTGCAAGTTGAAGAATATAAACATTCATACTTGAAATGCACATGTAAAGGACTCAATTTGAAGGGAAAGAAAATTGGACAATGACTCAAGCTTGTCAATTGTCAACCCAAACATTGCCACAAATTTGATCATTGATTGAAACTCCCAAACTCAAATATTGCAACAAAAAATTTGCACACAGAAAGGTACAAAATTCAACCAAATGCATCACGAAGCACTAGTTGAAGTTGTTCAACATCATCACACAAGACATATAATTAGTAGCAAATCTCCCAAGTTGAAGAAAAAAAATCCTTCAATGTTTAAAGTTGATTGCCCAACACCATCACACAAGAAATATTATTTGTCACTTGTCACAAGTTGAAGAATAAAAGCATTGCCACTTGAAATGTTCTTGCACAAGACCCAAGTTGAAAGGGAAAAAAATTGGACAATAACTGAAGCTTGCTATGTATAGCACTATCACAAAATGCAATTGCAAAGGACCCATAAGCCCCACATTCAATACAAATGCATCAATGACAACTATTTGAAATTATCAAGCACAAACATTACCTAGAATAAATCTTTAAGGTTCCAATTATTCACCACATTTGAATGATTGAAACAATTAAGCACAAAGACAAACTTGACATGCAAGAACAAAGAGTATGCATTTTCAATAACCTAATCTAGAACCTTGACTTACACTTTGTAATGGAAAAAAAATTTGAACAAACATTTGATATCCGAAAAATAGATTTCAAATTGAAGTTATTGAAAATTACAATAAAAATGAAGATCAATAACTTGAATGTAGAAAGTGGAAAATTGTTACCAATTTTCAAAGTATCTATGCTCTTGAAGTTTTTTTTCATATATGTTTGTCTAATAGTTTTTTTTTAAGAAAAAAATTAATGGTGCCTTCCTTAGTAAGTTTTTAATTTGTCCATGCATCTCTAGGTCAATTTTTGTAGATCATCATCAAGGCATCCAAATTATAAAGACCCAACTAGTAGCACTTTAAGTTGGCCAAAACATTGATAATGTTAAAAATGTGTTGAATCTCAATCTAGCTTCCCAAAATTCCAAGGATTTGTCACACCAAGTCAAACCCAACATTTGAGAATTGACACTCATGTTTCTTCCACCAAGCAAAAGGACTTTTCATCTCTTCTTCTAAAACAATAATATGACAAAATAAAGATAATTTAGATTTCAACAATCTTTCATTAGTTTTTTTATCTAGAAGCAATAACACCAAACAATGAATCATCAAGAACAAGATTTGGCTCTTGGGGAAGTAAATTTGCATCATTAGGACTAAGCAATTTGAACACCACAACCAAAAGTGGAATCAAGATTTTTGTATCATATTCCTCCACAAAAACCCAACCTCTATCCTTCCCAATGAGGTATGTCACACTTTAGCCCCTTGTATTTAAAGTGTAACATAAGCATTAACATGTTGTGGACCATTGTTGCATCAAATTGAACACAAAATGCAAAAAAAGGTTGTAAGACCTATAATGCTTCTAATGCCATCCTAGCATATGGAATTTTTAGTTCTGCATCAAATTCTCCACAAATTAAATGAGAAAAAATAGATGCCTTGGAGTTGTACTTAGCTTGAAGCTTAATGCTAATTTGAAATGTCAACATAGAAAACATCAAACAACAACCAATACCTTTTAATTTAGTTTAAAAAACATTGTTTGACAACAATGTTCAAGATTTTGGTTATCACCCATAACCCAAGTTGGACCAGAAAGGACTTGGGCTTGTAAATGCAAAGACTATCAACTAAAGCAAATTATGATGGCATGAACATATTGCAACGTATTTTTTAAAAAACACAAATTTTGAAACAAACTAGGTTTTCACCAGGGTTTTCAACCATCATGGAGGCAAATTGGCTTCAACACATGCAATTTGTCATTCTTGTTGCATTTGCCTAATTACTTAGTCCAAATTATGGTTTTTTGAAAGGAAAATTGGGCATCTTTCAAAGAAACCTATTTCATGTGTTAACAATTTTTTTTCTTCATTCGTGGCATACTAGAAAACCTTTGACATCACATGTCCAAAACATGTGTTAAAGAAGGTTTCTTTATTTTAAGAACATCAAAAGACACAAAATTAAATAAGGAAGAATTCAAAGAGGCCAAGTTCTTGTCTTTGTCCTTCACACAAGTAAAGATCTTGTTGGTCAATGGAATTCAACCAAAAGAGATTTCACAAGTTTTGCCAAGGCAACTCCATTAATATCTATAGCCTCAAATAAACCAATAATGACATTGTTATGAATTTCTTGAATCAATATTGGTTTATTTGAAGCTATTCTTATTCAGATCAAATTGATTGGATAATCACAACAATAATAACCCAATCTCGATTCCAAAATTCACAACAAGCACAAAGGTGTCAAATCCAATTCAAATCATCCACAAGTCAAATGTCAAATAAATTGAACCACATTGTGTTGAAGTAAGAAAAACATATTGATCCATGCACTTAGCAAGCACAAAAGGAATGTGTTCTTTAACATATTGTTTATATGAGCAGGGAAACGAAATTCACCATTGTGTTATGTTGCACGACCAAACATCATAGCCAAAGACATTCCACTATAGACAACAACTCAAGTCCTTTCACAAGAATAGGCCATCAATGAAACACATTTGAAGGGATTAAAACTTTTATAAGGTTGTTATTTGAAAAAAAATCAATGATGATAAAAAAACATAGCCCCTTTGTTCTTATCATGTCCAAGATTGGAAACTTCATTCTTGTTATTGTGATATAATGTGTATTTGGCAATGATGGCTTCATTGAAGTGATGCCATGGCAGGGGTTTTAGGTGACTAAACCTTTTTACAACTGAGTAATGTTATTTGTTGAACCTTGGACTTATTTGATGGGGTGGTAGATAATGCACCTCATGGTTTGTGATGCCCCCACCATGATGTGCTCAAGATGACTATTGACAACCCAAAACACCAACACTACAAAACTTCAATTGTGCATGAACCAAAGCTTCCCATTCACCTCTAGTTCCTAGATTGCACCTTCTAAATCGCCTCTTCTTTAGCCAAAAGAACTTCCACTTGTGTTTATGAAATTGCATGCAAATCCTCGATAAGTCCTCCATAAAATGTTTTGACATGAATTCACGGATTTTAAAGCTCAGCTTGCAAAGCTCTTAGGAGCTTTACTTTGCAAACATTAGAACATGAATTTTAACTTCTTAGCTTAAGCAAGAAGACACAAGCTAGACATAGCACTTATTTGTAGCTTCACGTTCCAATTCCAAACTTGAAAATTGCAATAGTTTCTTAATAATGAAGTGCCACCTATCGAATACATGTAGTTGCTTCCTACCATGTTACACAATATAGATGAATTTTTTGGGTTAATTGAAGAACCGAACTCAAAACTGCAACTGGAATTCTTTTCTTTTGATGAACCAAAACCAGGACGGTTTTAATTTATTTCCAAGAGCTAGAACCAGAAGTTGATTGGAAAAGTCAATAATCGCCCAACACTGGTTTCTACTTTGGACTTGTATATGTGCACAGGAAGGATACAGCCAAGTTTTCACCACAAGGCCGAGTAAAAAGAGACTGCTTCTGATTGGTCGGTCATAATGATTTTTGCCTAGATGGTGGCCATTTAAATAGTCTCTTCCCGTATACCGTCCAATTTTTTTTTTCATGTTTATGGATGGACCATGGGCAAGAGTAAAAACAAGCACTTCCAGCACATCATCCACTGGATGCCCAGTATGACTCAGTTGTGGATGAACCTTAACTACAGGAGTTAATCTCTGGTTTAACCTTGGTACCGGAACCTACTAGAAAACTGGTTACTGACCACTTACCATCTGGTTGGAACCTAGGGTTGACATAGGTGGCTAGGAGTAGACTACCACGTGGCATGCAAGCTACCAAGCTCACGCTAGCGGAGAGGATGAGCGAGAGAGGAGTGTCTTTGTTTCGAGCCAAGAATCGATGGAACTCGGAGGAGCATGGGAGATGATGGTTTTGAGGAGGAATTCAATGATGGGTGGTGCTACCCAATTGCGTAAGAATTCTGTTGTCGTTGCTTCTTCTTCTGCCTGCTTTCATGGCTGTTGGATTCACAAAATTCATGAGTAGTTTCATTTACTCTTTTTGCTTGCTTGCTTGCTTGTTGTTGTTGTTGGACAATGATTGCAGCTTATGAACCCTCATTTCACTCTTTTTTGTATTGCGCATCCTAAATTTTTTGTATCTCTTGTTTCACTAAGTAAGAATGCACACTTGTTGTTGTTGTTGTTGTTGTTGAGTCGTGTTGCAACTTGCTTCTGAATTACGGTTTCTATTTTGTTAGAGAATGTGGATTCTTCAGTTGTGTAAACAATGAATGAAGGGCATGGCACACATGCTTCATCACAAAAGAATTTAGGGTTTAAGTTTCTAGATCATTCAGAGTTTGAATGTCTTGCAATTCAGGAGGAAATCAGGGTACCATCCTGCTTGTGTTTCAGTAGATCAATTTCTGCACGAGTATTTGGCATTTGATGGCAAATGGGCCTGAGCTAGATTTGACATCAAAGCTTGTTGAGCGTGGTACAGAATCCACGGAAAGTTCCATAGTCTTGTTGCTGGGGCGCTTATCTTTGTGGTGAATGGAAAGTGGCAGGCAAGTGTACAGAACCAATGTTGCACCAGATTGGAGAGAATGGTTGGAGGATGGTGGAGACGAAGAGGCTGCTCAAAACGACATCCAGTGCCATTCATGAGCACAGCAGCTCTATGAGAGCACTGCTACTGTCCAACAATGTTTGTCCCAAAAGACTCTCACTCCCTTTGCTGATGACTCAGGCAGGTCTTGGCCTCCTCCTGCACATCACCTCAAAATACTTAGCTTCTTATCACAGTTATGTATTGTGATTACAATTTTCTTAGTTTTGATGATTCGGAATACTTGCAAAGCTGCTAGTTGTTGTTCCAACCAAGGGTGAAGGAATCAGTGTGTAGGTATGGGCTGATACATCTCTGCTGGAAAACAGGGAAGAACGTACGATCAGCTGCAACAGCAGAGAGTGTAGCTGGCACTCAAAGTGAGGAAAGTCTAGTTTTCTCTAAGGATGTAACTGCAAAAATAGTAGCCATTGTGGGATCCAATACACTGAGCCCTCTCAGTGCAACTCCCTGGGAAGAGGTGATGCAACATATGGTAAGTTTGCTACCTCTTGCCATGGAACCAACCTGTGTGACATTCATGTGCATGATAACTATGAATCTTATAGACTTTCATACAAAATCTTCAAGTATGTTGCTAACATTCCAGGCTTACCTGGGTGTTTGTGAAATACACAGGCGCAACGACTCACATGGCTAGACAGCAGTTTTGAGATGTTGGTCATCACAGATGAAATGTTTTTGTCAGAAACATGTGAACAGGAAGATATCAGTGCTGACATTGCTGTAATAGTTGGAATCACAAGTACTGAGGTTGTGAAACGGGTGCAAAGTCGACTGGTTGGGACTGTTTCAACACTCATTTCATTTGACTCAGACCCAGGTGTTGAGACTTGGCTTGGTGGACTGAAATTTGCCCCTGTTGATTGGATTGATAAGGCACTGAGTGCATTACCTGGTAGCAAAAGAGCAGAAGCAGCAAAAGTGATGAGCATAGTGACCGATGCATGGGAACGCAGGAACAGTGATGACTATCGCTTTGCACTTTTAGTCCTGATTGATTCATATGTAACACCAGTGAAGCTTCTGAAAAACCTTCGTGCAACAGGCCTGGCATCAGTCGGATGCATGATAAGAAACTGCAGATCCCAAATTCTTGCATGCCTTTTGGATCCAGATTGTCGGCAGGCTGTAAACTGTCTACAAAGTTGTGGACCAACAGATCAAGTGTGCAGCTACAGGTGCATTGTATCCAATGAGAGTCCAGCATTTGAGGCCTTTACACTCTGTGTTCTTCAAAAACACAACTGTTTAGGTCTCACAGCAGAGATCACAATGCAACCAGATGTACAACCATTGAGTGTCTTTCGAGGAGCAGCTATTGACCATGATGTGGCTGAAGATCTTTTCATTGGTTGGCTTGGCCGACCAAACCTGGGTCTTGGAATGCAGAAATTGGACTGGAGCTGGCGGGTGGTTGCAGGACAGAATGCAGCATATGATCAGTTCCCCTCACAATACCAAATGTTTTATAGAGGCAAGGCAAAGGGATCAATGTGGTATGATCCTGTTTTTCAGGTGGGTGTAACAAAGACATCAAACAACCCAACTGCAAGCAATCCTACTGCTTCAAATGATTTTAGATGATGCTTTTTTTGCTTTCTTCTGGTAACTTTGATCTGCCAGTCATCTCCATGTGATGTTTGGTGTGCCAAACAACTTTGTGGAAGTTCAGGTAAAAACTCTTGATGGACCCATGGTTTGGAGGAGACGACATTATCGGGTGAGGCGAGACAAAACACCAGGCACATTCTACTTCACTGTACTGGACAATGGCGTGATATCAAAAGAGTTTTGGCGAATTGTAGATGTCACAGATGACTTATCATGGGGTCTCTTTTACTACAGTGGAGCTGCAGAAGCAGCTGGACAGTCATACACAGGTGCTGCAACACACATCCTTCATCTTCTTTGTGTCTCAACAAGCTCAGACTGCTTCAAAGTGCCACAGGGTGCTATCATATGATCATTGAGAATTAATAGAGCTTTCTTAGGTGCTGGGTCATGCGGTCTTCAGCTAATTGCAGTGTTTTCATACAGGTGCAATTCTTGTGACACCGGATGGGAAATGGCCAGCAGAGAGTGCGAATGAGAGGCTGGAAGCTGCTTTGGAGCGGTGTGGAATTAAGCTGTGGGAGCTATACCGTGTTAACAATGAAGGTGGTGACAAACCACCATTAGGCATACCTGAGGGTTCCTCACTACACTGTGCTATTTCTTGATAAATTGTTTTTTACAGGATCTCTTTCTGTATTACAGCACTCAGTGACAAGTGTTTGAGAGAGCTCTTTGTACATACATACAGACATATAGGAGCATCATAAAGCACCTCAAGCAGATCCCTATTTTTACCATTGAGCAGGTTCCCAGCTAATTTGGGAAGAGTGGCATGGGTGCCCATATCTTTCCCCTAAGGTTTATCAGTGCATCTGACATCATGTGAAGTAGCTTGAGACCAAATCTTATCTTTTTGCAGTATCCACAGGTTCAGTGCAACCCAGGCTTTGAAGCTAGTATCAAGCAGATTGCTGTGTGGACTACACCCTGGTTTTTTTTTCCCCCCTAACATATCAGCATGATGGATAGATAAAACTTCACATTCAAGATCTGACAGTTGATGTCCCACTGCTAGCTTGCAAAGAGAAATCTGTCAAGACAAGACAGATTGTCAAATTCCATAGAGTCACAGCAAGTTAAAATCTACATTGCAATAGAGTTTTTGTCCATTCTTAGTACTTGAGAGTGTGATTCATGGCAGTGGGTAGATGTGAACCATATGTGATCTCTTGTTAAAAACATCAAGCAAATGCATTGCACCTGTATTCCAAAGGAGTTGAAACCTGGTGGTGAGAGGTTCAATTCCTACAGTATGTGATTACAAGAAGAAACAGAAGTGAAACTTTATTTTTCTAAATGTACAATTAATTGCTTGGAAGAAACAGAAGCATTCAGAGTCTGCTATCCCTCCTGAGTGAGGTTCTGACTACTTTTGGTATGCACAAGCTGGGAAGAGCTGGCAAAAGGAGAAGACAAAACAACTGGAGAAGGTCTTCACTATTTATTGCAAATGGCTCATACAAATGGGCAATGTTCTATTCATGCTGTGAAATCAACTGGCATTGTTGGCATATTGTTGGAGGATTGAGGGGAACGCAAAGATACTCTTCTTCCTCTTCAACACTATTGTCGTCTACATTTGCTGGGTCAAGTAAGTGTGAGATCACTGCCATCAACTACCTGATTGGAGAAACAAGGGAAAGCACAGCTACCCCTCATCATCTTCTTCAATATCTGTTACACCTGCAGGATTGATTCGAGGCTTCCCCATACTAAAGTTCACTACCCAACAATCCAAATACAGCTACCCCTCATCTTCTTCTTCAAGATCTTCTATGTCTGTGGGATCAATTCGAGGCTTCCCCATACTGAAGTTCAGCACCCGACAATCCAAGTTGTACTTAATCTCACCAGCTAACAGCATCTTGCGAATGTAGTGCTCTATATCTGAACCTATCAACCGCAGCGTATATTCGGTCAGAGGAGCACCCTGCATTGAGAAAACCAAATGAAGTCAGACTTCTTTAACAACAAGCAGACATTGCTACAAAATCCAAGCTTCAGCAAAATGTGAGAAAAAAGAGCAAAAACCCCAATGAAGTCAAAATTTCCCTCAACAAGCAGGCAAGCTGCAAATTGAAGCTCCAACAAAATGTGAGGAAAAGAGCAAAAACCCAATGAAGTCAAGCTGCCTGAACAAGCACATTTGCTACAAAATTCAAGCTCCAAAATATGAGAAAAGAGCAAAAACCCAAGGAAATCAAGCTTTCCCCAACCAACAAGCAAAGCAGATGTGCTCCAAATCCAAGCTCCAGCACAATATGAGAAAAAAGAGCAAAACCCAATGAAGTCAAGCTTCTCCCAACCAACAAAAAAGCAGATATGCACTGAATCCAAAACTCCCAAAATGTGAGAGAGAAACTAAAATACTGATTGCTGCAGTTTTCCATGCCCAGAGCTCCATATGTATGACGGGTCCCAAAGAGTTCTCCAACCCAAAAAGGGCATTGGAGCTTGGTGACTTGCTTGATTGCAGGTCAAAACAAAATGCTGCAAAGCTCTGAATCAAGAAATTGCAGCATCTGTTTGGAGAATTGGAGCATGTGGAGAAAACCAGAAGCACGAAATCTTGTAGCAAGAGAACAAAAACTTCTTCTTACGGCGTAATGGTCGACGAGTTCTTTGAAGTAGGCATACACGGCTTGCACTTTGTCCTCGGGCCACAAGAACTCGTCGTCTGGGTCCAGCATGAGCGTGAGCTTGTCCAGCTGCGACTGATCCATCACATTTGTCACTGGATCGATATATCCCGCGTAGATCCGCACATGCCGAGTGGTGCTACTCAGCCATCTCCCTCCTTGTTCCACGCTCAGTCCCTTGGCCTTTGTCGTCTCCGCTCTGATGCTCACTGGCCCCGTCTGTCGCCGCTGTCTTTGCTTCTGCTGCTGCTGCTCCCGTTGTTGTTGTTGTTGCGCAATTGCTTGCGAGCATCGCATCCTCAATAACATCTCTGAAGCGAAAAACGCGGAATTCGATCCAGAAAGCGATGGCGAGTAGGAAGTCGATGGAGAAGAAGAAGCAGCAGATGGGGAGAAAGTTTTGGGTGGCGCCCAAAGACGTACAAGAGACGCGGCAGAGGTCGTCGATGCCATCGCTGCTTCTTCCTCTCTCTCTCGCGCGAGCTGCTGCTGTGCCACACAATCTCTTGCTCTCCGCTACCAGTTCCGGATATCATCCGACTAGATTCGCGTTCATCCCGGACCCACAAATGACGGCCCAAGCCCCAGGAGCAGCTTCTCTCTGCGTCTCTTCTGTGTGTGTGATTCCAGAGAGCTTTTGAAGCTCTGGTCTGGAACATGAGGTATCTCCAGTGATTGGTCTAGGCTTTATCTCTGTCTTTGTGCTTCCAGAGAGCTTTTGAAGCTGTGGTCTGGAACATGAGCTATCTCTTCAGTGATGGGTCTAGGGTTTGTGACTTCTCAGAGCTTCTGGAGGAGATCTATGCACCCACCATTGCCAACCACATCTTTGTTGCAAGCTTCTTTTTGAGGGCAAACCACTGTCCATCAAACTTTTTCATTTGTGAAATGCACTTGATGGACAGGCATATATACACAGAAGGAGCAGCAGTGTTTTTTTTCTCCGAGTGAACTCCACCGTTGGGTTTCTGTACTTGGATTTTTCACAGCTCTGGATTTGAAGGGGAATTCCATCCTTGAGGTAAATAAACCCCCTTATTTCTTTCTTGATTGTTTGTTTTAGGGAGCAGCAGCAGCATGTATAGCATCATTTGGAGTTTGGTTTTGTGTTGGAGTTTCTGCTTCAGCTATGAGTGCAGAAACCCTCCCCATCCCATCCCATGTTTGCCTGAACTGCTATGAGCAAGTCTTTGAATTTTTTTGCTTGTGGCATTTTGGTTATTCTCTCCACCATTGTTGATCATTTCTCTCAGTTTTTCTGGCAGATTAGGGTTACAATTTGTGTGAAGAAAGTTTGATGGCTGGTTGGGATGGTGAAAGAATTTTGTATCTGGGCCTCAAATCCCGTTACCTTCTTCTCCTTCACACCTTCTTGGAGCATCCTTCAGTGGAGGATACACATTATTGACCCCCTTTTGTTGCATTCCAGGTTTTCCAGACAGGAAACAAAACTCTCATTTCATTGCTGCCATGCCCAGGTGTTGAAAGGTTCTCAGAGAAGCACCATTGCAATTCTGTTTACCTGGGGCACAAGAGGCATTAAATGCCAGTGCAATGCACTATATAGCCATTGGCAAAACAAACTCCCCCCCTGATTTCTTCGCACACAGTGAGGGACAAGAAGTTGCAGTTCTCACAGCAGGTAATTGTTCTTTAGGGTTTTTCTTCCAGTGATGTTAATTCTGAAGCACAATGTGTAAAAGATCTTCAATCAATCAAATTGCAAAATCATCTGCTGTCTGAAGAATTTCAGCATCTCATCATTCGAGAAACTAGTCTAGTACTGGATGTCGTGATCTGCTAAAATTATATGTATCTCACCCATTTTTTCATTGCATCCCCATCCTGATCAAGTTGAGCTTGATTAAGAGATGGCTAGGCCCTATGATAGATTACTCTGTCACTCATTACAAGTAAGATGACTACAAAAGAAAGGACTGAGGGATTTAATCTTGAAGTAAAATGAAATTCAGATCAACCCAGCTTTTCTATTTGTATCCATATCTAGTGATTTTTCTTCACTTGGTGTTAAATTCTCACATACAAAAAAGAGAAAAACCTTGGAACATTTTGTTACAGATAATTGTGAAACAGGTAACATTGTAAGTTGCAGGACTTTGGAACTAACTTCTTGGTAGTTTATTACAAATCTCATTTTTGGTTCAATCAATTATTTCAGTTAAATATGAATTCCCCAGAGAAGAACTTCGCATTTGTTTGAGTTTGGTTTTGTCATAGTTCTACATTCCAAATAGAGTTTATTGTTGGATAAACTGCATTGCTTATATTGATCCCGAGAAGGAAAATGTAGGTACAGCCAGGCCATGATAAAAAAAAGTTGGACTTCTCAAACTCAAAGGATTTCCATTTGTGTGGAGAAGACAAATTCTGTAATGGACTGGACAGAGATTGATGTAAAGGATTCTGTAATGTCCAAATTTTCTCAACTTCCCAATCTAGCTCCATTTTCATTCATAGCCAAACTTTCCAAAAATCATAAGGCAATTTACACTAGGGTCAAACCACCCATCATCAAACATACATGGGTGAATGAACATCCAGACAGTTCAAAAGATCATTAATTAACAAACATCACCTAAATAGTAGCTATTCAATGATATCTTAAAATTGAACAACCACTTCTTAAAACTTGTGGTTGGGGTTGTTAAACCTTCCATTCAGAGTTGGCACTTTGGTGTTTGTATCAAAATTTCACTATGCCAAAATATTTCCCTGGCTTATTTGCCTCTCTTCATGTCTCACTAGTGGGTGCCCGTGGCCGAAGGCCACCTTGAAGTCCCCCGTGGGTGCCTGTGACCTTGGGCCACTGTGAAGTTTTATACATTTTATTTTTTCTTATCTTTTACTCTTTATTTGGCCCCTGCCCTGCCCGCCCTTTTATTTTTTCTTAT
>Ga0209208_10001834_pt1 | contig 30319 bp, 29 predicted proteins | sample S1TSphfallax_3_FD_187694 | JGI IMG/M metagenome (GOLD analysis project Ga0209208, IMG submission 187694) | Host-associated microbial communities from peat moss isolated from Minnesota, USA - S1T2_Fd - Sphagnum fallax MG (SPAdes) (version 2) | ecosystem: Host-associated > Plants > Peat moss >...
GCACCTGAGCATATTCATTTATTTGTAAGTGTCAAGCCTGTTGATACTCCACATATAATTATTAAAGCATTTAAATGACGTTCTAGTTGTTATTTGCATCAAGAGTTTCCAGATTTGAAAAAACTACCTTCTCTTTGGACCAATAGCTATTTTATTAGCACAGCAGGTAATATTAGCAGTGAAGCTATAAGACGCCATATCGAAGACCATCATCAGCGTTAAATAAAACCACGGTGACTTTAGTCACTGAGTCGTTTTCCTAGGAAAGGCTGAAGCCGCTGAGTTTCCCCGTTACCCTGTATTTCTATGAGTAATTGCCCCCTAAAATTACTATTAATCGATCCCGACCCAATCTTCCGCTTAGGACTAAGGGTAGCTCTGGAAGCTGTTACTAATTTGCAGGTAGTAAACGATGTTGAAAATTATACTGCTGCCATAGAGTTTCTAGAGAACATTGGAGAACACGATCAGGTAAATCTGGTAGTTTTGGAATTAAGTAGTAGACAGTATCCCAACCATCAGCCCCTGGGTTTGCAGTTCTGTCAGCAACTTAGAGTTTTATATCCTAAACTCCCCATCTTGCTCCTCAGTTCTACCTCAGAACCAGGATTATTACTGGCTGCAAGGGTAGCTGGTGTAGGTGGTTACTGTCCCAAGGGTACCCCTGTTTCCGAGTTAGTGACGGCTATGGGACAGGTAGCATCTGGTGGTTCCTATTGGTTTGGGGAGATGGGGAGCAATTTGGCGGGTAATGTACCCTTGTCAGGGATTAATTACATTGAGAACACCCTAGCAGCTGTAAACGCACGACTAAAAGTCCCTGGACAACCCTTATTACATCGGGTAATGCTGGCTGGACATCGTCGAGAACTGCTAGTAGCCCGTTGGTTGCTCAATGGGTTGTTTAAAACCCCAACTCCTCAACAACTATCGCCAATAGTCAAACCACCATCTCCTCCTAGTGGCATCGCTGTGCAATCTGAGTTATTTGTTGCCTGTGTGGCTAAACTCCAGTTCCCTTTAGAAAATATCACAGATACACCTTTGGAAATTGATATTTTGCGGGGAGATAAAAAGCGGGAATTACTTTACCTCATTTTGCAGAAGTTGGCGCAGCAGTTAGATGAGATGCGTACCTATAAAGTTGAATTTGAGCTATTACCTAATATCAAAGACACCATATTAATTGACCTATGGCAATTAGCAGTTACAGAATTTTTTGGTAAATTCTCCCGGTTGCAGCTAGGCGATCGCCAGATCGAAATCGTGAATTTTTTATTATCTAATTCAGAGGTTGTGAAAGCCGAGATTTTAGCGAAAATTCCCTTGGTTGAGCAGTTGTTAGCTTACTTATTATTCCAAACAGATTTACTGATTGATAATACTAGATCGGCAGTGGGAACATCGGAAGCTCATTTTCAAGCTTCCATGATTCTGGAAAATTTGTTGATCCAGGTAGCTAATGGGGTGATTCAACCACTTCTCAACTCCCTAGCAGATGTAGAAGCTATTAAGCAAAACTATTATGACCGTCGGATGATCTCCACACGAGAGATTGAACGGTTTAGAAATAACCTATCTTGGAAATACTGGCTAAATAAACATGTCACTGAAGCCAAAGCTATTTTTGAAAGTCGCTATGATCTATACATTTTAGTGTCTAACGGTATTGCTAAAACCTCAATTTACACACCTCGGAATCAGGGATTGGCAGAACTTTCGGGGATACCGTTGTTGGTAACACTACTGCTAGAATTACAGGATGCTATTTCTCCCCGGTTCAAATCACTCCTATCTTTTTTAGGTAATGGTTTTGTTTTCCTGCTCACCCAGGTAATTGGTAGGGGATTAGGTTTAATTGGTAGGGGGATTTTACAAGGTATTGGTAGTGTTTCCTCCCCACGCCATAAGTAACTCCCTACACATTAAACCGGAATAACATTACGTCCCCTTCTTCCACTATATACTCTTTACCCTCGCTTCTCAGTAACCCTTTCTCCTTTGCCGCATTCATCGAACCAGTGGTGACTAAATCTTCATAGGCAACGGTTTCTGCCCGGATAAATCCCCGCTCAAAATCCGAGTGGATTACACCTGCCGCTTGGGGTGCAGACATCCCGGCATTAATTGTCCAAGCCCGGGTTTCTTTGGGACCGCAGGTGAAATATGTCCGCAACCCTAATAGGGTATAGGTAGCACGAATCAGCGATTTTAAGCCACCCTCTTGTACACCTAGGGATGCCAAGAAATCAGCTTTATCCGCTTCTGGTAATTCCACTAGTTCTGCTTCCACCTGAGCAGAGACAACTACAACTTGGGCATTTTCAGCAGCGGCAATTTGTCGCACCTTTTCCACAAAATTGTTACCAGTAGCTAAGTCATCCTCAGCTACATTGGCAGCGTAAATAATTGGTTTGTTGGTCAGTAGTCCTAAACCTTGAATAATTTCCGCTTCTTCTGCCGTTAAGTCTACCTGACGCACCGATTGACCTTCATTTAAAGCCGCAGCTAATTTTTCCAAGACTGTAACTTCAAATTGGGCATCTTTACTGGTGCGAGCTTGTTTCCGCGTCCGGTCAATTCGTCGTTCAACTTGGGCTAAATCTGCTAAACCTAGTTCTAAATTAATAATTTCTATATCCCGTGCTGGATCAACGGAACCAGCTACATGGATAATATCATCATTTTCAAAACAACGGACTACATGGACGATCGCATCCACTTCGCGGATGTGAGATAGAAATTGGTTACCTAGTCCTTCTCCTTGACTTGCACCCTTCACCAACCCGGCAATATCCACAAACTCTACCCGTGCGGGGACTATTTGGACAGAACTGGCAATTTTAGCAAGCACATCTAAGCGTTCATCGGGGACTGCGACAACACCGACATTGGGTTCAATGGTACAGAAGGGGAAGTTAGCTGCTTCTGCTTTAGCGTTAGCAACTAGGGCATTGAATAAGGTGGATTTTCCGACGTTGGGAAGTCCGACAATTCCGGCTCTTAGCATTTTGGCTGGGGGATTAATGGTACTGGTGGGGGTTGGGAAATGGAAATAGCCGCAGGATAAATCATCTTTAGAAAGGCTCCAGAGCAGTTCTTGCTGGAGGCAGGAGTCGGAAAATATATTTTTTGCCCTATGCCACAGGGTCACCAAGCCCCTAAATTTATTTATAGGGATTCCTCCTCCTGCCTCCTTAATTTCCTCATGGAAACACACGGTAAGTGGGAAACGAGCGCGGCTTCAGAGAAAGAGAGGGAAAGGACGCGGCGACTTTAGTCGCAGTGAATCTTTTTTTGGTTTATCCATTACCGCCTTGGGGTTGTTCGATTTGGTGTACCAATGTAATTGCACTTTCGATGGGACAGTTACCATTCCAAACCTGACAACCCTGTACGCATAATGGTTCGCTCCGAGGAGCCTCCCTTTCGGGGTAATGTGAGCCTTGACCAGTTATCAGAGCTTGTTGGGCTAGCAGCACTGTCTCAGAGACCGAGCCAATTTTAGATTTTAGATTTTGGATTTTGGATTGGTGATGAGTTAGTTAGGAGCAGCTGTTAGGTGTTTGTTTAGAGTTCCTCCTAATCTAAAATCTAAAATCCAAAATCCAAAATTCATTGACCTTAAGACTGTTTAACCACTAGCGACAGAGCCGAGGATAGCTTGGCATCCCAGGGTGTCGTGACTCAAATAACGTTTACCTATTGCTAGGTGGTCTGGTCAGCACAGCTTGCTTGATTTCTCTTACAGAGCTTCAGCCCTGAAAGGGCTGGGTTGCTGACCTAAACTGCTTAATTAGCTATTTCCAAAGGAACTATTATAACCAGATGGGGAGCTTGCACACAACTACATTAGCAATCAGAACGTTCCCACAGTTCTAATAAACCAATTGTGCCGACAAAAAATGTGTAAGCTCCGTATTGAATTGGTCGCTGATTTTTCGCTGGTGCATAAATAGCAGCAATTATACCTTCGACAAGATGGGCTGATAATGCTAAGTGGGCAATGAGTAAAACTGTGGTGTAGCTGTGGGGGAGTTGGGTGTAGAACTGAGCTAATTCTAGAGCGATCGCACTCGTTATTAGTCCTGTGGATATTACTTTAATTGCTGGGAATAGGTGATTTTTCCTCAGAAACCAGGAATACATTACTTTCTGTTGTTTAGTTAATAGCTTTGTATATTATACAACTAAAGTGTCAATTTAATCCTATGTCTACCTCTAAAAATATCCCTGAATTACTCTCTGTGGCTGAAACTGTCAATTTACTCGGTGTAACCAGTCAACGAGTACACGACTTAATTAAAAAAGGTCAAATCCTAGCTAGTAAACTTGGGCAAAATTACTACATAGGGGTGGCTGAAGTGGAAAAATACACAAATCAGCCTCGCAGAACAAATGACAAATGACAATCTAAATTATCAAGGAACGTTTCCGCTTCAACTGATGACAACTCCACCGCAAGTGAGTATGGTAGGGAGACTATCTAAAACTTCTCTCAAGGCTACCCAGTCATATTTACTGATCCACAGTATTCATCTCATTTTCTAAATCAGGCAGTAGTGCATAACCAATACACTCAGCTAGTCTTGGAGGTACAGCATTACCAATTTGCCACATTGCTTTTTTCATCGTCCCCTCAAAAATGAATGAGTCAGGAAATGTTTGTAATCGAGCCATTTCCCGTGCTGAAATTACTCGGTTTAGGTATGGGTGAATATGTGTGCCTCCATGATTTTCTTTGACTGTCATACTGGGTTTACCTGGATATTGTCGCTTGAAAGCATCAACGTAAGTTTCGTATAAAGAACCACCAGGAGGAACTTGAGCAATGCGTTCCGTATATTCCGGGGAATGACGAGTCCATTCATGATTAATTTCTGGCATTGGTGTATATGGTGGTAAATCAGCGATCGCCGATTCAATGGAGTTGTATTGTTCGGGAAGTAATTGGGGTTGAGGATAAGGATTTTTCCTACGGAGTCTGTTAGCTATAAATATAACCCTGGGACGAATTTGGGGAACTCCATATGCAGCAGCTTCCAGAATTGCCACCGAAACATGAGGATAACCAATAGCTGCAAATTCTGCCAAAATAGCCTCCTTGACTTTTCCTTTTTTGAGTGTCAAGATACCTGGCACATTTTCCATAACCACATACCAAGGAAGCGCTTGAGAAACAATTCTGATAAATTCTTGAAATAGTTGATTACGTGGATCATCAGGATCTCGTTTCCCAGCCACAGAAAAGCCTTGACATGGGGGACCGCCAACGACAAGATGTATAGGAGGTGAACCGACATCAGCTAGCCAAGTTTGGGGGTGGAAATTTTGGATATCTCCGCAAAAATGATGGCAGTTAGGAAAGTTCCTCCGATGGGTTGCTGATGCAATTGCACTGATTTCTACACTGGCAATTGGGTTAAATCCTGCTTGAACTAAGCCTTGGGTAAATCCACCTGCCCCACAGAATAAATCAAGAAAATTATAGCTGATTAATGGTTTTAATGGCGTATTAATATCAATGAAAATCTGATGAGTATCTTCCAGTTCCCGCTGAATTCTTTCGTAACGTCCTAACTTGGGTTGTTTCTGTTTTTTAAAATTGGGCTGTTCTTGTTCAAGGGGAAATAAAGATAGCTGAATGTCCATTTTCTTAAACTTATACAATCTCTTGTGACAGTAGAGCCAAAATAAATTATATGCTCGATCAAAATCAAATACCACTCATCGATGCCTTAAATAGCATAGGTCCCCATGCACCCTTTTACACCCCCGGACATAAACGGGGTGTGGGAATTTCTCCCCATCTAACTAATCTACTTGGTGAAGATGTCTTCCGGTTCGACTTAACCGAACTAGCAGAACTAGATAATCTTTTCACACCCCAAGGTGCAATTCAAGCCGCGCAACAACTAGCAGCAGCAGCATTTGGTGCTACAAAAACGTGGTTTCTGGTCAATGGTTCCACCTGTGGAATTGAAGCCGCAATTCTCGCTACCTGTGGCATGGACGCTAAAATTATCTTGCCTCGGAATGTTCACTCTTCGGTTATTTCTGGCTTAATTCTCTCTGGGGCAATTCCTATTTTTGTGCATCCTGAATATGACCCAATTTTAGATATTGCCCACAGTATTACACCTGAGGCTGTACAGTCTGCACTGGAACAACATCCCGATGCTAAAGCCGTATTGACTGTCTACCCCACATATTACGGCGTGTGTGGAAACTTACCAGCAATTGCCCATCTTACCCACCAGTATAATATTCCCCTCCTCGTAGATGAAGCCCACGGTCCACATTTTACCTTCCACCCAGAATTACCTACCCCGGCCCTAGCAGCAGGTGCAGATCTTACCGTCCAATCTACCCACAAGGTACTCGGTGCCCTCACCCAGGCATCTATGTTGCACATCCAAGGTAATAGAATAGATGGGGACCAGGTAAGTAAATCTCTGCAACTTTTACAATCTAGTAGTCCTAGCTATTTACTTTTAGCTTCCCTTGATGCCGCACGTCAGCAAATGGCAACGCATGGGGAGGAGTTGATATCTCAGACCCTACAACTTGCAGATGCAGCTAGAACCAGTATCAGTGAAATCCCCGGTCTATCTCTACCTCTGGCAGCATCAGAAAATTCCCCTGGCTTTGTAGCCTTAGATAGAACACGGTTAACCGTCAACGTTACTGGCTTGGGTTTAACCGGATTTGCTGCCGAGGAAATTCTCGATACCCAGTTTGGTATTACCCCTGAGTTCTCATCACTGCAACATCTCACGTTTATTATTAGTTTGGGCAACACCCCAGAGGATATTAGACAACTTGTACAGGGTTTCACTGACTTGGCAAAGTTGAAATTAGGAAGAACCTGGGGAAATCATCTTGACGTAACTATCAGAACTCAGCTTGTAATTTCTCCCCGCGCTGCTTTTTTTGCCCCTAGCGAAATATTACCCTTCAGCCAAACAAGCGATCGCATCTGTGCCGAAATCGTTTGTCCCTATCCCCCAGGTATCCCTGTCCTCATGCCAGGAGAATTAATTACTAAAACCGTCCTTGAATATCTGCAACAAATCCAGAAATTGGGGGGAGTCATCAGTGGTTGTACTGATTGTCATCTCCGCACTTTAAAGGTTGTGAAGGATTGAGGAAGGCAGGAGGTTAAGTACCTGAGGTATGGGAGCCACTCAATCAAAAATTGAGGGGGGATATTAAACCCTGACACCCTTCTGCCCATTGATATAGCAGTTTAGAACGAGTAATTTCCGGGAGTTTTACATAATGTTTCCTAGTAAATCTTTATCTAGACTTCAACGAAAATCATTGATACTAGCATAGATATATATAGGGAAATAGACTACACTCTATATTTAGAATATGTTTATTTTTTGACACACTAAAAAGTGAAAACCATGCGACTAAAAAATATATTCCCACCGCAACTATCAATTATGATTCTGCTGGGACTATCACTGGGTTTCTCCCAAAAAGCCACCGCTACTAGTAATGCACTGGGAGTAGCCTCCAACTACAACGTATTCACTATAGGAAGCTTTTCCGAGAGTAATACAGATGTTGAAGGTGCATTAGCTGCTGGTGGGAGTATTACTTTCTCAAATGATGGTATTGGTACCAGTCTAACCAGCAGTGCGTTAACTAGCCTGAATGGTGATGCAGTGGTAGCAGGAGGTAACGTGAGCCTAACTAATGGTCAGGTTTACGACGGTAGCGTTGTCTATGAAGGCACGAATACTTCTAACGATACACTTCTCCACGGAAGTTATAGTAAAGTTACCTCAACTAACTCCCCAATTAACTTTAGTTCAGCGGCTACTTCCCTAAAATCCCTCTCCACAAGTTTAGATGCACTTACTACCACTGGTACGCCTACAATCTCATCCAAAGCGATTACACTAACTGGTACTGGTAGTTTGGAGGTGTTTGATCTATCAGGTCCAACTTTGGCCAGTGCCTCTAGTTTTACGATTAACGCTGCTGCTGGTGCTACAGTTGTAGTCAACATCAGCGGTACTAGTGACGCCTTGCCAAGCTTTCAATTTTATATTAATGGCACAAGTGAGGAGGATGTCTTATACAACTTCTATCAAGCCACAACTTTAACTGACAACAGTACTAGCGTAGATGGGAGCATTCTGGCACCGCTAGCTAACGTTACATTCGGTTACCTTCATGTTGACGGTAACGTTGTGGCCAACTCTGTTACAGGAAACGCACAATTCAATGACCTTCTATTTCAAGGCAATTTGTCACAGCAAACTGTAACCCACGTTCCCGAACCATCAAATCTAGTAGGATTAGGCTTAGTTGCACTTGTATCTTGTTGTTCCTATCGGCAAGGTAAAAAGGTATTTGGTAATTAGGGTCTGCTGAATAAGGATAAAACCTATTTAGAGTAAGGGTTTCAATCGTTTTTAGCCCAGGCAAGTGCAAGATTATGGCAAATGGATGCCCAAAATGCTTGCACTTGGTTGGAAAATCTGGGGTTGAATCGGAGAAATAACCTCCGAAGCAATCATTTTTAGGTCTGTGTGGCATCTAGATTCGCAATAGGAGAGTTTTTCAGCAGACCCTAATTAGGGCTTGCTGATTAGGGGATAACAGAATCGATCTCTCCCCGGCTTCTTTCAGCTAGAGTATGCTATTGACAATCTCATGGCTATAAGCCATGAGATTCTGCAGACCGGGAAGAACCCAGAACCCAACTCTGTGCAAGGCATATGCTTCGCAAACGCATTTCTCGTCGTGCTGCATGAGGTTGGACTTTACGTTGGAATAATTTTTTATTTTGAATTCCCTGAGTTTCCCGGTTACCATGTGTTTCTATGATTTTTTAGCCGCCCTTGCCGACGACGTAAAACTACACCTAACCCAGCAGCTGTCAATGAACCTAAAATAGTTAAGGGTTCGGGGACTGGTTCTGCCAAAGCAGTAAAACCAAAAGTTCCTTGTGAATCTTGGTAGTACCCGACAATCTCCCCATTATTGTTGATGCCCGTTACATATGTATCAATTGCATCGGGGTAGTCAATAGTAGTGTAGTCACCTCCCTCCTCGATAAAACCATCTGTGTTGCCATTAGCATCTTGGTAATACCCAACAATCTCTCCACTATTGTTGATGCCGTATGGCTGAACGTCGGTTGCACCACCGGGTCCATTCAAGGTAGTGTAAGTAGTTCCTGAATACGAAAAACCATCTATATTGCCATTAGCATCTTGGTAATACCCAACAATCTCTCCACTACTGTTGATGCCGTCTGCCTGGACGTAGGTTGCACCACTGGGTCCATTCAAGGTAGTGTAAGTATGACCTGAATATAAAAAACCAACAGTGCTGTAATTAGCATTAACGTAATACCCGACAATCTCTCCACTACTGTTGATGCCGTCTGCCTGAACGTAGATGGCACCACTGGGTCCATTTAAGGTAGTGTAGGTAGGTTTTGAATATAAAAAACCATCTATATTGTAGTCATTACCATTTTGGTAAGATCCGACAACCTCCCCACTATTGTTGATGCCGTATGCTTGAACGTCGGTTGCACCACCGGGTCCATTCAAGGGAGTGTAGGTAGTCCCTGAATATGAAAAACTCTCTACATTCCCATTAGCATCAACGTAATACCCGACAATCTCTCCACTATCGTTGATGCCATTTACCTGAACGTCGGTTGCACCACTAATACTGCTGAAATCCGTAATCTCAAAACTAGCTGCCTGTGCAGGAGTATTGTTACTCAAAGCTAGGGTACTTAGACCCAAGACTGTTCCTAAGGTAGCTTGAGCTAAGTAATTAAGTTTCCTGTAGGACATGAAGTTTTCTTCTCCTATGAACAATTTGCACCTAAATACCAAAGGCGTTGGGCTTGTGTGATTGACGTTATAAGTATTACAAAACATACACTAGGTCGGAAAACCCGCTTATATTTATGTAAACTTTAAAAAAAGTAGGTTGAAGATGAAAATTTGGCTAACTTTCCCGCTGATCTAAGAGGCAGGAAAGATGGGAAACTTTCTTCACCAGGGAATATTTCATTTCTATCTCAGTGTAGTCTAAGTATACTTATTAGCAAGCACACTACTCCATTATAGTAAAATATATTTAAAAGATTAATGTGTATTTTTTTAGTTTAATTCCAAGGAGTCCATGAAAAGCTTACTTCAGTTTGTGGCTTTTAGTGTTCTTGTGTCACCACTTTTACTTCCCAATTTTGCCCTAGCTTCACCTAAGCATAAACACAGGCCTGTCTGTCCAGATGTGAAAGCTGGAGAAGCACGCTGTCATTCCCAGATTGTGATCGACAGCAATGATAATCCTCTAACTTCTAGTACACCATTAAGCGGTTCTTATACACCTGCACAATTTCATACAGCTTATAATCTACCGAATAGGTCAGCAAATGTATCAACGCCGACTATCGCTATTGTTGATGCCTACGATAGCCCGACTATTGAGACCGATCTGTCTGCGTATAGTCAGCAATTTGGGCTGCCTGCTTGTACAACAGCAAACGGTTGCTTTGAGAAAGTAAACGAGTATGGTGTTCAAGGTTCATATCCTGCTAGTAACAGTACATGGGTGAATGAAATCTCACTTGATGTAGAGATAGCACATGCCATTTGCCAAAACTGCAAAATCATACTTGTGGAAGCTAATTCAGATTCTGGTAATGATCTCTTTACAGCAGAAGAAACTGCTGTATCACTGCACCCAAATGTTATTTCTAACTCTTGGGGTGAGGATGAATTCAGTGGTGAGACAGCCTATGACTCTTACTTCAACCATCCTGGCATCGCCATCACAGTTTCTTCAGGAGATAGTGGCAATGTAGTGGAGTACCCAGCAGCTTCACGATTTGTTACAGCTGTTGGTGGTACAACATTAACACTCAATCCTGATAACACACGTGCCAGTGAAACAGCTTGGAGCGATGGAGGTAGTGGATGTAGTGCTTACGAGTCAAAACCCTCGTTCCAGACTGATACTGGCTGTTCTAAGCGCACCGTTGTTGATGTTGCAGCAGATGCTGATCCGAATACAGGAGCTGCGGTTTACATAGATGGAACATGGTATCAAATCGGTGGTACGAGTTTAGCCTCACCATTGATTGCAGGTGTTTATGCGCTCACTGGAAACGTGAAATCCACTGTTTATGCCTCTTACCCTTACTTACATCAAACGTCTCTCTACGGTGTTACTGAGGGCAGTAATGGCAGTTGTGGTACCTATTTATGTAACGCTGGTACTGGTTACGATGGTCCAACGGGCTTGGGTACACCGAACGGTACTGGTAGCTTTTAGCTTCTAAACTAGGCTTAATCAGAGTTAGGTTCTACATCTAACTCTGGCTCATAGCCATTAACCAATTTTTCCACCGCCCGATCAATCAAATCTAAACCTTGGTGTACAGTTTCCACCAAACTTAACTGTCCACGCAAATCAGCAGCACCAACAAACCCCTTAGCATACCAGGTCATGTGCTTACGAGCTTGACGTACTCCGCGATCGCCCTTGTACTCGTATAGAGCTTGTAAATGTTCTCTAGCACATTCCAACCGTTGAATAGGGGTAGGTGGTGGTAGTAACTCCCCTGTCTTCAAGAAATGATCCACTTCTCCGACCAAAAACGGATAGCCTAGGGTACCACGAGAACACATCACCCCATCTGCACCAGTTTGTTCTAAACATTTTACTGCTGCTGCCACAGAAAAAATATCCCCATTGCCAATTACCGGAATCTCCAGGATTTCCTTCACACGAGCAATCCATTCCCAGCGAGCATTGCCATTATACCCTTGGGCACGGGTGCGTCCATGTACTGTAATCATTTTTGCCCCTGCATCTTCCATCCGCTTGGCAAAATCCAGAATTGTGATTTCCTTGTCATTCCAACCGATACGGGTTTTGACTGTTACTGGCACATCAACTGCTTTCACCACCTCCCGCACAATTGCCTCAGCTACTTCCGGTTGACGCAATAGGGAGGAACCACCACCATTTTTCGTGATTTTGTTGACCGGACACCCCATATTAATATCCACCGTATCCGCACCTTCGGCAACTGCCTTCACTGCTGCTTGGGCTAGGAAATCGGGACGACAGTCAAACAACTGAATACTAATCGGTCTTTCCTGGGGGTCTACCTCCATAATCTTTGGTAACTGCTTCACATAGTGCAACCCCGTGGCGTTGACCATTTCGGTATACATCATCGATTCCGGTGCATAGCGACGCACTAGACGCCGAAACACCATGTCTGTCACCCCAGATAACGGCGATTGCAATACCCGGCTTTTGACCTCACAGGAGCCAATTTTCAGGGGTGAGGAAAGTTTAGTTTGGAGATGGGGAGACAAGGAAATCATAACCTTAAAAAAATACTGAGCTTCCTGCTATTTGAGAATTTAGCTGTGGGGTGCCATGTCTTGATGATATTGATGTTCGCTCAGGAGTTTAGTATCCACCACAGGTACTTGATTGAAGCAGGTAGAATCAAGAGATATCATTGCAAATGTCTTGAGAACCTTAACTGCGTCAGGGTCAGATATTAATTGTTGGAGATGTCTAAGGAATTCAGTACCTACTGGCGTAATCTCCCAACGATCCCTTGGGGAGCCAGGCTGTATGTGTCTTTCCAATAGACCCTGAGCCACTAGATCCTTGAGTACTACCATCATGTCAGGTTCCCTGACTATATCTAACCGAGAAAGAGAATTAGCTAGTTCATACCAACTCAAATTTCCTCTACCTTTGTCAACTAATAGGAGAAGTACTAATTGAAGTTGAGTTAGTTGGATTGGGTTTTTCATGAATATCCCTCCTATGTACTATCCTAGGGCAAAGTGATAATATTTTTAACCGTATAGTTATTTAAATAAAACACCCGAACCTTCCTTTAGCCCATAATCTTCTAAGGTTGCTGTATGAGCATTGTTCCAAATTTCATAAGCTGTATCTGGATCATCTGGCTGTCCTGTTGGATATCCAAGTTTTTTGTATCTTAAATATTCCCGTATTTCATGGGTATAGAAACGCAGATCAATGGGTTCAGCTATGAGTTGACCACTTGCGATCTGTCTTAATCGCTTTAACATATTTCCTATATCTTCATCGTCAATAGGTTCAAATCTGCAAATATGAGATTTAACTATATCAGTACCCTTGTGTGTGATCCTGGCTTTGGTATAAGAAAGATTGAGAATCTTTCCGCCTGCTTGTAAGGGATTAAAGCATCTGCCACTATTAGCACCTTTTTGTAACATTCTAACTTTACTCGTATACCCCTGCTTAGTCTCCAAACCATCACTGTTACTAGACTCACCTTAACAAACTGCTCAAATTTCCGCTCCACCCGGCAGGTTTTCGCCTGCCTTTACCAAACTATCAAATCGGTTCACTACGCAACACATTAAAAGGACTAGTTCTAAGCTGGTGTGTTTTTGACGGCAAATACGACTTAGAGATTACGGTTCACCCTAATTACTGCAAGTATTAATTCTCATACATTAAACAGAGGTAGCCCAAATCAATCTGTCAGCAACCCAGCCCTAAAAGGGCTGAAGCTCTGTAAGAGAAATCAAGCAAGCTGTGCTGACCAGACCACCTAGCAATAGGTAAACGTTATTTGAGTCACGACACCCTGGGATGCGTAGCCAGTCCCCGGCTCTGTCGCTAGTGGTTAAACAGTCTTAAGGTCACTGAGGCAGTGCTGCTAGCCCAACAAGCTCTTATAACAGGTCTAGGCTAACATTACCCCGAAAGGGAGGCTCCTCGGAGCGAACCATTATGCGTACAGGGTTGTGAGATTTGGTTCGGGAAACCCCCCTTCAGGGACTGGTACACGAGCTTCAGTATATATATCAGCATAACTTAGGGAGTTTTCCCAAGGGTAGCTCAACCACGGGGAACTGACTGATAGTTTAAAACTGAGCTAATTATATTCCCATTCATTCATTTGTAGTAATAACGGAGCCAGCACCTAAAATGGCAAAAGTAGTTGGAATTGACTTAGGTACGACTAACTCCTGCGTCGCAGTAATGGAAGGTGGCAAACCCACTGTAATTGCTAATGCAGAAGGATTTCGGACAACACCATCAGTAGTGGCATTTGCCAAAAATGGCGATCGCCTAGTCGGGCAAATCGCTAAACGCCAAGCGGTGATGAACCCCGAAAACACCTTTTACTCAGTTAAACGTTTCATTGGTCGTCGCTATGACGAGGTGACTAAGGAAACTACAGAAGTTTCCTATAAGGTCACAAGTAGCGGCGGTAATGTAAAACTAGATAGTCCAGGGGCTGGCAAGCAATTTGCGCCTGAGGAAATATCAGCCCAGGTTCTCCGCAAACTAGTTGAAGACGCCAGTAAATATCTAGGTGAGACCGTTACCCAAGCAGTAATCACCGTCCCCGCATACTTTAATGACTCCCAGCGCCAAGCCACAAAGGATGCTGGGAAAATCGCGGGGATTGAAGTACTCCGGATTATCAACGAACCAACGGCCGCCTCCCTAGCCTATGGTTTCGACAAGAAGAGTAACGAAACCATCCTCGTATTTGACCTAGGTGGTGGTACCTTTGACGTATCCGTATTAGAAGTAGGGGACGGCGTATTTGAAGTTCTCGCCACCTCTGGAGATACTCACCTTGGTGGTGACGACTTTGACAAGAAAATTGTTGACTACCTCGCGGAACAGTTCAAAAAAGACGAAGGCATCGAACTGCGGAAAGACAGGCAAGCCTTGCAGCGGTTAACTGAAGCCGCAGAAAAAGCCAAGATTGAGCTTTCCAGCGTCACCCAAGCGGAAATCAACCTCCCATTTATCACTGCTACCCAAGATGGTCCTAAGCATCTGGACACAACCCTGACCCGGGCTAAGTTTGAAGATCTGTGCTCTGACCTCATCGACCGTTGCCGTGTCCCCGTGGAAAATGCCCTCAAAGATGCCAAATTAAACAAGAGTGATATCGATGAAGTGGTGCTCGTTGGCGGTTCTACTCGGATTCCCGCAGTCCAAGAATTAGTTAAGCGGTTACTAGGGAAAGACCCCAACCAAAGTGTAAACCCTGATGAAGTTGTAGCTGTGGGTGCAGCTATCCAAGCTGGGGTATTAGCTGGTGATGTCACAGGTATCCTCTTATTAGACGTTACCCCACTGTCCCTAGGTGTAGAAACCTTAGGTGGCGTGATGACCAAAATCATCCCCCGCAACACCACCATCCCCACGAAGAAATCAGAAGTCTTCTCTACTGCTGTAGATGGTCAAAGCAACGTAGAAATTCACGTCCTCCAAGGTGAACGGGAATTTGCCAACGATAACAAGAGTTTAGGCACCTTCCGCCTTGATGGTATTCCCCCAGCACCCCGGGGTGTTCCCCAAATTGAAGTCACCTTTGACATTGATGCTAACGGTATCCTCAATGTGACTGCTAAAGATAAAGGAACAGGTAAGGAACAATCCATTAGCATTACTGGTGCTTCCACCTTAGATAAATCCGATGTAGAACGGATGGTCAGAGAAGCCGAACAAAATGCTTCTAGTGACAAAGAACGCCGGGAGAAAATTGAACGTAAGAACCAAGCTGATTCCTTGGCCTACCAAGCTGAAAAGCAGTTACAAGAATTAGGTGACAAAGTTCCTGCTGCTGACAAGACCAAAGTGGAAGGCTTAGTCAAAGAACTGCGGGAAGCCGTGGCTAAGGAAGATGATGAGCAAATTAAGAGACTAACCCCAGAACTGCAACAAGCATTATTCGCAGTGGGTAGCAACATCTATCAGCAGACTGGGGCTACTCCCGGATCCGACACTCAAACTAGCGGTCCTAACCCCTCTAGTGGTGACGAGGTGATTGATGCTGATTTCACGGAAAGTAAATAACGTCATATCTGGTTAAGTACTGAACCCTATACTCACCCAGCTATATACTTGGGTGAGTATTTTTTTTTAATGATATGCCTCACCCACAAACACCCTGGATACTTCAAGGGTATGCTATCCAAACCTTGCATCTGGTGAATGTTGACCAAGTACGTCCTCTAATTCCCCCAGAACTAGAAATTATTTCCCCCTGGCCAGGTAAAACTCTGGCAACTCTGTACCTATCTAAATATGAACCAGGCTCGGTGCTAGAGTACAGTGAGTTAATCGTTGCTCCTGCCTTAGTTAGTTATCAGGGGAGAACTGGAAGTTGGATTTCCCATATTTATGTAGATAATGTTGACTCCATGGCAGGTGGTCGGGAAATTTGGGGACTCCCCAAGGAACTAGCCGATTTTATTTGGGAGCAAGGAAAATATGTGACAGTCTGGCAGGGAAACCGGAAGTTATGTAGTCTCAATTATGACTGGCAAACCTTAGCCTGGCGACAGGAGTTAGCTGTTTCTGCTTTGAGTGTTCATGGCACTGATTTACTGATATTTTCCTCGAAATTCAACGCCCTACTCGGATTAATTGGTGCTGAGTTAGAGGTGCCAGAGGGTAGTCCTGTTTCTGGAATTAACTTAGGTCGCCCTTTTTTCACACTGCGCTCTGAGCAAATGTATCTACAGGTTGAGGCCCCGAAGGTTCTCGGACGCAGGAAGTTGGTGGTAGGTTACTGTTAAGTACATATATATCTATTTACACACGAAAAAGCGCTTGGATTGGAGTTTTCCCGCGCCTTTTCGTATAAGATAATACCATTCTACCTATTCATACTAGATCTTGAATCCGCAATACACTTTCTGGGAGAAGGACTGCGAGAGGAGCCTGTAACAAAAAGGTTGTGAATTGGTATCACTCCTTGCACTTATCTAACGATATCTCTTTTTGAACAAAATTGCTAATCTTTGGAGTGACACTTTATCAACTGACACTAATTAGTGTAATAGTAAATAAAAGTACAAAATACTTAAAACACGAGAATATCCTGAGTGTAAACTAAAGGGTATCAACATGGTGGTGCAGGCATAGCAGTAAATCCTTACAATAAAACTAACAACGAACCTACAAGTGTAACTATCCATGCCCAAGGTCAAATCCACCCCCAGGCAGGCATTCCTAGCCAAGACCTTTCACTGGCTGAACATCATCAGCGTGACATTGATGATTACCAGCGGACTGGAAATTTACAACGCTAATCCCGTCTTTGGTGGACGTAATGGCTGGGACATACCACCTTTGCTGTTACTAGGGGGTTGGCTAGCTGGTGGCAGGCATTGGCATTTTGCAGCCATGTGGCTTTTTGCTCTAAATTTACTCTGGTATGGAATCTATATTTTAGTCACTAGTCGCTGGCGACATCGATTCATGAGTAAGCGTGACTTAAAAGCATTGTCACTCAGTACAAATCCTCAACGTTACAACTATGCCTGGCATCGCTTAGTCTATACTGCTATCATCCCGGTACTGCTGATGGCAATTTTGAGTGGTCTGGCAATGTATAAACCTGCCCAATTCCACTGGCTTTCCAGTTTATTTGGTAGCTGGCAGGTTTTACGCACCGTCCATTTCCTGAGTGTCCCCACGTTGATTTTATTTACCATCATCCATTACTCCCTGGCGCTGAAGGTGGGTAGCTTCCGTCTCATCAAGTCTATGTTTTTTTAGGACTAATAAAATTACGTTTACCTCTAAAGTCTATGAGTTTGATTCTTCCTCAGCGTCACCTATCGCGACGGCAGTTACTTAAGTTATCAGGAATTTCCTCCTTAGGGTTGCTGCTCAATGGCTGCGAGTCAACTTTGTTTTCAGAAACGGTGGGACACCTATTTGAACCGTTAAACCAAAGCTTGGGACAACTATTACTAAGTCAACAGCCAGTTCCAGAGTTTCCTGTTAGTGCCATTGAACCTGATAAGTTGATTATCAATACCTTCGACTTTACGCCCAATATTGACCCGGTGCAGTTTCGCCTCAAAATTGATGGTGAAGTCAACCACCCCCTCGAACTAAGTATGGCGGATATCCGAAAACTTCCCCTGACTTCCATGGTGATTCGTCATATCTGTGTCGAAGGCTGGGCAGCTATCGTTCAATGGGGAGGTGTCCGACTGCGGGATTTAGTCGCTTTAGTTAAACCTAAACCTAATGTTCGTTACGTCTACTTCGTCTCTGCCGATGGTTACTATGAGAGTTGGGACCTGGCTTCGGCTCTACATCCTCAAACCCTGATGGCATACGCCAAAAATGGCCACCCACTGACTGCTGATAATGGGGCACCAATCCGTGTAGCATCTCCCATTAAACTGGGCTATAAGCAAAGCAAATGGGTGACACAGATTAAACTGGTGAGTAAGTTACTCCCCAATCAGGGCTACTGGGAAGATCAGGGTTATGAGTGGTTTGGTGGTTTGTAGGGACGTTCTACTACTTCTAAGTCAAACTGAGACACTACCCCACTCATCGGCAATTATCCAAAGTTATCAACCCTCCCCGCTAGACGGGCTGCTTTCCTCTTGCTGCGACCACCTGAAACGAAAAAACCTGATCTATGTCGCTCATGAGTATATTGAATAAATCAGGTCAGGCTTGCAAACCTTTGATGACTACAGTATTGACTTCTTTGCTGAAATTCGACCCGGTTGCCAAGCCGTCCTGAAGGCAATCGTCACATTCAAGAAGAGAGAAGTATAGATGGTTAAACCGCGCAAGGTCCTTGCTCAACATTGGCTCAAAAGTGAAAAAGCCCTTCAGGCAATAGTCAAATCCGCAGAGTGCAGCCAGAGCGATCGCATCCTCGAAATAGGTCCTGGGACAGGCATACTCACCCGGCAGTTATTACCTTTGGTAAGTTCTTTGTTGGCAGTGGAAATAGACGAGGAACTGTGTAAGCTGCTGGTACAACAACTAGGGAGGGCAGAAAACTTTTTACTTTTACAAGGGGACTTCCTCACCGTAGATTTACCCTCCCACCTAGAAGCATTTCCCCACTTCCAACGGCAAAATAAGGTAGTTGCCAATATTCCCTACAATATCACTGGACCAATCCTCGAAAAACTGCTGGGGACCATTACCAACCCCAACCCACAACCTTACGAGTCCATAGTGCTACTGGTTCAAAAGGAAGTAGCTCAAAGATTAAATGCTCAACCAGGGTCAAAGACCTTTGGAGCATTGACCGTGCGAGTACAGTACTTAGCTAAGTGTGAGCTGATTTGTTCAGTCCCCGCAGCCGCATTCCACCCAGCACCAAAAGTTGATTCTGCCGTAGTGCGGCTGACTCCCCAGAAAAGAGAAATTTCGGCTCGTGACCCTAGAAAGTTAGAGAATTTGGTTAAATTGGGGTTTGGAGCCAAGCGGAAAATGTTACGAAATAACCTGCAATCTGTAATTGAACGCGATCAATTAACTCAATTACTGGAACAATTAGAAATAAACCCCCAAGTCAGGGCTGAAGACCTCAGCATCAGCCAATGGGTAACTCTCAGCAACCAGTTATGCGTTCCTACAGACTCATTGCCCCAGCTAAAATCAACCTGTACCTAGAAATCATTGCCGATCGCCCCGATGGGTATCATGAGTTAGCCATGATCCTCCAAAGTATTGAACTGGCAGACCAGATAGATTTACACTCCCTGAGTGGTGACAATATCATCATCCACTGCGACCACCCCCAAGTACCTGCAGATCAAAGTAATTTGGCATACCGGGCAGCTGAATTAATGGCAAGGCAGTTTCCCGCGGCCTTGGGTAAGTATGGGGGAGTGGAAATTACAATTCAAAAACACATCCCCGTAGCAGCTGGATTAGCTGGGGGTTCCACAGATGCAGCGGCAGTTCTGGTAGGGATGGATTTACTTTGGGATTTAGGGTTGACCCAGTCAGAACTCCAAGAACTAGCAGCAACCCTTGGCTCAGACGTACCATTTTGTATTGTCGGTGGCACTGCGATCGCTACAAGTAGAGGTGAACAACTCTCACCCCTACCAAATTTGGACCCTCTATACATAGTATTGGCAAAATATCGCAGTTTGGAAGTTTCTACTGCCTGGGCATACAAAACCTACCGTCAGCAGTTTGGTAGCACTTACCTTCAAGATACCCACAGTTTGGCAGACCGCGCCAACGCCGTCCATTCCGGTGCTATGGTTAAAGCCATTGTTAGTCAAGATCCAACAGCGATCGCTCAACAACTGCACAACGATTTAGAGCGCGTGGTACTGCCAGCCCATCCCCAAGTTTCCCAACTGCGGGAACTTTTGGCAACTCAACCAGGGGTGCTTGGGGCAATGATGTCAGGGTCAGGTCCCACAGTTTTGGCAATTGTCCCCTCTCCCCAACAAGCCGCAGCGGTCAAGTTGCAGATCCAACAGCTAATTCGTGATCAAGATTTAGAATTATTTATCACCCAGACCACTGTACAAGGAATTCATTTAGCGTCAACTACCCACTACCCTTCGGGTTGAGGGGGTAGGTCTAAAAAGCCTAGTGATTGAGACGATTAAGTTTAAGTGTAAGGTCTACCCCTGTTAAGGTGTGCGAACAATGTACTAACCGCAAGCCTAATTTTACGTTGTGTCCACAACACTGAAACCTAAAAATTGAGCGCAAATATTATTTTTTGCTTTGAAATTTTTATGGGTGCAAGGCTGAAACCCTTATTAATTCCTTAGTACAAATGTTCACCTTAACAGGGGTAGTGTAAGCTCTTAACTCTTACACCCTTCCCGCCATAAAAACACAACTCTTAAGAGGGGACAGGGGTAGGAAACAAAGGCGGTAGAATACGACGTTTTTCACCCCTGATGGGAGTAACAGGAAAGAGGAGTGGAAGTGTACGGAGTTTTTTCCAAAATCAAATAGGATTCCTATATGTAACTTAATATTAGTTAACAATTCTCATGGAGATCTGGTATTTGCTGCTAGATTAATCGAGATGTGCTGACGCTAGTCATAAAGCCCATATAATCCACTGACACCAAAGGATGGTTACTCTTATGGCAACTAAAAGAACTCCCCACCACTATGGTGGGGATCTTCCGGGGGTTTGAGATGAATGAACAAAACACCACGCCCTTACGCTGTTTCACAGGTGCCACCATTTCTGGGGGGATTGCCACGGCAACCTACTTCCTATTGATCGCCATCGCCACATCTTTTGCCAACAAACCTATCCATTCAGATAACCCCTTAGTCGTCAATCTCTCCTCCGCCATTCGGACCCTAGTTGTCGGTGTGGTCGCCATGGGAACTGGGATATTTGGGTTAGTGGCCATCGGTTTATTGGGCTTGGCAGTACAACTATTAATTAAGCGAAAGAATCCTTAACTAGCTGGGGATGAGTCGTAATTAGTTGCAGCCTTGGAGTTCTAGAAGCTCCAAACAGTTCCTGCTGTTTTCGCCAAATTTTTGGAGATATCCCGTGATGCTGACGAAACTGACGGGAAAAATAACAAACATTTTGATAGCCAAGTTTGGTTGCTATTTGCTCAATGCTCTGATTAGTATCTTTGAGTAGAGGCCGTGCTGCAGCCATCCGCCGCTTCACAATCCAACTATTTACTGAATCACCCGTTAATTTCGATACTTGATTTGTTAAATAGGCTGCGGAATAACCCACAGCTTCAGCTACATCAGCCAAAGTAATACCTTGGTGATAATGAGCTTCAATAAAGTTAAAGACTTGTTGGAGTCGGGGAATAGTGGGAAAGATAGACTCACAACGGGTTGGCTGGGAGTTAGCAGTGTACCAGCACCTCAAAATAGAGTGCTTTTCTAGTCGAATGGCGATCGCTCGGAGCAACTCATCTACTGTGGCAGGTTTAGTAAGATAGTCGTCTGCTCCCAATTCCATGCCTTTGCGGATAGCTATCTTAGAGTCACTACCTGTGAGGAAAATGAAAGGAATGATTGCAGTTAGGGGATCTTGACGCAGCATTTTTAAAACATGATAACCATCAATATCTGGCATCACGACATCGCAAATCACTAAATCGGGTAGATGCTCTTGCGCTTGCTGAATCCCAACAAGACCGTTCTCCGCCCCAATGGTCTGAAAACCTTCAGCCTCAAGACTCTCTAGGAAGAGATGGCGGGTAGTAATATCATCTTCAACTACTAGAATTTTTTTAGCCATTTTTCAGGATTAATTATTACAACTGGGGGCGACTCCAATTAATTTGATAGTGGGCAGTATCACCGTGAACTTAGTGCCAACACCAACTTCACTCTCCACCGTAATTTTACCGCTATGTAAGTCTACAAGAGTTTTAACAATAGATAATCCTAGTCCTGTACCAGGAATATGATTGATATTGCTACCTCGATAGAATGGCTTAAACAATCTTGATTGGTCTAGCTGGGGAATACCAACCCCTGTATCTTGAACATGGAAAATTACCTTCCCATACTCACAAACAAGATGTAAAAAAACTGGACTATCGGGGGGAGAATACTTAACTGCATTGTTAAGCAAGTTATTGAGAATCAGTTCCAGAGATTTTTTATCCATCCAGGCTACTAAGCAGTTACCTGAACTGGTGAGGTGAATTGGGTGATGATGACTCTGGATCAGATTATGGCAGAATTGGGGTAAATCCAGACGTTCGGCCTGAAATTCAAGTTTGGCTGCTCCTGTCTTGGCTAAAAGCAAGGTATTATCCAACGTCTGGCTGATTTGTTCAATAGCTATTTGGATATGATCGAGACAGGATGTGATTTTATCTTCTGTCCATTCATCAATATGACGTTTGAGTAAACTATTAGAGAAGGAAATAACATTTAGTGGTGTGCGTAACTCGTGGCAGACTATAGACAAAGCCTCGTCCATAACTGGCTCCACAGCTTTAGCAAAGACACAGGCAATTCCTTCCCCTTTATATTCCACGTAGGTCATAGCTATTTTTACCATAGATATGGTATTTTTTTTCGTTCGGTAGCAAGATTTAAATGTCAGATATGATGATTTTTTATCTGCTATATATAACCATTTTTCAGACCAATCCTGTAGTGAAAAGTCCACATCTATATCAGATAGTCTCATGGAGAGCAATTCATCACGGGAATATCCAGTCAAAAGACACATAGCACTGTTGATATAAAGAAATTGCCCGTTTGCTCCCAGACAGAAGCCAGGATCTACAGATTGATTGAGCAAAAAATTAGCAAATACCAAATCTTCTTCAACGAGGGCATGGTTGCCAAAACTCATATCCCTTTTCGCTCCTTATAACTAGTTGGTATCAGAGCTATAGACAAGCTGATATTCACAGTTGTCGGGAATTAGGCTCTACCGTACTGTTTATGCTGAATTAACGGTTTGTAATAGGGAACGGGGAACTCTTGATTAATAAGCTGGTGTCTTCAGGTTTGTTGCAAGTTACCCATGTTTAAGGTTTGAGACCCTTGGAATCTCGTTAATTTGGGTAATACTTTGACGAAGGTGGGATGCTCCAGGTTTTTCAGGCAACTTTAGCCTTATAGGTACTGAAGAACCACAAATCTGATGATTTGAATAAATTTGATTTTACCAATAAATCCTGAAGATCTTCATTTTGGTTGCATAGCCAGCTCTTTTTTAAAGAAAGGTTATGGTTTTGTCCACACCAGTTTTTATAGATACGTACGTGTAAGTGTAAGTGAAATTTTGTAAATTCTGATTTGGCTGGGTTTTGCGGCTAATTCCGAGATTAAATGGAAGAATTTTGGTCATTAGTTTTTTTTTAGGTTAATTTACTCATTCAGGGATCTAACTACAGAAGATTATACAGCGTCATCTATCTTGTGATATAGATCTTTGCAGGTTATTATCTTGTTAGTTACCCAATTCTAAGTCCAAAGACAGAGAAAATTAGCGTTTTCAATTACACAGTCTGGATATAAGTTATGGTTGTTAATTAAGTAACTATCAGCAGATAGAGTTTATGTATAAAGATTCTTAAAGAATTCCTAGCTATTTCAAGACCGAAAAAATATATATATCTATCAAAAAATAGGTCATGTATGAGGGGCTGAAGTTTGAGTAGGCTTAAAAAAGAAGCTGCTTCTGCAATACGGTTAATCTGTAAGGGTAGGTTTAGCTAGATAGTTAAATCTGCCTCTACTTTCACTTTAGCAAACTGTACAAGAGGATACTATGACAGTAAATGTTAATACGTATAGTACAAAAAAAATTAATACGGAACAAATAGAACAAGTAATTAAAGCAATTATTCTTGGTAAATACTCCTGGGCATGTGTGTTAATTCTCCGTTTTGCTGGCTATAACCCGATTGAATATATACCTTACCGTACTTATATTCGATTGCTCAAAAATAATTGCCTACTAGTAAGTATGCAGCAGTCAGCCAGAGGCTCCTAGTCTAAGCAGCAATTGTCAATTTAGCGTTTCATGACATTGGGATCATTGCTCCAAGGGGAGTTCATAATTCTTCATGAATTTTGGGATCGCGGGAATGAGGCAAAACCGTTCCAAATTTGTTTTTGCTATAGTCTAAAGACCATGACCAGAAATTCTCCATAGGGAGTAACTTTCTCTATCCACAATGATAGGAATCCGGTTTGATGGGTGAGAAAGGATCTGTGTGGGTTCTTAACTCTTAAGAGGAAGAAGGGCATTAGAGGTGTACTGAGTTTTTGCAAAAATCAAATAGGATTGCTATATGACTTACCCAGTTACTATTCCTAAGACCGACTTACAACCGATTATTAAAGAAATTGTCTGGCACAAAAGGCAAGAAGTCTTACAAATACAACAAGATATGTCCTTGGCTTCTTTACAGCGCCAGTTAACTGCTGCCCCAACCGTCCGAGATTTCTCCACAGCTTTGCAACAGAGTCCGCACCAACCCAGCCTGATTGCAGAGGTGAAGAAAGCATCACCAACTCAAGGAATTATTAGAGCAGACTTGGAGCCAGTGGCAATTGCCCAAGCCTATGAGCGAGGTGGGGCAACTTGTATATCTGTGGTTACAGATCAAAAGTTCTTTCTCGGAGGTTTTGAGCATTTACGGGCAATTCGTCACCGAGTGGCACTGCCCCTACTATGCAAAGATTTCATCCTTGACCCGTGCCAGATTTATTTAGCTCGAGCAGCAGGTGCAGATGCAGTACTACTAATCGCTGCTATTCTGTCTGATCGGGAATTGCAGAATTTTTTATGGGTGATTCACTATTTGGGAATGAATGCTCTAGTAGAGGTCCATAATTTAGCTGAACTGGATCGCGTACTCAAGCTAGAAGATATCCGAATGATCGGAATTAACAACTGCAGTCTCGAAAACTTGAGCGTGGACATTAGCATTACACAGGAATTATTGGCAGCTAGGCGATCGCAACTCCAAGGTTTGGGCATTTTAGTTGTGATCGAATCTGGATTAAATACACCTGCTGATTTATCCTTGGTGAGGGAGGTGGGAGGCAATGCAGTTCTCATGGGTCAACCTTTACTGCAACACAAAGATTTAGAGCAGGCGGTACGTGATTTGTTAGAGTACGAAATTATCAAAAAAGGAGTTAAGCCAGTGGCAGGTGGATTGTGAAGTAATGTTACAATCCTTGGCAAAATATTGAGAAATTGCCTACCAACCACACATAGCTTTAACGTAGAACCTATAGGAGACAGTGGAGATAAAATATCATGAATAAAGATGGTATTCAAAACTATAGGTTTGTTTGCACCCTAACTTTCGGTGATATCTACGGTCAAATCATTGTTTGGCTAATTACGATTACTATTAGTTTAGCCTCAGCCTTGGCACTAATGGGCGCTAGACGACCAGTGTATGCTTTAGCGACAGTGGGACTAGTCATCTTTCTCACCCTGCCTTTCTTGCTATTTGCCTTTGTGACTACATTGTTAAATCATATTGAAGTAATCGCTATAGGACCAGGAACAAAGACAGAACCTATACCAGGTAATGTTTCCCAGCAACAACCGGTACAAGCAACTTAAGCAAATTACTTCTAACGCCCAAAATCCCCTGTGACCAAGTTAGGGTCAACAGGGGATTTTTGTGTCCAGAATAGAGAAGCAGCTTTTCGTAATTTGGGATTGATCATGCTAGAACATGATGTGATTATTATTGGGGGTGGATTAGCAGGATGCCGCGCCGCTGTGGAAATTGCCCGAACTGATCCCAGTTTAAATGTAGCTGTGGTCGCTAAAACCCACCCTATTCGTTCCCACTCAGTTGCTGCCCAAGGGGGAATGGCAGCAGCCTTGAAAAATGTTGATCCGGAAGATAGTTGGGAATCCCACGCCTTTGATACCGTCAAAGGTTCTGATTACTTAGCAGATCAAGATGCCGTGGCTATTCTCGCCCAGGAAGCCCCAGATGTGGTCATTGACCTAGAACATATGGGGGTTTTATTCTCTCGCTTAACAGATGGTCGCATTGCCCAACGGGCCTTTGGTGGACACTCCCACAACCGCACATGTTACGCTGCCGACAAGACAGGTCACGCCATTTTGCACGAACTAGTTAACAACCTCCGGCGGTATGGTGTGCAAATATATCAAGAGTGGTACGTAATGCACCTGATTTTGGTAGATAATCAGGCCAGGGGAGTAGTGATGTTCCACCTCCTAGATGGGCAAATTGAAGTACTGCGAGCTAAGGCAGTGATGTTTGCCACGGGGGGTTATGGTCGAGTTTATAATACTACCTCCAATGATTACGCATCCACTGGAGATGGCTTAGCAATGACAGCGACCGCAGGTCTCCCCCTGGAGGACATGGAGTTTGTCCAATTCCACCCCACAGGTTTATACCCAGTGGGAGTACTCATATCAGAAGCCGTCAGGGGAGAAGGGGCATACCTCGTTAACTCCCAAGGCGATCGCTTCATGGCCAACTACGCCCCCAGTCGCATGGAATTGGCTCCCCGCGATATTACCTCCCGGTCTATTGCCTATGAAATTCGTGCCGGTCGGGGTATCGGTGGGGGACCCTTTGTCTATCTTGACCTCCGCCATCTGGGCAAAGACAAAATTATGAGTCGCGTCCCCTTTTGTTGGGAAGAAGCACACCGCCTCGTTGGTGTTGATGCTGTCACCCAACCCATACCAGTACGCCCAACTATTCACTATTGTATGGGTGGTATCCCCGTTAACCTGGAGGGGCAAGTTCGCAGTGGGAAGGATAATTTAGTAGAGGGGTTCTTTGCTGCTGGAGAGACAGCCTGCGTTTCCGTTCACGGTGCCAATCGCCTCGGTAGTAACTCCCTATTAGAATGCGTAGTCTATGGTAAGAGAACCGGGGCAGCGATCGCGCAATATGTCCAAAATCGCCAGCTACCCAGCGTTGATGAACAACACTACATCACCGCAGCCAGACAACAAATCCAAGCCTTACTAGAACAGCCAGGCAAGTACCGAATTAACCAAGTCCGGCAAGCCTTTCAAGATTGTATGACCGAGTACTGTGGAGTTTTTCGCACCCAGGAGTTAATGCGCCAAGGTTGGGAGAAAATAGCTGAATTGCAACAGCAGTCTATGGAGATTTTTTTGGATGATAAGGGTAGCTGTTGGAATACAGAACTCGTAGAAGCATTAGAACTCAGGAGTTTAATAGTCGTGGGGCAGACAATCCTTGCCTCCGCCCTCCATCGCCAAGAAAGTCGAGGCGCCCACTTCCGGGAAGACTACCCCCAAAGAGATGATGGGAAGTTTCTACAACACACAATGGCTTATCATTCGCCAGCGGGGGTAGACATCCACTATCGCCCTGTAGCGATTACGATGTTTGAGCCACAGGAAAGGAAGTATTAGAACCAGGATTTGGGTGAGTCACTTTTTGAGTAAATAGACCAGGTTAAGTAATCGGACAAAATTAATTACACAAAAATCTGGACTGAAATTCTTGATTAGCAAAGAATTGGTCAATAACTAATATGTAATTAATTCTGTCCAGGTACTTACCAACCATCAACCTTTATTCAATAAAGTTCATCTTTTAACCGTTTAGAGTATATTATCCCTGCACACCCTGACACAAAATCCCCAATATCCTATTTATTTCATTTATATAATAGTTATTTAAATCAATAAACACATCCGCATCAACCAACTTTAAAAACTTCCATATGTCCCCTGTAGTCACCGCCCCATAAATAGTCTGAATCTCATTGTCCTCCTGCTGATTAAATAACTGTGCTGCTAACATTGCCGCTGCACATTGACCTAAGCCACCTTTAATATTTTCATTTTGAGCCTCAACAATAATCATCACTGGAGCATTAATTGTTAGCTGCTCTCTAGAACGGCTGATTACAAAATCACAATATCCATTTAACCCTTTTTCGGCATCGATATTAAATTCTGTCCCCGAAAATAAACTAATCTGGTAATTACTTTTCCGCCTTACCTCTAACAGAATTGGTGTAATAATCATCTCCGAACGAGCTTTTTCCGTATTTATAGCTAAGGCTAACTCTGTCGTCTCTGCTAAAGAATTCTTTAAAGTATCACTAATTTCTATAGATTCTATCTTAGCAAATAAATCAACTTCCTCATCTATAGAAATGAGAAAATCTTTTTTTAACTTACTCAAATTAAAGTCACTATAAGCCATTATATTACCCTAGTTTTTCCAAAACTGTTCAGTTAATAAAACTTCCAAATCCCTGGAAAAATTACACGTATTAGGAAATAAATCATCATACTCAATTCGCATATTTTCCACGGCTTCTCTATAACAAATATCATAAATTTCTCCTAGATAATTGTGCAAACTGGGTGAATCTGAGAGAATATCTCTCAGATGAGATTGAGATCTTCTAATTGTCAGTTCCCACCCACGATAACAATCTGGAATAGGAACATATTTACGCTTTAAAATATGTTCAAATAAAGTTATGAGTCGATTTTTAAACTCTCGTTTATCTTTCCTTCCCAAAGATTCTATCTCCTCAATTAAATTCTCCCAATCAACCCGATTAAATTCCCTAGCTTTCAATTTACTAACAGTATCCTCAACCCAAAGAACAAAATCTTGATTATATTTCGTTTCATTCATGGTGTTTACCTCAATTAACCATAGTCAGTGTTAATCATACTTTAAACCTAGCAAAGGAATTATGTTGGAGGTGATCGCATCTGAGAAAGTTTGTATGTATAATTCTTTGCTGAGACTACAGTATTAATTTACTTTTAATTTTTCAGTAAAATTCATGTAAATAAAACTCTAAGAGGAGTTCAGAAAAAAATGTCCTGCCGTCCAACCTAAATCCTGGCTGCACAACGAGTAATCCCTAAATACGGCATGTTCCTCAAAGATACCCGAACATCTCATTAAAGTAGTCGATAACTGTGCGGGATATATCTGTACAGCCATCTAATAGTTGGTTGAATTGGTTCTACCGTACTTGTTATGCTAAATCAATTGTTTGTAATAGGGAACAAGGTACCTAGGCAAACAAGTAAGCTCCAATTTAGTCCAAACTCAAGCTTGTCCCAAAGCCCAGTGTTTCGGCGGCAATGGCCGAGCGTTTATGCAGCACTACATGATAGTTGTCAATGATTTATTAATTACCTTCATTGACTCTACAGCAGTCAGTGTCACTACTGACTGCTTTTCTTTCACTCTTTAGTCTTTAATACAGTATTTTAGTCTGTTTTTTATCTCTAATTCTCTAAGTACTTTTTTATCTGTCTGAGCTTTTAGTCCAAACTCCAGAGTCATAGTAGTGCTTTGAGAGTTTTCGGAGATGTCTAGTGGTAGTCTAGATAAACTAGAGAAGTACCGACGGTTTAACATTACTGAAGTTTGGTTTTGGGAAAATGAGCAGTTATCTCTCCATCACCTGCAAAATGGTAAATATGAGCAAATCTATCAAAGTCAATTCTTACCAGACTTAGATATAGGGTTGTTAACCCGTTGCGTTTTAATGCCTTCAATTGTTGCCGCTCGGACAGAATTTCTCCAAGGAATTACCAGTAAGTTAAGTTATGCTTAAGATTATTTCTGAGAAGCAAGTTTTGCCTCTACTCCTTGATGTGGTGGAAACTCAGGTCGTACAGATGTTCCACATTTAACTTGCTATCGGCAGGTTCAGATAACATGTCGATATTCTAGCTTAGAGCGATCGCGTCCCCCAGTAAACTCTACTCCCCATGGCATCGTTAAAAGGGACCTAAGCAACTTGAGTGATATCAAATAACCACCTATTACCCACGAGTACTTCTAGACGTTGATTGAGTTGGTGGAGGAAATATTCTGGCTCGTTTAACCTTTGCTGGACAAACCAAGTCTGCAACGCTTCCGATGTCTCAACTCCTTGATTAGATGCAGCTATTGATATCAATTTGATACTAAGCTCTTGGAGTTCTGCTAACTGGGGATGACCTTCACCACGTTGGTTACAGAAAAATAAAGCTGTT
>Ga0209208_10001835_pt1 | contig 30302 bp, 20 predicted proteins | sample S1TSphfallax_3_FD_187694 | JGI IMG/M metagenome (GOLD analysis project Ga0209208, IMG submission 187694) | Host-associated microbial communities from peat moss isolated from Minnesota, USA - S1T2_Fd - Sphagnum fallax MG (SPAdes) (version 2) | ecosystem: Host-associated > Plants > Peat moss >...
TATTTATTAATACACCATATTTTCAGGGGATAGTTGCATAGTAGTTGTGATACCTAAGAGTTAGTTGCACCATAGTTGTATATGAGTTATTTCTTGAGTTTTAGTTGTAAGGTAGTGTGGTTTTGACGAATGCGATTTTTCATAATGAATCTACTTTATAGCCTTAAGAAGGTTGTAAGTAAATGAAATATTACATTTTTAAAAAAAATTAAATAATGGGGTCCTAAAATGTAATTGTGGCTTTTCATCTTTTTAACATTCTAAAAAACGTATATTTCACTTGTAGGGTAAAAGTAGGTTTGAAAAAAACATTTGTTAATCAATTTCAAACATATTTGTTACGTACTTTTATTATACTAAAGTTTTTCAAATTTTATACTCAACTTACTATCAACCCAAGGGAGGCATAGATGTTTTCAAAATGAAACATAAAAAAAAAATTAATTTTTTTTTGTTTTATAGAAAATTGTCATATATTTAAATGGGATATTAGGCAAACATACTTTTTGGTCTAATTTACCATGCTTGGACCCAAGTTGATGTTTTCGTCATGTGCTTGTAGGTCGTCAAAATGCTCATTGCATGTTACATTTCTTATTGGTTTGTCAACATGATCATCACGCAACTACAATCATCTTGTGTTTGCAAATCATTAACATGTTCATTGCGTATTATAACAATTGTAGCTTTTGTTGGTTGTTAATGTGCTCATTGTGTCCTACAACAACTGTAGTTATTATTGGTTATTGATGCACTCATTACAATGCGCTACAACTCTTATTTTATTGTTAACCAATTGGATGTCGTCACAAAAAACATGAATTTGATTAGAGATTATGTCATTCCAAAGGATTGCAACTTCATTTTCAATAATTCCACTTGTTTTGGTAAGTCACCTCTACTTCTTTTTTGTTCTAGCAAAAATTTCTTTTTTTGTACACATATATTTGTTTTTGAAATTTCCTTTGCATGAGTTTCTTCTTGAAGCTTTGTAGAATAAGAAATAGTGGCCTTTTTACTTCCTTAACTAACTTTTTTTGGAGTTTTTAATCAATTGGTTTTTATTTATTTTTTAAAAAAAATCATTACAATGCACATAATGAAGGTTTATAATCTTTAACTAATAATCAAATCCATGATCTTCACCTAGTTCTTGGGGCTTCAACAACTACATCTATTCATAATGTTTCTATTGGAGGTATGTTACCAAGATGGTTTTCAATCCTCTTTATTCTTGGAACATTTTCATTCTTCAAATGGTTTCATCTATATTTTTAGTGCTACAAATTAATTATCAATATCATTTTAATTTCTAGTTGTCAACGAGTTCATTGTGCACTACGATTGTTGTAGCTTTTGCTTGTCATTGACACATTCATCACATGTTGCACCTATTGTAATTTTACTTAATTGCTGATGTTTTCATGGTGCATTGCACTTGTTGTAGCTCTACCTAATTATTGACATGCTCATCATGCACTACACTTGTTGTAGTTGTTATTCTTTGTCATCAATATTTCATTGTATGTTGTCATTCGTACTAGTCATCGACATGTTCATTGCATAGTACAACTCTTGTTGGTCATTAATGTTCATTACGTGCTACAACTTTTGCAAGTTTTTGATCGTTGATATATGTAAACAAGACTCCTACTCTTAGCATTTTTTATGAATTTTATTTGGGAATGAATCTATATTTTGTGGAATTCAAGTTTTGAGTTTCAACAAAACTCCTTTTAAACCTTTTAAACCTCCAAATAATTTCAAGTTTCGTTGTTTGATTGGTTAGCAAAGTAAAACAACTAGCAATGTTCCTAAAAGGAACAACCAAGGTGTTAAGAGGGTTTTGAGGGATAAAGGAAAATTAGTCATGAATGAAAGAAATCCATTTTAAATTAATTTAATATCTAAAGTTGAACTTGAAAAAACCCTTGAAAAATTTGAACTTGAGTGTAAGAAAATAAGAAATTTAAACTTATGAATTACATTAAAAAATTCAAGATGCTTGCATTACAAAATTGCCATGGGCAGAAAATGTTTAATATAACCTTCAATTGCAATATAGAACACATTTGGACAAAACATTTGTACCACCTGATAGGGGTTGTGAGTTTTGTGACTAAAGAATTGCACATCCAAGTTGTGGAATTAATTGTGAAAAATTAGGTGAAAGAGGTAGTTGAATTCTTGATTTCAAATGTACCATCCCACTCCTCTTACATGGAGTTCAAGAAATTTTGGGGGTGTTTTTTTTTCAATATTGGATGATGGCAAATTATGAAGTATTTTTCAAAAGACACCTTAGTGCAATGAAAGCTCAATTTGTTATCCCAAAAGGCACCAAATTGTTGTTTTCTATGTTTTTGGAAATTTTGTAGATGTCATTTTTCAAATTAACAATAAAAAATAATGATGCATCAACCATGGGTCATCCTTATACTATGAATAATATGACCCAACTTTGGGACTTTTTGGTCTTTTCACAAATGATTGCAAACAAGATATCGGAATATGTGAAGTTGGTAGAAATTGTTATGGTCCAAATGATTGGTTTCATTCACACCAAAAGATGTTTCAACAATATGAACTTTATCAACTCCAAACTACTCAATCACTTGACAACATATTTCATGCATGTGATTCAAATGTTTGTTTAACAACTTTACACATTCAAGAGTTTTTCATACCTTTCAACAATTGCAATTTGGAAGGTGATGTGAGCTCAATATGGTTTTGATGCTTAAATTTTGTTGGAGTCAGCTAAGGTTTAATTTTTTGCCATTTGCCTTTGGTTTCCATGATCTTAACAAGGTTGATATGTTTGATTATTACATTAGAATGTTGTATATGTAATTAATAGGAGGAAGGTTCTAAACACTAAAAAGTTTTGTGTATATATTTTGTATGTATATGTTATGTGTTGTTTTGCAAGTGGCTTGTGTTACAGCTAGTAGTTTACAAGTTCAATTCTTTCACAAGTCAATTCTCAATAACCAAGCGATGGGGATAACTAGTTTGTAACTTTATAGATGTTTGTGCAATGTATTTGAACTTTGTGTGTGGCGTGTGCACACTATAGCAAAAGACTTGTGCAATGGTGGGTAGGTCAAGGATTCAATTCCTCCACAAGTCATATCACAAAAGTTTGTTTTAAGTAATGTATTCATTGCCAAGAAGATTTGTAAAACATTTTAAAATCACCTACCTTTTTTAAGGTGGGGCAAACACACATAGCAATTTAAATTAAATTACACAATTTGAAATAGCAAAAAATTTCATAGATGGAAAAAAAGTTTATCACCACATGTTTTGAATGCATACCCCTCCATTAACCATTTATGTCATGGGAATGCATCCGAGTAGCCAGGATAACTATTTTTGAAAGTTGGGGAAAAAGCCCCTAGCTCAAATCTATAGCCAATTAATGCGAAATTTGAGTGAATCTATGCGGGACACTCACCAATGTTGCTACATTACAAAAAAGAAAAAAAAAGACACTGCTAGGCACACTGTGCACAAAACTACTTTAATTTGACATTCTATTTGGAAAACATTCTCTTTGAACATTTCCTCTAGATAATTAAAGAGGGAGTTGGTACAGAGTCATCTTAATAAGAATTGAAAGTAACCCAGTTTTCCCATTGATAATTTGATACCTAAAAAAAGGATATTAGGTAAAGTTATGCAACTTTATGCTTTGTATGAACAACCAACTAAATGCATCATACAAACCAAAAAGTCACATGAATTTGCATAACTATGTTGCATAAAATTGCTGGTCAGGGTGTGGTTTAAACTCAAGGTGCAGCCTATTAGCTATACCCAACTAAATGCGACATTGTTATGCAACTTTGCTTTGTATGGAATAACCAACTAAATGCAACATTGTTATGAAACTTTGCTTTGTATGGAATAACCAACTAAATGCAACATAGTTATGCAACTTTGCTTTATATTAATACCCAAGTGAACTAACTTCAAGTTTGCTTTGGACGAATGCTCAACTGAAAGCAACACATTTATGGAATTTTGCAATGTATTTATTCATACCCAATTAAGAAATTCAAGTGTGCTTTGGATGGATACTCATCTAAAGGTAACATAGTTATGGAATTTTGCTACATATTTATTTATACCCAACTAATAATTTCAAGTTTGGTTTGGATGAATACCCCATCAAAAAAAGCAACACTAGTATGTGAGTTTGCTTTGTATCATACCCAACTAAATGCAACATAGCTATGCCACTTCTGTTTTGTATTAATTACTCAACTTAAGGAGCATCCACATGTAAAAGAGGTGTTAAGCAAATACCTTTCAGACCAAGGTTGGTGTTACAAATGCCACTACAAAGCATGTATGGTGGCATCTGATGCAGCAATTTAATGCCACACCTGTGGTACATAATTGTGTTAAAGATCAGTGTATTTTTTTGGGTCAAATTCATTGTGATGTAGCCAAAGTGGCAAGATTCACATGAAGATTTAGCCAATTTGGCTACAAGCTAAATTTGAAAAACATTGTTCTATATTCGGTGCTAATTTAACATTAGATGTTGACAGATGCCCTTATTATATATATATATTTTTTACTTTTTTTTTAATTTTTTTTTGTTAGGTTATGTCACTAGGATTTTTAAAAAAATTCCAATTATGTGATATTGAAAATTTGGTGAGTATCTCCAAAACAATAGCAAAATTAATCGCATTTACACTAAGAAACATAAAAGGGACATACAATTCTCAAAATTTTGGCGAAAGAACCAGAAAATCCCTCAAAATTAAAACACTTACCACCTTTACAGGTTGTTAATGGTAACCCTAAAATTAAGTAATAAGTTAGGGCCAAATGGTCATTTTAGGGTCTTTTTTATTTTTTTGAGGATTATCTACTAATTACCTCTAGATGTGATCAAACCATTATAAATGGGTAAGTACACTTAACCCTAAAATTAAGTAATGGGTTAGACCCAATGACGCACTTTAGAGTCTTTTTGGTTTTGAGTTTAATTACCTGCCCATACCATTATAAATGGGCAAGTAAACTTAACCCTAAAATTAATTAAGCAATGGGTTAGGGCCAAAGGCTCACATTAGAGTCTTTTTAGTTTTGGGGTTAATTCCTGCCATACTATTATAAATGGGTTAAAGTAAACTTAAACCTAAAATTAAGTGATGGGCTAGGACCATTAAAGGGTCACTTTAGAATCTTTTTAGTTCTTGGGTTAATGACCTGCCATACCATTATAAATGGGTAAGTAAACTTAACCCTGAAATTAAGCAATGGGTTAGGGCCAAAGGCTCACTTTAGAGACTTTTAGTTTTTGGGTTAATTACCTGCCATACTAATTAATAAATGGGCAAGTAAACTTAACCCTGAAATTAAGCATTGGGTTAGGGCCAAAAGGGTGAAATTATAGTCATTTTAGTTTTTGGGTTAATTACCAGACATACCATTATAAATGGGCAAGTAAACTTAACCCTAAAATTAAGTAATGGGTTAGGGCCAAAGGCTCACTTTGGAAGCCTTTTTAGGTTAATTATCTGCCATACCATTATAAAGCAAATTTCAGCTTTCTGAATTAGAATCACTTTGGTGCGATTCATTCTGCATCCGGAATGTCGCACCACAATCGAAGCTCCCCATACCATACCATTTGGAAGCGAGCATCACTGTGTCTGTTGATCCGTCCTTTGACGATCGCCAGCGTTTTCATAACATCAAATACAACGCTTCTCTGATGAAACTATGGTCCGAGAATGCGTGGACATGTCCGAGAATATGATGATCGAAAGAAGCCTACGCCCACGGTATTCCATCATTCAATAAGGAGGAAGACATCGGCTGGCGTCGATGCTTCAGTCTCCAGCTTGTTGTAGAGCTTCGGATTCCAACCATTCCATTTCTGACATCGAGTGTTGGACTCGTAGTTCAGTCCCCAATTATATTCCTCCTCTGAGACCGCAGGCGCTGGCGGGCGATGAAAGAATTCTCCGATCGGCATGCTGGAATTGGCCGATATTGGCGGAGCAATATGTCTCGTCTTTCTCTGGTCCTGATTGCGACTCTAAACACAAACAGGTGAGAGATGTATCACAAGACGCAGAATTTCCAGCATTCCAACCGAAAGCTGTCCCCAAGATTGTTGATCCAGGTCTGAGCGCGAAGGTGCTGCTGGCGAGACAAATCTCCGAGCATGCTGATGGCCGATGGGCGGACCGTGTGTAGTCTTTCTCTAGTCCTCGAGAATCTAAACGCAACCATGTGAGATTCAATGTATCGCGGGAAGACGCAGAATTTCCAGCATCCCATGAACCGAAATCAGTCCCCGATCGAGATTCCACGTCTAAGCGTACGCGCGCTGCTGCAGGCGAGAAAAAGATCCGAGCATGCTGATGACGGATCAGCGGACCTGCATGTCTCATCTTTTTTCAGCTTATTCTCGCGACTCTGAACACAACCAGGTGACTAGAAATGCATCCCCAGACGCCAAATTACATGGCCGAGAATTCAAAAGCAAGCGACATTGAAGACTACTCGGTAATTCCACCACCTAGTTCACAGTTCTTACACAGCTTGATTTCTCACCTGAAAACACGCACGTTGTGAATAGTTGCTGAATGCAATCTTGGAGTAAAAATTGTACATGAACATGCTTCATAGCTGGCTACTCTTCTTGAGGTTTCTTTTCTGGTTTTTTCACAAGCTTAATTAATCAACTGCACCAGCTAGCTTGCTTTTTCAAATGAAATCACTTGAGGAAGGCAACTCCAGTACTGCGAATGATATAATGCTATTATTATTATTGTTTCGAACAGTTTGAGAACTCTTTTTTGTAATTCCACCAGCTGCTGTGACATGATTCAGGAATTGAGCTCATTGAACTACTTTTGTGATGCATGCATGTGATCAAGAAGTATTGCTGTTGAGGATATTTTTTGCATCATTTGTTTGCTCCATTAAAACTCAGACAGATCCTCAATGTGAGACTGACAGGAACATGCAGGAGTCCACAAAAAAACTCCACACCAGAGATTGAAGATGATGGCAACAGAATGGAATTCCTTGAATCTTGCACTCACAATGTGCTCACAATTTATCAGAGTTATGAGATATTAAGCCCATTAACATATTCAGACCCACCACCCACTTTACTAGAATTTTTTCAAAAATGGCTTCTTCTCCTAATTTATAACAAGTGTTTTATTTTTCTCTTTTTTTTCAATTCAAATTTCTGATTTTTTGTGTCATATGTGAGCATTCCAAAGAGGGATTTAATATTAAATATCCCCAGTTTTGTAGAATATGTCTAAAATGTTCAAAACTGGTCAAGAAAAATGCAACTCCCTGGCATTTGAAACCAAGTGCCAATCTGGTGATTTTTTTTTCCCCAATTTATTTTTTTTTCCAAAATTTGGCATTTTTCCCCCTAATAAATAAACAGGGAAAATGTGACTGAATATTTCCTTTTCATTTTTATTTTTGGCATTTGTGCAAAAAAAAATGTGCACTGAGAAAAAGGCTGAATATTACCATAAATTTAGCATTTAAAGGAAATAATAGGGGAAACTCCTTGAGATGAAGCAACACATAATATAAAATTTTGGAAGACCTTCCAGCCAACCATCACATGCAAGTATTCCATAATGGAACTTGCAAGCGGATGCTCGTAATGCTGGGTAAACTAGACCTTTGGGTGAGCCTCATATGGCAAGATGGCAATGCACCCGGCATGATGGGTAGTTGCAATCACATTCCATTACAAGTGCCAACATCTCTGGTTCAAAAGATTATGATGCGAAATGAAATGAAAATGAAATGAAATGGGAACAAGAGAACAACACTTAGCGCATGACAAGGGAACAAGATGGGAATGGCAAGTGAGTTTATTTGCAAAAACATCATGGGAATGTCAAGTGAATTTATTTGCAAAAACATCATGGGAACATCATGTGAACATTGTGGGAAAATCATGAGAGTTTCATGGTGATGTCATTAGAACATGGGAATTCCATCATGCAAATGTGAAGAAAAAAACATGGTACTAACCTTCTGTGTAATACATAATCATCTAGTTTTGAAGATTATACAACATAATGGAGAACATATGCAAGAATTGCAACTCCAAGAATTGCTGAGGTTTTGATCATCTGAAACCGACTAAACTCTAGCACTAATTCTTGTCCAAGCAGATGCGGTTTAGTATTTCCTTTCTGGTTTTCTTCAACAGCAAATACAATGATATCAAAGCTGAATTAAGTGCCATCTTCCCTAAATCACTGATCAAGCTAATTTGTTAACAGATGGGTTCCAAGATGATCTTTTGAAATTGCACAACTCAGCACCAAAATTTATTCAAGCAGATGTAATTGAGCATTTTCTTTCTGGTTTTCTTCAACAGTTTACAATTTTATCAAGCTTCAATTAATTACCATCTCCCCTAATCACTGATTAAGCTCTGTTCACAGATGGATCTTTTGAATCAGTCTAAATGCTGCAGACAAAGAATACACAAAAATTGCAACTCTTCAAAAGCTGAAATTTTGGTCATCTGAAATCCACAAAAAATCCAGCACTAGTCGTCCAAGCAGATGAAGTTCAGCATTTTGTTTCTGGTTATCCTCAACAGTTTACAATGATCAAGCTGTCAAATTAATTACCCTCTTCATAATCACTGATTAAGCTCTGTTCACAGACAGGTATATTATTAATATAGTCCATAACACGTTTATTTTCACAGAAACCAGAAGTCAAGATTTTTGGAATGCTGCTCGCAGAGGAGAATATATGCAAGAATTGCAACTTCAAATGCTGAAATTCTGATGATCTGAAATTCACAACTAACTCCAGCACCAATTGTCCAAGCAGATGTAATTTAGCATTCTTTCTGGTTTTCTTTGGCAGTTTACAATGATCAAGCTGCATTAATTGCAAGCTTCCATAATCACCAATTAAGCTCTCTTCATGTATGGGTCTTTTGAATGAGTCTCTAAAGTGCTGCACACAAAGGAGAGCATACGCAAGAATTTCAACTTTTCAAAAGCTGAAATTTTGACCATCTGAAATCCACAAAATCTCCAGCACCAATTGTCCAAGCAGATGGAATTTAGTATTTTCTTTTTGGTTTTCTTTAACAGTTTACAATGATCAAGCTGCACTAATTAACAGATCTTCCTAATCACTGATTAAGCTCTGGTCACAGAATGGGTCTCTTGAATTAGTGTAACTGCTGCACACAAAGGAGAGTATATGCAAAAATTACAACTTGTCAAAAGCTGAAATTCTGATCATCTGAAATCCACAAAAAAATCCAGCACTAATTAAGTCATGCTTCTACACCTTCACCATGATTTCTGAACAATTAGAAAACATATCTCTGCACAAACTTCCTTACAAGTATTGTAGTATAAACATTTGAGTCAAATTAACTATATTCTTTTCGTGGATCTGAATACAATCTTTTCAAAGTTCCATGTGACTATCAAAATTTCATGTTACAAAGCGAATGAATGATCAGTTGACAAAACTATTTAACATTTTGAGTCAAATATTGACAATATGTGTTTCTGGAACTGAAAATAATTTTATTATTTTCTACTCCACATGTGACCATCAAAAATTGCATGTTGAAATACCCACCCAAGATTAATTTACACATTCTGTTAGAGTTTTCAATGTAAGTCACCTACTTCCATTTATTTGCAATTTTTAAAAATCTACTCAAAGATAAATTAAACAGGTGATTCTTCAACATCATTGTAACAAAATCAAAGAACATACTCATCTGAAGTAATTGGTATGAATAATATTCTCTTAAATTCAATTTATCAAACTCCTTTTTTGACCACTTTCCATTCATGTTGACAAGGATCAAGAAAACTGTTTAGTTGCTCACCATGCTTTCACCTAGTGGTGAAGTGCAGGTCAGCCTTAAGTTTGCCAATAGACAAGAATGCAAGGATCACCCGTGTAAATTTTATCGTTGCCATAATGGTTAAACAATTATGTGGGTGCTGCAGACATTCAAGCTCTCAACTGTGAAGCAATAGCTAATGCTACAACAAAGAGTGTGCTTTCCAACCAGTGAGTGAAACTGGGTTTTGCAACTTCTTTCTAAGGTTTTGTTGCAACTTTCATTTTTACTACATAGTTGTTTTGGAAGTTGCAAACCCAAGTTGTTTCACCCGATTGAAAAGGACACTTTTTGTTGTAGCATAATGACTCATCTCTCCTGAATTCCAGAGGAGCAAACAAACACTTTGCAAGAAATTTAAGATGACAGGACTAAGAAAAGATCTGCTCTGTGGTGAGGAAAAAAATGAGATGCAGAAAAGAAGCTGCAGCAAATCCTGGTGTCACCTCCTTACTGATTGCATAAATTCATTTTAGGATTTTTCATTGTCATTTGGAACGAGTGATTGAAGAGCATACAAAACTTCCTTTGCAGATCACAAAAGGGTATTTGCCTCTTTTTGGTTTTTGCAGTAATTGCTAGGTCTCAATTCTTTGAGAGCAGCACAGAGTTATACTCAATGTATTGTTGGACAAGAAGAAGAAGAAGAAGAGGAAGAAGAAGTTCCCTTCGGAACAAATGTTTTAGTGACCCTGACTGTATTGTTATGCGCACTTTCATCTTCCTTTTCAAGGAGGAAGATGCAATTGATATAAGAAGAATGATTCTCTCAGGTTGCACAACTAGGGTTTTGTACATTGATGGAGCTTACCTAGAATATGGTGAGCTTGCTCTTTGAACTGACAAAGTTTTAGCTTCCGTTTGCAAATGGGCTGCTGTGCTGAGTTAGTTCCTGGTATCAAACTTGCGGATGCTTCTTGTCGTTGCCTTTGAGCTTCTTCTCATGGTTGGAATTGAAGGCCTTTTTTCCCTGGAGCTTTTTTACATCTTCAAGCCTCCTTCACAATCTATCTCTGATTTGAAACTCGATGGCCCTTTTTCCTGGAGCTTCTTCCATCTTCAAGTCTCCTTCACAGTCCATCTCTGATTTGAAACTTGATGGCCCGGAGATTCTTGCATCTTCTTCTTTTTCTTCTCCTTCACAAATTCATTTTGTGAGAACCCTTGAAACCCTGCGTGGATTTGGTACAAGAGCCTCAGAAACTGTTGCAAAGGTGGTTCAGGGATATTCTTCTGCTTCTTCCTTCCTCTTCACAATCCATTTCTGATTTAAAACTTGATGGCCTGGAGCTTGCTTCTTGCATCTCCTTTTTCTCCCTCACAAATCCAGTTGTTGTAAGAACCCTTGAAACCTAGTGTCGCCTCTCAAAGAGTTGCAAAGGAACTCAAGATTGGAACCTTGCCGTGATGCACCACAAGCGGCCGGTCCTTCATGAACGTCGAACTCTGCATTGGTCGGCGGTGATGACCTCACACGACCATTAGGAGATCGCCACCAAGGCAACATGAAGGCTTGTCACGCAGCTGTTGGTGCGAAGACGACGACTACGACGACTACGACGTGATGGTGGAAAACCCGACTTGTCGTAGCAGACACTTCCTTCCTTCCTTCCTTCCGGCGAGAATGCTGTAGCAAATGGGCCCACCACGACGGAGACACGGACGAGGACATTCACCTTCCCCGCACAATAGTCAGCTCCCGCAGCAGTAGCTGCTGCTGCTGTTTCTTGCCCCGATTGTCAAAGGAAATGTCTTGCTGCAATCCCAGAAGAGAGAAAGAGGGCTTAGAAGCATAAGAGGGATTCAAGCCTCCTTCTTCCTTCTCCTCCTCCTCCTCCTCCTCAGCAATGAGTATGGCAAAAATATTAGTTGCGGAATAAATTCTTCATGTGCCCAGATGTCCGTGCAATTACTTTTATAACGATTGTTGTACTCGATTACTGCCATCCTGACAAGAGAAATTCGCAAAACTTACAACGCACAGAAAGAAGAGAAAACAAACGTGTTTGCAACCGACTTGCAATAACAACACAGGAGGGGAAAGAAGCTATGAGCATTTCGTTCATTGTTAAACAGCTGCAAAAGGGACTCACATTAGCACTGCGTTTTTGCAGTTTCCGTCTCACTAGATTGTGTTGGATTCTGTTCTTCTGAGAATCCGGTGGATCTGTCCGGAAGACACATAGTACTTACACTAGAGAGAGAGGAGAAATTGTTGTGTAGGTAGTGGGAAGAAGAAGAAGAAGAAGATGAGTGCAGAAGCTTCAGAGCAGATAGAGGGAGAGGAAGAGAAGAGACGGAAGAGGCAGGGATGGGCCCCATGGAAGCGAATTCTGGTAGCAACTCTGGTACTACTTCTGTCTGTTGGTGTGGCTTACCAACAACGGCCTCAGCTGCGATGGTTTGCGCAACAATCTCCTCTCCTGCGGGGAATAGGGATAGGAGTAGGAAGAGGAGACGGCAGCACCAGCTCCTCGTGTGGCTGTCAGGTATGGATCCTCAATGCAAAACACTGAAGAAAAACCAGCAAACCCCTTTGCGTTTTGTGATTAGGGTTGAAGCCTGTTGCATGGAAAGCGTGGAAGAAAGCATCTGTTTGGATCTGGATTTGCAGCAGACTAAGAGTTCCATTTGCAGCAGCAGCAGAAGAAGAAGAATTGCAGCAGCAGACAATTGTCTTTCTCTTTCAGATCTGAAGCTTTCTGGGGCTGTTCTTCTTTCTAGCCTCTGCCATTTGCCAGGGATGTAGAAATTGCATGTTACAATCCTACCAGATGCCCAACTCCTCCATTGTCATGGAGAAGTGCAGCAGCCATGCAATTGCTGCTTTTCTTGCTGCTGCATCCAATTCTTGATCAGGTTGTTTGTTTATTTTAGTCCATGGAGTGAGGCAGGGTAAGGGTGTTGCAGGGTTTCAATGAGTTCCAGGGAGTTGTCGAGGATTGCTGCTGTGACTATGCAACCGTCGATTCTTTGAACAAAGAGTTTCTGCATGGCATTCTTCAGAAACTTGTGAAAACTCCTTTCTTTCGCTACTTCAAGGTACTATCTCTGGTCCATCACCAGATGGCTTGCAATCTCAATGACCTGATTTCTTGGCATATGTTCCAATAAGCACACATGTGTGCAGCTCTGTGGGTCATCTTTTCCAGCAAGTGGTATGGATAGGTGGGGTTTTGGTGTGGCTGTCCTTTCTGATGACTGTTGGCTTGCACAATCCATCATAGCTGATTGTGTTCACTTCTCTCATATTTGTTGTTTAGTTTGAACTGTCAGCTTGACAATCTGAAAAGCATGATTTCATCTCTTTCCCTCCTCCCCAAAGCAGCCACTCTTGCAAGGTGGCTTGCCCTGTGACCACTACACTCTTAGCAGCTTGATGTGTTGAGAAACAGTCACTTGCTAAGGTGGTTTGAGATTCATGTTATTCTCTGTACCTTTTCTGCAAAGTGTTCTTGGAAGTGGTTCTATTCTGGTCATGAATTGCAATGCCTGTTGAATACAGGCAGAATCTTAAGTTTGTTACATGTGAGAGCTGCAGCTGTGAACCATTGTTCTTTAGGTACACTATGGAGCTCACTTCAGTTCTGTGGGATTCCTTCCACCAGGATGCTCACTCACTGTTGTTCTCCTGATGCTGCAAGACGGGTGTGTGTATTCAGAGTGCACTGTGGGTGTGGTTGATTGCAGGTAAGGCTGTGGTGTGATTGTCCATTCTGGCCAGATGATGGCATGTGCCGGCTGCGTGATTGCAGTGTTTGTGAGTGTCCAGAGAATGAATTTCCAGCAACCCTTAAAGGCCTTGCTTCAGACCACTTGACATGTCAGGAGGGAAAACCTCAAGGGGTAGTAGATCGCACTCTGGATGCACAAGCATTTCAAGGTTGGACAGAGAGTGACAACCCCTGGACTTATGACGATGAGACAGAGAATGGTAAGTTGTTCCTGGGTTGAACATCTCCTTTGTTCCCAGCTCTGGCAGCTCTGATCTAATACAGAGGGCCTCACAAAAGGCGAGAGCACTGCACTTCAAAGTCTATTGTGTTTGAAGCACTTAACTGGGATGAGTAGGGGTGTAGAATGAGGAGATATTTGTGTATTGACTTTTGGAGGTGATTCTGTACCTGATCTGTAAAGAGTATGATGTAGTCTTTGATATGTTTCTTTGATTGTGGTTCTCAAGATCTTTCTGGTATAGGTGCTTAGTTGAAGGGCACAACCATCCTGCAATGACATTGATGCAAGTTTTTTGAAAGGTGTGGTGGTGTTCATTTTCAGGAGACATTACCTATGTTAACTTGTTGCTGAATCCTGAGAAATATACGGGCTACACAGGAGTATCAGCACAACAAATATGGGAGGCTGTATACAATCAGAACTGCTTCAAAGGTTGTGTTTTGACACTTTCTATACAGATAATAAAGGTGTGGGGGCAGGATTTTGACCAGCAATTCCAGTGCAAATAGCACAGCAATGTCCACTATTGCACTGCTCAAGATTTAATGTCGGAAGATGCATTTTACATATCTGTTGTTTTGAGTCAATAGGCTTGTCAGTGTCATACCAGCTTCCTAATCAGGTTCCAATTTGTCGCATGTCTACATGTTGTGCAGAGGAGGGTTGGTTAGAGAAAGATAGTACAGTGCAAGTATTTAGGGCATTTAACTTCTCATTTGCAGCTGAGAACTGGTGCCTACTATATTATGTCCCCTTCACAGCTCAATGTTCAATGTAGTTGGCTGGTGTCAGTGGGACACCTGGGAAGAAGCTCTTGTAGTCTAGTCAAATGAAGGCCTAGATGCAAATCATCTTCAGAGATAGTTAATAGAGAGTTTGAAGATGGGTTGCAATTTATCAGGTTGCCTACTGGGATTTTTTTCCCTTAAAAGTGCAATTTGATAGGTCAACTACTGCAGCTAACTCTTTATCTCCAAATTTGTTGCAGATGGGGAGAGAGATACATGTGCTGAGAGGCGTGTATTCTACAGGCTTATATCAGGCCTTCATACTTCCATATCCGCCCACATTGCTGGAGATTATCTGCTTGATGAGACCACAGCTAAGGTGTGTAAAAATGCCTAAATTGTGCACAATTGACATGATTTTTCAGAGATATATGTGGATGCAAATGTCTAGGACCACCAGGCAGAAAAGAGTCTGAACTAGGTGAAAAAATAAGGGATGGAACTTTTGTAGCCAAATAAAGAGGTAGGCATTGGGGCAGTGGCTTCCCTCTAGTCACATCTGTCTGGTTTTATTTCTCAGTCAAGCCTACAGCAGTTGTCAGGAAGGGCCTGATTATGACCAAAGAGTAGACAGAAGAAACAGATTGCGGGGATATTTGATATTAGTCTGCACAAGCATTGCAGAGTACTCTCTGTTACCTTGGTGCACCAACTGCAGGGCCTAGGTGTGTACCACGCAAGCTAGGGGTATTCTTGACTACCACATAATGTACATAGGCTTTCCATGCAACTAGGCTAACAATTATATATTCTTCTGTTCACATGGTTCAAAGAGTCCTGTGTTGGTAACAAAGGTTTTGTTTTGGTGTTTGTTCAGTGGGGCAAGAATTATGGGATAATGCATGACCGTGTGCTGATGCATCCTGAGCGTGTACAGAATCTCTACTTCACATTCCTTTTTGTTTTGCGGGCTGTAACAAAGGTGTGCAATTTTTCTGTTCCTAGCATATGTGTGGCATTAGTTGGTTTATCCTCCACTACCCATGCTTAGCTCTTTCTCCTATGTGCAGCTTTTGAATGTATATGAGCACCTGCTAAAGGTGAAGAGGATATTGAGAATCTTTGTACTGTTGTGACTGGCACGCAATTGGTGAGTTTGCTGTCTGTGACTAACATCCAAGCTAAAGTACACTCTTTTTGACTGGTGGGCAATCAGGCTGAGGCATACTTGTCACAAGCAGAGTATAGTACAGGCAATGGTGCAGAGGATCAAGAAACTCAGGAACTTGTGAGAAGATTGGTTCACTGTCAGCGCCTGCGAACTGCCTGCCCCATACCTTTTGATGAGGCCCAGATGTGGCGTGGTTCTGATGGTGCTGAACTCAAGCAGCAACTTCAGAACCACTTTCGAAACATCAGGTAGCACCTTTCATTCTTACTCATGAGTTCAATTTGCAGCTATTAAAGGAACAGTTTGGACAAGGTTTCTGAGACCCTTCTGTAGCTATTGCTTAAGTAGAAAATGCTTTGTTTGTAACAATATTGGCAATGGCCATGTTGATGTTAATGTTTCTACTGGGGTAAAGTGCTCCCAGCACAAGATGTAGTGTTATCATGTTGTATACTTATCTACACTCATATCAGGAGCTGATGAAGTCAGTGGGTAGTAATAGCACCTTACCACTGCTATGGTCTGACACTTTGTGAGTGACTCCCACAAGGTTATGACTGCACTCATTGTTATGTTATCTTCAAAGTGTTGTTGTGGAGATTTATTTGCAATCTCATATGATATGTTAGCATGTGTCTAGTAATCCCACAGATGTGCTAAAGGTCTTGTGTGGTTTACAGTGAACTACTGACACTGTGGCCAATGGTTTTCCTGTGGCAGTGCATTGATGGATTGCGTTGGATGTGAGAAGTGTCGATTATGGGGAAAGCTCCAAATCCTGGGATTGGGCACTGCGCTCAAAATTCTCTTCTCTGTTGAGGGTCAGGATTCATCTGCCCACAAAGTAAGTGCTGAGTAGTTTATGGGAGCTCCAAAGCTTGGGTAACTCTGTTTCTTTTCTCTTCTCTCATATTTGCTGTATGTCTATGGATGGAAATAGCTATATAATCCTCAGATGCAGTTCAGTGGCACTCACATTTTCCTTTTTCTGGGGGGTTTTTGTTGGGTTTTCAGCTGGATTTACAGCGGAATGAGGTGATAGCATTGGTAAATCTCCTCTCCAGACTATCAGAATCATTGGAACTGGTGCACGAAATGGCACATGTGGCCAAACACTCTAATAGTCTCCTAACTCGAGTCTCCAGTGGGGGTTTAGGATTACCAAATGAGAGCAAGAGTAAATGGTTTCTACAGGAGGAAGATGAATCAGTCAGAAGTCTCCACAGTTTGTTTGATGGAATGTAAGCTGGTTCAATTATCAATTTAAGATCCATCCATTCTTTCAGGTAGCACTAAAAAATACAGTGGTTGCATTTTGCAAGTTCTTGGTGCAAATTTGCAAATTTAAGTAGATCTCTCTCTCTCTCTCTCAAAGAAGCAAAGAGTGACTTCAATGGGTGTTTTTCTAGAACTTGTGAAGGACATTTATCGGACACTACTGAAGTGATGTCAAAAAAGTTTTGACCTAATTTTTTTGAGTGGATTCTCATCAGATCTCAGAAATAAGGCACAAAGAAAAGTTGCACTGTAGAAAAAATTGCAGGCAATTGACACTGTACTGAACTATAGGCAACAGGCCTGAAGTAGTGTTCGGAAAAAGTGGCTTTTTAAATGTGAAAATCCACTGAAATTGTGTGCTATTTCCTTTTGGTATAGATGCAGTGATGTGCGAAAGAGAGTCCTTGAATGTGAAGTCCAGGGCATGTAGTGGTATGTTGTTGAACTGCTTAGGCAATTAACACAATATGATTGCCATTCAACTTTCTGAAAACTGTAAATTTAATGCTCTCTAGTTTATAGGAAAACTAGCTTAGGTATTAAATTTGCCATGATTTTGTAATTTTTTTGTAGTCGGCAAATTTGGTTTGTTGGAAATTTACATAGGGGAGTGTAAATTGCTTTAGCATAAGGTTTGAGTGAAATCTATTCATTTTGATTTGGCATTTTATAATGTTCAGATCAACTTATTTAAGAGATTTTTCAATGGTAATTGACAAGTGAATAAATTTTTTTAAGAAATAGTTTTTGCATTGAAATTGCAATATTTTGGGTTAAGAATAGCATGTTATTGTAGCTAATGATAATTAGTATTCGTCAAAGGAAATCTATCCAAGGCATTTGCAAACTTGTAATGAAGGCCTTAGACACTTCTTTTACTAATGCGCAATTTGATAATGACCATGTCAACAATCGAATGTTAATCATTGGTGGTTTCAATTATTAGTGACTATTACAAGTTGCTTCCTCCTTTAAATGAGGCTACATTCCTTGATTCCTCAATTTACTCTAAAATTTTATAGCCGAATACTTTACAAGATTTGCATTCACATCCTTTTATTGTTCTAGTGTAATTTTTACTTTTCAATATTAACACGTTGATGTGCAAAGCTTATGAAAATTCCAACTTTGTTCTTCAACTATCAAGATTTCAAATTTTCAAATCGCAATTGTTAAACCGCATTTCTTTTTACTATTAAACTATTTAAACATTTTGTGGCACACATTGGTGTCAACTACGTTATCTATACTATGCAATAACCCTAATTAGGTTGCTTAGAAAATCATTGATAATTTGAAATTTATGTTATCATTGCATATCCAAGTAACAAACCAACATTAGTATCTAATTTAATTTTGATTAATTATAACTAAATCTACAAAAGATGAAAAGACAATTCAATCACCAAAAAAATGACAAGTTATAACATATAATATATCACAAATTTAGCATGTGACAAATTAATAATGAAACCGTGCAAAGTTTGTTCATTCACAAGTTTGTACATTTTATATACAAATATCATGTGTTGCAAACATGTTCAACATACAGATAAATATGTTAACAAATGAAATATGAACCTATTGATGAACAAATGACACATGAATTTCACTTCTTCCAATTAATATGTATATTTTTAAAAAAATCAATGCAAAATATCAATACATGAAATGTACATGTGAAAGGAGTGAAAAGAAATAGTCATAATCAAAATCCTTGTGGTTAGAACAAGGGGTTTAACATTTAAAGGCTAAGGATTGAAAGCCAACATTTGAAAACTCAACAATCACACCTAGGATTGATAATCTGCCATTATTTCAAAAAAAATTGAGTCCAACAACCCCAATTTGAACATTTCAAAATTTCAAAAATCAAATATAAGTATGCAAGGTTTTCATAATATCTTGAATTTATTGTGGTGACCCATGGAGTGGATTGTGCCATTCATTATGCATGTCAAGGTTCAATTCTTGGAAGAGTTGGCATGGTGAGATCACATTTTTAATTTTGGGAAGGTGAGATCAATTTTTTTTCTAACTCATTTTTTTGAAAATTATTTAATGTTGAACATTAGTAGTAGGTGCAATATCATGGGCACATGTGCAAATACAAAAGTGGAATATGATTTGAAAGGTCTTAATAGTAAAAAACTAATAAGAAGGAAAATGACAAACACATCTAATTTTTCACCATGGTGTATTTTACTTTTATATGAATCATGCCTTAGGCCACCAAGTTCTTGCTTTACCAAGTGACAAATATTGCAATTTCATGATCTATTTCAATGTTGAATGTTATGGTTTTTTGTGGTTTTATGTTTATTAAAATTGCATCCAACTTTGGTTTCATGATAAGGAATGGCATTGAGGATGGGTGCAATTTATGATTGCATTATTGTAACAGTATTGAAGTGTGTTGGAGGAACTATTGTTTTATGAATTTCATGTGATTGTCACATTGGAATTATAGCATTAGCTTATGAAGGCTTAGTAACCATGCCTCATAAGGGGAAAGGCTTGAATTTGAAGGTTAGGTGTGTTCTTTTGTAGCTTGCAGTTGACTGCTTACACGAAATTTTATTTCAATAAATTCATAAAAGGTTTTGAGACCAAGGTTGGGGCAAATGTAAGCAAGCAAGTTTAGAACGTGACAAATTTGAAACACTAATCCAAATGAAGGAGAGTGTCTTATTGTTTGAAACAAGGTTTGGAAAGATAAACCTTGTCCAAATCAAATGATTTGTGGCTCATTGGAAAGATTTTGAAAAAGGATACAATAAGTTGAACTTCTATTCTTTAACGAAAGAAAATTTGTTAAATTTATGTCCATTTGAAAAATTTGAACACAATTTGCCGAAAAGTGTCATCATCAATCAAACATCAATTTGGAAGGTCAAATGACATCCTATTAAGGAGCTTAACGTGACCTTTGAAATCTCTCAACTAGATGTACAACAATTTGTATTTGCATATTCAATTTGGTAAAGTTCCTTAGGAATTATGTGCCTCCAAAATCACAAGATAAAAAAATGTCTTGGTTTTGGGAGATTGACTTTGAAGTTTTCAAAAGAAATCCATTTAAATATAGCCTACATGTAGACATGCAAAAAATGTGTGTCAACTTTGAGGGAGGAAGGGGAATTCACCTCTTTTACCCAAAAAAACACACTAAATACAAAGGAGCCATAAATTCCAACAAATGGAAATTACATGTTGATTGGAAATATGGTATGTCGCAACCCTAGCTTTGGGCTCGCAACCAAGGCAAAGGGGTTGCAAGGGTGCGAGCCAAGGGGAAGCCCGGGAGTCACATCAGAGACTCCCGAGAGTGTAGGAGAGTGTGAGGGAGAGCCTTCACACTCCCAAGGCAACTCCCACTTGGGGAAAGGGAGTCCCGGTGGACTCTCGAAACTTCAGAGACCGATTTAAGGGGTCAAAACTCAATGGTTTGTGGCATTCTTTATATCATTGCAAAGATCTTGGAACGTAGATGTCTAAAATGGGCTCGCATTGCTCATTTGGACATATGAAACACAAGTTATGACCAAAAGAAGGGCCGGGAGTCGAATTGCCAGTTTGACTCCCGACCAGAAAAAGTCGGGAATCGACCCGAAATACTTGGCTGCAGACAACGTGCGACATACCGTTGGAAAGCTCTTGACGAGAGCTACAACTTTGCTTTAGACTACACTTCGATCCGAGGTCTGCTCGCAAAGTTATGGGGCTTCAAAGTCCCGAGAGTCCCGCAGGGCGGGATTTCGGGACTCCCGCGCGAGAGTCCTGGGAGTCCCGGGAAAGAGAGCCATTTGGATGTAGTCTCTGCGGAGCGTTGCAAAGAATACTATAAGGGGGAAGGTGGTGGCTTCCCCCAAGTTCGGGCCGTGGTGAGTCTTGTGTGTCTGTGTTGCCCGTGGCTCGTCCTAGCACCAAAGGTGCTCCAACTTTACACTAACCACTTTCTGTGGATTGTGTGTAGGCCCGTGTGAGTGAATAAACTTGTCAATTCTTCCTAGTCCCATCTTGGAGCTTCAACACGCCCCTCTACCCCTCAAAGTGTTGTGAACTAGGGAGCGCATCCCGACTCCTCCTTCTTCCGCTGTCTTTCACTTGGACTCACATTTGAGTCCTTCAAGGAGTTGGGAGTGCGTCATGGTAGATGCACCATTCATTGATGAATTCAAGTTGTATCCTATCTTGGGTAATCAAAGTCCTATTTAACTTGTGCTTACCCATGGCATTCCAAGTGGCTAAGCCCACTTCAACTTGTGTTTTTTTTCAATTTTGTGATGTTGCTCAAATGGCAATCATCCATAAGTATATTTAGCCAAATTTGGAAATATTCAAAATATGAAAGTAGAAACCTTAATCACCTTTTCATATTTAAAGCAATTGTGGCAAATTCTGATGATTTTTAAATAACGATTTGGGGGAAAAAACGATTTTGAAGGAATTTGAAATTCCTTTTTTTAATTGTTTTTGCAAAATGACATCATGGCCGAAAAATCACTAACTTCAACCATAGCCATCCAATCATTTTACAATATTCTAAACTTAAAATAGTGTCCAAATCATATTTATGAATGCATCATATATTATACAAAGAGTTGTTGTGCCTTTTGTAGAAACTTAAATATGTTGAGCCCAATGTGAATCCAATTGAGTCTATGGTAATCCATGATCTAGTTTTGACTAAAATTAGGATTAATCACCTCCTTTGTATTTTTTAGTAAATGAAATGATCGAGAAATTGATGTAATTTTGTTCTTATCACTTTAAACGCTTACACCTTTATTTCCATCATCCTCAACTAAACCATGGGGTTGCCATACATGCATCATGAGAAGAATTCTCTTTGATGTCGGGGACGTGTATAACTTGGTTCACATCCTTCAAGATAACATCCTCAACACATTTTTAGCACAGGTGGTCAGCACCACCACAGTTTTGTGCCACTAAGAGAAGGATACAAACCAGGCTTCAAGTTTTCTGCAGATTTGGCTAGAAGATGAAGGATTTCATACACTCAGAGAATTCATACAAATATTATCTAGTGGCATCATAATCCTGTAGACAGGCAGAAAACTAAAGTCAAGATGAAAATGAATGTTTATCAGAAGATTTATATACAGGAGCATAAGCTCAAGGCAAATAACTTGCATGCCTACTCTGTTCCTCTTTTCCTGTCCCCTGTTTGTTGGAAGAAATGTTCTAACTCTGTCCTTTTCTTAGATTCAGCCTGCAGGTTCGAAACATGAAGGTGGCTCATGAAGGAAGAGAGATGGTGATAGCAAAGCTTAGAATAGTAAACATTGCGTAATACTCTACATCCACAAAGCTAATGGTGCTGTCAACAAAGTGGTAGTGGTGATATCGAACAACAAAAGAAACTAACAAAACCAGAAACCTGTGGAAGGGAGAAAACAGGATATACCTCGTAGCAGCTATGCCTGCCACTCAGAATGAGACATGTGGTGCCTGTGCTCTGTCACTAATGTAAAATGGTAATGGGAGGCATCTACAAGAAACCAAGCACTGAAACTTCTGTAGATAGCTTTCCGACTGAGGCCCTATGATCCTGCTGCCTACAGCTGCTGGCCAGTGCTTTGCTTCACTTGTTGCGGCTGACTTTCTGCCCTCACTTTTGTCTCTGCTTTCAGTTGGAATGCTTTGAACTTACTCCCCGACAGTAGAGACTCTGGTGGGTTTGGCATACCAAGAGCATTCCACACAGAGCTTCTTGCTGCATCTTTGGGATCATCTATCCGCAAAGTCTTTGGAGCCCAGAGAGCCCCATCAACTCTCCTACCCTCAGGCCATTCTCTTGAGTGCTTGCCCAACACCGGCATTGTTGTACCAGGCAGCACACTACCATTGGCTGTCGAGGCAGCAGCCTGAGCAGCAGCTGCAGCCCATGGCATGGGCACAGTCCAACCTCCTCCCCAGCCAGGAGGTACAATCCAAGGAAGACTGGGCATCCCTGGTATGGGGGATGCCCATGGAATAACTCCTGCTCCTGTCCAAACACCATTGGGAGGTGGACTCCAGGTTGCCAATCCATTGCCTGGTAATACCTGCCCAGATCCAACAACCCCAGGGCTTACAGCAGGCACTGCCCCATTCCACCTGACATTAAATCCATAAGGCCAAGCCCCATTGTAGAAGCCAAAGGGACCTCCTGTGCCACCAGCAGGCAAGTCACCAGCATCCTGACCTGGCAGTTTAGGGTATAATCCTCCAACATCAGGTTGAAGATTAGGATATACCAACATGGAGCCTCCAGTGCTGGCAGCTTCCTTGGTAGCAGTTGAAACTGATTCTGGTAGAGAACTGGCACAGTTGTTGACAACTTGCTTCTTATCCACTTCAGAAGGTTGCTCACTAGTGTGACCAGTGCCACCATTTTGTGATCCATCCACAGCTGGTTTCTGGTGGACTTTACCTGATGCCGGAAAGCCTTCCATCAGGCTGATCTCACCACCTGTTTGCAAACAAGCGAATGTTTTGTTTAGTTCTCACTGTGTGTGAAACCGAAAAAAAAAGTCCATGGGTAACCAGTTTCAAACTCTAGCAACTATCCACTGAAAACCATAAAATCTTACTGAAAGAAGACGAGACCAACTATTTGAGAAATCAGAGAATCAACAGACCCCACCTCTGGGAAACACATCAAAGACAACCATTTGCCCATAAGTAGGAATGGACACACAAGTCAACACATCCATGCTTGCAAACAGGAGACACTTGATGTGAAGGTCATACTGCCAAGCCATCTTTAAACAACAAATACTGTCAAGGGATTTGTTGGTTCACACAACACAGACCTGAAGCAACATAAGGATTGCTGCTAGGATATGGCTGTGGAGGCATTGTCCCTGTTGCATGCCTCAAAAACACTGCACCTTCCGAAGGACGATTGTCTTGAGAGAATGATGTGATATTGCTACCGCCAGAGCAAGAATCTGGAAGTGTAGGACAATGGCCAGGGATCTGAGGATGCTTCACAGTGGATACTATTGACCCAGGGGAGGGTAGTAACTGCTGTGCAGTCTCCCGGGAGTCAGGTCGCACCATGGATACAACTGACCCATCTGCTACTGCCACATGGCGAGCCTGTAATCCTACATGTTTGTTCTTCCTTCGACCTGCTCCTACAGGCACATTCCGTAGTGTGCCTCCAGCCGTCCAGTACCTCTGGCAGTTTTTGCAAAAGTGGCGAGGCTGATTGACATTGTAGTTGTTGTAGTAGCAAAACTTTGTATCCACGCTCTCACATCGTGGACATGGGGCTAGCTTATCCGGCTTCTTCAGAGGACTCTTCCCTTGGGGCACAATTTCTTGACCTGAGCCTTTCTCCTTGAGCTCCATGCTGATCCCTTCACTGATCTCCTCAGCTGCAAGAGCTACGGTTTCAGTTCCTGTGACTGCCGTCACTGTTGAATCACTGTCCCGTTTGCCAGACTTCAATGACTTCTCCTCCTCTGCTGCTGCTCTATTGTTACCTAATGAGCTCCCAAGTTCATCCACTGCTCTGGATCCTGCCGATGTACAATGATCCTGTGTATTATTTTGCAATATTTCTTCTTCCTCTCCTGCCTCTTCTGCTGCATCCTCTGCCTCCCCCCCTGCATCCCTGCTTTCCTGCACAAAGCACAGAATGACAAAAAAAATTCTTTGAGATTCATTTTCCCTCTCTTCTGATCTCTAGGCATCTCGGAACTCGTTCCCCATTCCAAACAAGAATTACAAAATTACGATCTCCGCGGAACATGATGATGTACGTACATATGCGCCATTATGGGGTATGGATCTCGCATCGCTTGTCAGTGGCAACAACAGGGGAAACGGAGCAAAATGAAACCAAAGACAGCGGAGAGGGAGGGAAGGAGAGACAACCAACCTGACTGCACTGTGGAGATTCCTGCCGAGAGGTCGTAGGACTGCTGCCCGTGATCACTTCGCCGGCATCAGCAGCATCCGCACTACTACTGACTCCTCCTCCGGTAACTCCAATGGTAGTACCGAAAAGCTTGATGGCAGGGTCTAGTACATTCACAGGAGTTCCTGGTGATCGTTCCTCCTTCATTAGCCACTTTCTAAGCTTCGACATCAAAGTGGAAGAGTGTTTGCTTGTGAGACGACGGTGGCGGCACGGCGTACGCACATCAAGATTGGATTTCTTCTGCAAGTCCTTCAAACTCTTTAAAAATCCAAGTTGCACAACAAGTAAGTACTTGGAGAGAAAACACGATCGCTTCTAAGGCTCTCCAGTTTTACTTGGCAAGAGATATAAGGAGCCGCCGCCGATATTATGCCCTCGCAACAAGTGGATGATCAATACATCATCGCCGTAAACAAACACCAATGTAAGAAGAGGCGAACCCCAAAGAAACAAAGCGTGATTCGTTCGCCTGTGTCGAAATCGTCACCAACAATGCAACGAACAGCAACAACAAGAATGAGGTACACGGCGATTCCGCTCCGTTTCTGCAACGAAAGTACCAATAATACCAATACTTCCGGGGCCTCTCAGCGCAAGAACACGACGATTCCGATAACGTCGTCCAGAGCTGAAGTCAATGCTTCGTGTATATTCCACTCTCGAGATTCTTCACGCCCGACAAAGAAGAAAGAAAGAAAGAAAGAAAGGGGAAAACAAACTCCACAGCGTACCGACGACGACGACGCAACTCCAAAGAAGAAGAACAAATCGTGGAAATTTGAAAGCTCGAAAAGAAGCGAAAAATACCGAAATTATTCAAGGAATTTGAAGGAAAGCAAGTGCAAGTGTACTAACACCGGGAGAAACGCCAAGCGGACACATTGCGGCGTATAGCAGGGAGAATTGCAATGCTCTTGTTGTGCGCGACATCGCCAGAAGAGAGAGAGAGAGAGAGAGAGCGGGTGGGCGGGCGGCGGGCAGAGAAAAAGCGCTCAGGCAACACAACATACACTAGAGAGCAACAAACAAACGACGACGAAGAGGAAGAAGAAGAAAGGAGAGAGACGACCACAAATCGCCACGCACGCAAACCTGCTACCCACGAGACCTGCTTTGCGCAGGGACTAACGACTCACACGCCGACGCCTGGGACCGCCCACGCGCAGATCAGCTTTAAGACCTATCCACGCGCTACGGCGAAAAGGGGAAGTTAAATCCGAAAGCGTTCCGGAGAAGGAGGGTGGGAGGGAAGGTCGGTCAGGCAGCGCTTTTGGCACCTGGATTCTGGAGTCCGTTGTGTAGTAATAATCCGTCGATTAAGATGTCAGTCGGCGTTCCGGATCCCGACACGTGGTTAGTTAGTCACCCCGGGTACCCGTATCTTTCCCTCTACCTAATAATGACGCTACAGGAAAAGCCGCAGTTTGGGACCTGGAAATTTACGGAAAGGAGACCGCTGCAGTTTTGATTCAGACCTGGAAATTTACCATAAGGAAAAACGGTCGCAGTTTTAATTGGGACCTGGAAATTTTACCAAAAGGAAAAGCCGCAGTCAGTTCTAAATTGGGACCTGGAAATTTTACCAAAAGGAAAAGCCGCAGTCAGTTTTACTTGGGACCTGGAAAATTTTACCAAAAGGAAAAGCCGCAGTCAGTTCTAAATTGGGACCTGGAAATTTTACCAAGAGGGTGCACTTTTGGGCGATTTCACAGCAGTTACTTATTACTCTCACATTCACGCTTGCTGAAAGCGTGATTGATTCAGTACCCCTGCCCGCTGCCCGGTAAATCAGTTGTGGCCTGGTGGCCGTAGAGGGGGGGGGGGGGGGGGAGCCCTGTGTCACGTGGGTCAAATCTTTTATGTGGCTTGCAGAGTTCCGAACCCCCCCAACCCGGTTTTTTTAATTCTTTTTGGTAATAAAATTGGGCATTGTCAGTTTTGCACATATCCATAACAATAGTGCTCGTGGGGAAGGGGAGAGAGAGATCCCCAGGGTCCTACCAGAATGGCCATTGCTTACGAAGTACTGGAAAATGGAACCATACGGGGTTTCATGTAGGACCACACCTGCAAAAGTTCGTAAGGGAGTGTTTCGCATCCTGCCTGTAAAAATGGGACCCATAATAAGCCCAGGTACTACACGAAACCTTCGGAATCAACCAGAACAGATTTCAATACATAGAGTATTATCACTATTTATTTATTTATTTATTTATTTTATTTCATTTATTATATTTATATTCATATATATATAATGTACACACACAAAGTGCTTGAAGAAAGTTTGTAGTGTATTTGAAGGCACCTTGAATCCATGAAATAAAAAAGAGGAATATTTCATTTTTACTCTTTAGGATTAGAGGGGATCTTACACCTACTTCAAGTAGGTGTAAGATCTCTCCCACTCAACATTAATTTTGACTAGGTGTAAGAACCCCTCCCCCTCCTTATGTTCTCATGATCTACATATGTTTTAGGTTTACAATAATCGTTTCGTCATGCGTTACGATGGGTAAAGTCCCACGAGTGTAGGACATTCCCAAAACGTAGGGCTGGACTTGGCTACGTAGACCCTTTTCTTTTGGGACTGCTACCCTGCGGCGGCGTAACCTTATGCATAAAATGGACACTTTTTTACGGAATTCAGTGGGCACTGCTAATTCCGCGCAGGCAAGGGAAGATTGAATAGATAACATGCTAGAGAGAGCAAGCTGCCCAGGGTGGATTCCATGATTCCCAGTCGCAAGTCACTAGCCTCGGAACCGGAATCTGCCTTCTACAACTCACTCTTTGGCGTAAAAAGGCAGGTAGGTAGGTGCGCCCACTGTCTGGAATGCAGCGGGGAGCACAGAAAAGGTGTGGGGATTGTGGAATGGGTGCGGCGGAAATGACCACCTGCATAGTTGGCAAGGGGAAATGAAGCGAATTAGGCCATATTAAACAAGGCTGAAAACGGGGCGTAATAACCCCACTTAACTTTAAGGTACTATAGAATGTGCTTGTTATGTAGGAATGCATCGGCTAGTAGGGTTAGAATGGGCCCAATTCATAGGAATATGTCAAGCCCAGTAGGGTGAGGCCCCATTCCGTTAGGTGACGGAGCATTGCAATGGCCTGTTCCAGAGCATAATGGCCCATTCCCCCATCGTCTATCTAGGCTATTCACAACACAAGTGGAACTTTCAGAACCCAAAGTGGGACTTGCAGACCCCAAAGTGGAACTCTCAGAACCCAAAGTGGGACTTGTGGACCCCAAAGTGGAACTCTCAGAACCCAAAGTGGGACTTGTGGACCCCAAAGTGGAACTTTCAGAACCCAAAGTGGGACTCATAGACCCTAAAGTGGAACTTTCAAAACCCAAAGTGGAACTTCCAGACCCCAAAGTGGAACTTTCAAAACCCAAAGTGGAACTTCCAGACCCCAAAGTGGAACTTTTAGAACCCAAAGTGGAACCAACATATGTCCCAAGTAAGGAAAAAAAGCCTTCAAAAAAGTAGTGGGATTATTAGACACACCAAAACACTCAAGGTATGGATAAAAAGGGGAAGGTCCTGCTGCTGGGCCCCCCCTTGATTTCAATAGCCACTGCTGACTGGTGTTGGAAAGATATACAACATGCAAAGCAAAAATCCCCTCTAGGTAGCTTAGCTAGTAGCTACTTATGTTCTTTATGCAACTAACTAGCAAAAAATGGCTCAAAAAAAGTCCCTTTGATGATGCCTTCTCTCTTCTTCTTTTTTGAGAGAGAGGCTATAGAATGTTTTTAAACTAGGCTAGGCCAAAAGGAAGTCCTTCATGGTGGATAAATTAGTAGCACTTGGATAGCTTAGCCTTAGGTGAACCGGGACCTACTACACTGGTACTACCATGGTAAAGACATTAATATAAATGCCCCCAAGTTTGTTGGCCTTGCCTAGGCCAAGGCAAGGCTAGTTTGTTTAGATTCATTATAGAGTATTATAGTAGCTTAAGGGATTTTTATAGGCCCCTAGGTAATAATAATAATAGGTCTATTTTGTATATGAGGATTTTTGAACGAGGGTATTTTGGCTTGTGTTGAAACTTGAATTTAGTTATAGAGTTATGATATTTTCTTGAAGGATTTTTGGATTTTTTTGAAGATTATATTTTTGCACGGTGAAATATTCGAATTTTCATATTTCTTCTTTCGCCTTAAGATACTTTTTTTAATGTAAATGGCAAGGCCATGGTGTGACACACCCCTTGTTGAGTTGCTTCTAAACCTTATGTAAACTAGTGTAGCCCCGTGCCGTTGGACCCAGTGTGAACACATTGACGGCTCAACTGATTTTTCCCTCCAAACCCAAATTTTCAATTTTTTTTTTTTAAAATCCAGCAACAAAATCCACTAAAAAATCAATATCTTCCACACCTTAGGTCTGGAAATTATGAAATAAAATCTATTAAATCGGATTTGTCAAGGGCTTTCCAACAACACCAAAGAACAACCCCCAATTTCAATACATTTTTCATTTTTATTTTTTTTTGTAATTTTCATTGAGAAAATTGTTTAATATTCAATAACTTCCACACCGTAGCTCCAAATAGTCTCTCAAACCCAGTTGATGCACCCCTACTCATTGAAGATACCAAGAGCGTGGTATGAAGCGCAATCGTTTGAGAGATCTCAAGATGATAAAACAAAACAAACTACCTTGCTTCATAGATAGCCATACTAATGTCCTTACTAGACTCCATGAGGATCTCCAAGTCCAAATTTAATATTTCCCAAGTTTAAGATATCCTCTAAATGTGCATTCACAACACTTGGTGTTAAGGATTCTAAGGTCGAGTCCCCTTACCACCATGCTAGCCATTTAGGACTTAAACCTAGATGCCATGAAAGTTTTATGTTAAGCTAACATTCACTTAAGATTGAGCTACGGCCCATTTAACATTGGGTGCCACCTAGGATCCACCTAGATTTTCATTTAACACTGACTTTACATCGAGTGTGAATGCACCATAAGAGGCCTTACTCAAGAAGGTGAAGGTCCAAGTGTAGGTGCTCGTTCTCTTGCCAATCGTTTACACACTCTTGGTGAACTGTAACTTACATTCGCATCTCTTACATGGGAGTGAGAACACAAACACAAATGTGTTCCTAAACCCTAAACCCTAAACACCCCCCTCCCCCCCCCTTTACCCCACTTTCACCTTTTTAAAAAGAAAAAGGCTTTATTTGTTCTAGTCTTATTGTATTCGCTCACCGGATGCTTACAAAATATCTTTCTCTATTGTATACTAACACAAATAAAGAAAATTCGGTCATTTGAAAATTTGGCCACTAGAAAG
>Ga0209208_10001836_pt1 | contig 30295 bp, 22 predicted proteins | sample S1TSphfallax_3_FD_187694 | JGI IMG/M metagenome (GOLD analysis project Ga0209208, IMG submission 187694) | Host-associated microbial communities from peat moss isolated from Minnesota, USA - S1T2_Fd - Sphagnum fallax MG (SPAdes) (version 2) | ecosystem: Host-associated > Plants > Peat moss >...
GCATAAGAAGATTTTTTAGTTCATTACAAACTTGGGCTCCACTTTGCTATGCACTACTAGTGACTATGAACGTTTACTTGTATTTGGAATTGTGATTATGACAACAAAATTGTAATGAAAAAAAAAACAAAGAAGTATTTCTCAAATTCTTCAAAATAAAATGTGTTTTCCTTTCTTACATTATACAAGTAAAAATGAAAATAAGGGCCATGAGTGTTGTCCAAAAAAAAAAAAAAAACATAGCAAGCTTGCAATAGAAAAAAAAATAAAGATATTTCAAAAGATGCATGCAAAAAAATTTTAAAAACAAGAAATCCAAGAGGTTGCAACTAGAGAAGAGATCGTTATATAAAAACGTCATTCTAGGTAATTATATTAAAAATTTGAATTAAAATAATTCATTTCAACATATTATGGGAAGGAACATGGTAGGATAAAATACTATGAGAACCTATTGTGATCCTACTTAAACCATCTCCAATGAAAATTCATCATCACTTAAATTTGACCCATTGGTGATACTCACCTTAGGTTGGTAGAGGTTTTGTTGAAAGATAAAAAATTAGCCATGAAAAGATAAAAGTTTTATCAACAAGTAAATGTTTAACTAATTAACAAAGAAGTTTTGCCAATAGATATAGGTTTAACCAATACAAGATGAAGGTTTTTCTAAAAGGTAGATGTTTATCAAGGAATATATAAAGGTTTTGCTAAGAGGTAGAGGTTCAACCAAGAAGAGATAGAAGTTTTGCCAAAAGGTAAATGATCAATTTAAAAATATATAATAATTTTGTCAAGAGATGAAAGTTTAACCAAGAAAGGATACAAATTTTGTTCAAAGATAAAAGTTTGGCTAATAATATATAATGGTTTTACTAAGAAAAGATAAAAGTTTCACAAAAAAATACAAAAGTTTTGTTAGAAAAAAATACAAGTTTTTCCAATAAATAGAAAGGTTTTACGAAAAGGTAGAGGTTTAACAAAAAGATAAAAAATAAAAAATGTCAAGAAATAGAGCTTTAACTAAAAATATATGAAAGTTTTGCCAAGAGATAGAGGGCAGCAAGGTAGGGTGGGTAGGTAGGGGAATTGAAAGTTAATTGATAACTATGGCCAAGATGTAAGTTACCAAGGTAGCTAGGCGGGAGGGTAGTATATAGGTCCAAGTTGGGGAAAAAAATGGCCCAAAAAATGACCAAGAAAAAATAAAGATCAAAGGTCAAGAACCAAAAAGGTTGACTTTGATAGAATGTGAGTTAACAGAGGGTTAGGAATCGGATGAGAAAATGCAGCCCATCCCATGGATAGAATGGCCAACTAGTGTGTTTGTGGGTGCTGGTTCACTTTGAGGGTCTTCTTTCTTTCTTAATTTTGGGATGCCAATTATGTAGATAAGACAAAGGGAAGGGGATAATGGATTCAAGAGAGTATTACTTGCAACACCCTTTTGGATGTCCTCAAAAAGGTGGAAGGATTATCCATGAATGGGATGTTAAAGATGCACTAATTTTACATTTAACACAACACAAGTCTAGTAAGTAGGTACGTAGATAGGTCAAATAATATGCAACTACAAGATAAGGAGATGAATGTGGTTGGTTAGTACAAAGGTAAGGGTTAATGGGTAAGCTTTTCTTTCCCTCAATTGTAGTGGTGATGGGGTTTACCTCATTTCCATGGGTTTGTTGTTCAATTTTTTCTTTGCAATGAGCATTCTTTCATTTATGCCCAAAAAAGGAGGGGAAAAAAGTTAGGGCCAATGGATTGTTAATAGATGAAGAATAATAATAATAAAAACTAAGCTAATCATCGTGGTTAGCTAGGCAAGTGGAACTCAATGAAAAAAGTGTTTCATGTCCACCTACCATCCATCCCCATGGTGTGTGTGCTAGTGCATGTTGGTTCATTTCAGCCCAAAATGTAAGGGCATATAGAAGGAGAGAACTCTTCAAAGAAGTTGTTGCTATTTAGTTATCTTTTGTGTAAGGTAAAGCCCTAAGGCAAGGCATTATTCCCAAAATAAGTGGCATAAGATGAGACAATACACAAATTTGACCTCACATTTTGGGAATCTCTATTACATATGCGTAGGGGCTTTACCCATCATAAAGCATGAAATGAACATAAGCATAAACTAAATAGATGTAGGAATACAAAGGGGAGGGTTCTTACACTACTTATGGTGCATTCACATTTGATGTTAAAGTCAGTGTTAAATGAAAATCTAGGTGGCATCCTAGGTGGCACCCAATGTTAAATGGATGAGAGCTTAATGTTAATTTGAATGTTAGCTCAACATAAAAATGTTCATGGTAAGTAGATGTAAGTCCTAAATGACTAGCATGGTGTTAGGGGACTCAACACTAGAGTCCCTAACACCAAGTGTAAATGCACCTTTATAAGCATAAGATCCTTCCCACACTTAAACAAGTAAGTGTAATATCCCTCCTTTTCTTTTCTAGGATACAAGGAATTTTCTCCTAATTCTTTAAGTGTTAGTAATATAAGCATGCCCATAAACAATAATGGTGGCATAGCTACACTTTGGGTACTATAGTAATTATCTCTTGTGTCATTGTTCAGATACTTTTATGTGATCTGGGTTGAATGCATAAATGACATATAATGGGCATAAATCCTTTTGTGGGGGACTAAAATGAGCTCTCTGCTACTATTACAGTTCTACCATTGAATGTACCTCTAAGCTCTCAAATGTCTTGTATGTGAGCTCATCAGACTCTTGGGGGAACAAATTGGGAACATAAGAAATAACCATTGTGCACTTGATCATAACATGAAGTAAACATGTAAACTGCATTTTTGGGGAACACCCAATTCCCAAGTAAATCCCATCCACCCCGTCCAAGGCAATTTTAAAGCCAAGGTGAACCAGCACCACACTAAAATAAAATAATATTTTGTCATGCTTTTGCAGCATAGAAGGTTGGTATTCAAACTAAGCCTTGGAAAAACACTAGGAAATATGAATTTGCACAATTTGAGTGTAGAAGCATGTATGTGGAAATTTTGGTATGAGAGTCTCATTAAGGCAAAGGTGTTTTGACTTTAGAGATTCTAAACTTGGAGAAAAATGTAAGGCAATGAGAAAGAAAGAAAAAGAAGATATGATCACTTGAACATATGAACAATGTGAATGTAACAAACATGTGATGAGAAAGAAATGTTTTTGGGAAGTATATAATGGCATCATTTCTTAGTTGCAAGACATGACATTCCTAAAAAAGGAAGAACCAAAGCATTGAAGAATAATGTTGTCCTAGTTCAATGCCAATTTTTTTTTCAGATGGGCTAAAATGATTTGAGTATTACCGTAGTACCTTTACCATTTTGGTAGTTTGTTGTTGAATAATTAGTTAAAATTTAAATATTAACTTCGGCACTTGGTTTTTTAATTTTGCAATTTTTGGCAGTAATGGTTATTATAATAAAAAAAAGGCTATTGTTAGAGTTATGAAACAGCCTAGTGTGTCTAAGACTGGCACAATTTTGAGTTTTGGTCCTGAAAGGTTTGTGGTTTAAACTTGACGGTTGAAAATTTGATTTTAGTGCAATTTTGGCACAAATAACAAATAATTTTTTAAAAGTTCAGCAAAACCAAAAAATATTTTAATTTATGCCGAAATGGTAAATGTACTACGGTACCCAGATGGCTTATATATATATATATATATATTCAAAATATTGAAGCGTCAACAAGTAAACATATCTAATTTGGTTAGCTGAGGAGATGAGCACTAGAGGCCCAACAATTCTCAATCACACTAAAAGTGAGAGATGGCAAGGAAAACCCAAGAACAAATATGTAAGGAAAACAAACATTGACATTTTGCAAGGTGAGAAAATTATGCTTTCAACCACCTTTTCTTTGTACCCAAGAGTAGAAATTTTAAAAATTGAATGAAGGGCAAAAAAACCCTAAAACATCAACAACAAGGTTTTTAGATCAATAAGGTCTTCAAAGATTTGTTGAGTGATTTGATTCATGCCACAAAATTTGTTTGGTTGTAATCACATGTGATTGTTGCCTAATGAATGACCTATTTTTTCGAAACTAAGTGTGCTAGGGAGGTCTAGTGAAAAGTAATTGGCATTGGGGAAGGAAAAGAAGGTGGGAGTGCTCACACAAGGAAGGAATAATTAAAAGCCAACACATGCACCTTCTTGGGTTTGGGGTAGTTTTCGATGAAGCCTTACAAGTTGTGCTAAATTTGGCCTTAGTTGAGGTGAAGGGGAAAAGCCATACATGAATAGAGCTTTGAAAAAAATGGGTTTGAATAATGAGCGGAAACAAAGACAATTTAGATATCTAGACACATTACATGAATATAAGGGAAGGAGAGAATTGATTTAACTTGTTCGAGTGTGATAATTTGTTGATATAATGTATTTTTTTCAATGTTTGTTCACAAGAATAGCATGAAATACGTGAAAGTACAAATTTAGTATTGTGTGATGGTAATTTTGGTTGATCCATTGTGAACAACAAACTATGATGGGTTGGTTGTTCACAAGGATTAGGCAAATGTCAAACAAATATTTCTAAAAAATAGTTTTGAACCCCTAAGAGTTTAAGCCCTTTCTACACCTCACATTTTAGTTTTATTTGAAAGCTTAGTTACACATTCAAAAGCTTTTTTAAAAAGAAATTTCAGCAATAGTCAAGCAAAGGGGTGATCAGATTTTTAAAAATTAGCCAAATTGAGTGTATTTGTGACTAGGCAAGTGTTGCCCAAAGTTTCACTCACATTTTCACCAGACCAAAAAAAAAAAAGCCAAAAATGGACTTCAACATGACACTCATGCATGCACCCTGATATAACATTCACAATAACCATGTTAGGTGAGCTTGATTTTCTTTCTGGCTAAAATTGTTTTCAAAGTGGTTTAAAATATTTTTTGGTTGTCTAGTTGCAAAATTGCTTTTTGTTTTGTTTGAGAAATTCCCAAATTTATTGGGTTCTTTTATGTAGCCAAAAATGTGAAGTTTGCTTAAATTTTTATTAATCTCATATCTTATTTATAGTCAAATTTGGCTAAAATCACATGGATGATTGCCATTTCAACTACATCACTAAAATGAAAATAAAAACTCTAGAACTTCAAATTTGGTGTTGATAAAAATAATTCAAGCCAAGATATGTTTCTTCAAATAAGAATGAAACCTTGTACTTTCCAATATGTGAATGATGAATGTGAGGAATTTTTAAAATGAGCAACAATTTTAGAGGGAAGGAAAACTAATTCTATTGTTTGGAAATCTTGGGTCAACTCATAAAACGAGTCATATCATGAACAATTTTTTTTTGAGTTAACTCCTTATCACCAACTTGAAATCCTCATCACCCTTTGAGGATGCATTCCTAAGTGTGGGCAATTGAGTTCACTAGTTGGAGAGCAAAATGCAAACCATTTGATCAAAACCTAACCCAAATCCATGTGACAATGCCCAATTAGGAAACCATCTGAAACCTCAACCAAAATAGAACGATGAATTTTTTTATTAAAGTATCCATCACCTACACCAGTTTAAAAAAACCAAAAGAAGCCATTCCTGGCTTATCTAATGTTTAGGGGTTAAAAGGTGTTCACATCATAACATATAAATTGAACCTTCTTGTTACCACAAGTTTCATACCAAACCAAGTTTCACCAAAAAAAAAAAGAAAACGAAGTGGACTTGGATTTTTCTAGCACACCAACAAATTTGTTCAAAGTAGGTTAGATTTACCAAATATCAAGAAGTGGTTGGCACAACAAATTCCACGTTTACGCTTTGCACATATCCAAGAGGTTAGAAGCTTAGATAGAAGTGCACAAAGATCTAGTCAAAGTCACACAATGAAATACAATATCTATGATCCACAATCCTAACATCAATTGATTTGTCCATAACTCATTCATTTGCAATCCTTTGCATAATCCGGGTACCCATTGAGTTTTCATGATTTTCTATATCATGTGTGAGTGATTTCATAGCTCAAAACAGTTGTTAGCCTTATCAGATGCAACTTGAGACCATGGTGGAAAGGTCCTGTGCCAACCACAAGACTCAACAAGAAGTCAGTCAGAGAGAAACCATCTTATTCATTTGCAATCTTTGTCATAGTCACATGATAGCAGGCCCATTACAGTTTTTATTGTTTTCATTCAGGGATTTGTGCAAGTTGAGTAGCACAGCAAGTGTTTCATCTGAGGTAGAAGTCCCAGCCTCCCAATCAGAGTGTTCAATAACAGCTGTCCTTTTGGCTATGCTGCAATTCATTCAAAGAAATCAATCTGCAAACAATTGGAAACTCTAGTGTACCACTGCCAGTCTGCATAGCACACCATGAAAATGGGCAACAAAATTTCCAAGTTTCATGAAGTTAGTCTATATCATTTGCACCTGAAACACTTTGAAATCAAATTTGCATGCGGTCTAATGCTGAAACAATGACCCAATGTTCCTCTCTTTCAAGAGGGTACATCCCATAACATATCTATGGAAATCCCCCTGCATACTCCACGACAACACTTCACAGGTTGAAGGTAACTCAACAAATGAGTGCAGTTGGTTATACCTTCATGAGTGCTGCTCAAAAAGTATCAGACAGTCACCTTAATCAAAAACAGCACCTTCATCATGAACAGCAGTGTCAAGTGCCATGACCACACCCCCGACCAACTTCATCAGATTATGATTGTGGGTATATTAATCTACTCAAAAAATTTCGGGCAAACAAACCATTGTACAAACAACTTTGTCTTGGGTTTCTGCTCCATTTTTGAAGCAACATGAAACTCTGTATTACGATGTTGGCTAGCACTCAAGAGACAAGCGAATAAAAAAAACAAGTCAGTCCTCATTGAGGCAGCAACAACCTTGTGAGGTAAGTTGACATGCATCATAGCTTGTCTCTGTACAAGCAAGTCAGCATCTAAGCTCAAGGCATAGAAAGGCCTCCATAGCGGGCATTGGTTGGGCCCTCCTGCACCCTCCCAAACCATAGATGATTAGAAATTGTAAGGAACTGCAAATCAGTATAAGTGTCTACATAAAAGCCTCTCAGATTCTTCAAATTCTGGGAACGTTCAAACTCAATGCAGCTGGAAGTCAATGATGTCTCTGAAATGCTGATCTCTAATCTTACACACCAACTTGGCTTTAATGCATTGCAGAAGCATTCTCAACAACATCACAATCCTAGTCATGAACAAAATTGAATAATGGTATTGAGCTATTGGAGAGCCATCAAAAAAAGTACTGACATTTGTTCTGCACCCAATTTGTATTCATGCAAAATACCTGGGATACGAAGTCATGAAATTTTATAAGAGAAGTCTACATGCAAAGATTAAGGGAGTTCCAAAATCACTTTCAGAAACCACACTTCACTTTCTGCAGTTCCAAACCACAGAGTTGTTCTACAGATGTGGTCTTTATCTGAAGTCCTTGTGTCAAAGTCTTAAATCACTGGTCGAAAGAAGCTATCTTGCAAGCAAAACCCTTGGAACAGTTTCAGACAAACTGGCAATATGGGTTGTCTTCAAGACTTGACTTTACTTTATGTTTTGGCTGCTCTTTGATTCAATTCCCTTCTTCAGCAGTCAACAAGAAAACACAACACTTCCAGAATATCAGGCCCACAAACGAGTCAGTCCAAGCAAGATGATGGGAAGGCAAAGGTGGATGTCAGAAAGCACCACAGAGGTCTATACTAGTTGATACTAGGGTGATTCCTTTCCCACACTGCAGAACTTTTTTTAGAAATGAAAGAATCGATACCCTACTAGACAAAATAAAAAAATTGTCTAGTACTAACACTTACCTCCCAGTTTCCAATACTTCACAAGACCTTTAGGGAACCTGCTACCATGGGCTCCCATGCTACAATCCCTCTTCAACGTCCATCTTCTGTGTTCTGTGCAACTTCTGGGCTCTTCAAAGCAGGCAGTGCCATCAATCCAGAAATGAAATGCCAGATTTGAAAATGGTATCACAAAAAAATGGGCACTAGGTCTTTTATCCTTTTAAAACCAATTATGAGTTCACAGCCATCCACATGTTGCTCTATCTCAATAAGCATTTACAACGCAGAACAAGGAGTATCCCTAAACTGTACCCTCTCTCTCTTGATCCTGTACTGATTTGATACATACAATGCAATTATTGATCACCAAATTCTACCCACCCACCAACCTACCACAGCAAAAACTTGCTTGAGCACCTATGGCAAATGAGGCAAATGAAGGTTGTCAAGAGGATGGTATTGTACAAATGCTAAACTTGAACTCACAGGAAAGCTACAAAATCAAGCTAGATGATCAAGTCTTCCACTCCTGCTGCCATTTGTATACAGGCTTATCTGCAAGTATGCTCATTTCATCCAGCTGTAGCTTCCACTTTCTGCCCTTTGTCATCAACTGTTTCTGCAAAGACATCATCATGCCAGTTCTCACAACTTCTCTGCTCACTTGCTGCACTCCTTCAGCTCCATCTTCACCTTAGAAACCCTAGGAGAATGAAGCAGATCCTCCGGTGTGTAATTCACCACCAATGGCCTAAGCTCTTCAGCTTATTCCCTCTTCAGCAAAATAGATCTGCATACTTGATACTTGACCTTCACAGAGAGAACAAAAGAAGACTGCAACCTCTCCACTTTTTTCTTCTCAGCCTGCCATTTGGACATCAAATGACTGATGTCTTGCATCTTCATCAGCTTCTCTTCTGTGTGCTTCTTCCCAGCAGTTTTGGGTCTATGAACACCATCCACTGTCTTGGAGTTTATCATCTTGTAGTAAAACTCATTGGGATTCTCCTGCAACCTGTGGATGGTCTCCTCCTCCCTGGGGTACCATGAAAAAAGGGTGTACCTTATTGCAATATGTGGGCATCTCCCAAATTTGCTCTAGTTCATGACAAGTGCTCATGAACTACACGGAGGTGCAGTTGAACTATTGCAAGCAAGCTCTCTGCATTAAGCCTCTCAAGAGCAGCACATACTTGTGTTTCATATTCAGTTCCAGGACCCATTATGTGAATTAAGCATGCAACTTTGTACACAATCCGTTGCCAGCCACCTGTCCATGACCATTTCCCATCATCCCACACCAGTATGCTGTTATAAAATACAACATAACACACCAGTATATAATGTTGTTAATCCAGCAACATACACACAAAAGAAATCATCATGGGTTGCATACCATCCTCCTCCTGCTCCACCGGAATGCTCCTGCTGTCAAAATGTTTGTGAACCCACCATTCTCTTCTCTCCTCCCATGTACGATTCCACCAAGCTTCAAAGGTAGAAGAAGCTGGCATATGACTTGTCCTCACTCCATCCTCGTTGACATCCTCCCTTCTTTGCCTTGAATTTTTTCTTGGCTCCTTGCCTGATCGTTGTTCCAGAAAAAGGAGACATGTTGCTAGTTGCTGCCACACTTCCAATGATCCTTGTTCTAGGTCCAAATGGCTGGATATGCAGTCTACTAGCCGTTCTGCTCTGTACTTGCCTATCGCAAAGAAAGAAACACCCAGGAAAATGACACCCTGTGAACAAAACTAGTAGGTACTTCATGTAAATTTCAAAGCTCAAGGCATAAAATATCTGTAGCTCTCTTGTAGTAGAAGGTATACCTGTAATATGTAAGTTAATAAGTGCTTGGAGGGTATTTGCAGATGATGGGTTTATTTGCAGGATAGCTTCATAGCACTGTGATATCTGCCTTGTGTGTTTGGAATTCAGTGACTCCAGCAGCAAGGCCTTTATGCTAAACCACCAATGTACCACAATTCAATTCAGAGTCTACTGACAACCAGTCTACTGAGCTCCAGGACAACCAAGGAAATGAAAATGAGAATATGAACTGCAAAGATGTAAAATTCAACAAAATCTGATGAAAATAGAGGGGTGAGTTGAACTAGGTGTATCAACAGGGACTTCACCTAAGAGGAAGCAGGTGAGGATTTTTGCAGAAGTTGTCAATCTCCTCCATGGCACCCTTCACATCCCCTGTAGCCAGCAACAGCTGCAGATTCCAACAGGTAGCTTCAATGAGAATCATGCAGAAGAGATTGGTATATCTAGATTGTAAATCCCTTGCAGATGCAGTACACATAGTCAACAGAAGCCTACAGGACAAAGAATAATCAGATCACTGTGATTGGTATGAAAAAGGGGGGGGAGGGTTACCTGCACCAAGGGAAGTAGTGCGGGTGTCATGTTGGCAGCAAGTGTACGTGCTTGACGAAGGTACTTGATGGCATTCCCATGAGCATCTCTGGTTCTGCCACTAACCATTGGCACCATATACACACTAGTTGTCTTTGGTTGTGGCAGTGGCACTGGAAACAGCCTCTTATCCAGATCTGTGAAGCAGGAGTACATGTATCAGATACATGCACTTCTGATCCTCATCCATGACCACAGCATACTTTGGTCTCCTCTGACCACCTTGCTTTCAAGTACCTGACACCAGATCACAGCAAATCCTTCTAGAAATTCCTGCTTTAGTTTCCACTCATTCCTTGAGCTTGTGTTTCCAGTCAGGTGGTTCACCTAATAATGCCCACAACAAAGTTCCCACTCATGTAGCAGACAAGATGTGGTAGAATTTTCATACCAGGTGACCAAAGGACAGCAGCTGTCTGCCAAGAGTTGTTGTGTTGATGCTCATGCTCATCTCCCTCATACAACCCTTGCTGTTGCAAACCCTGGGTACTGCCGCAACTGTTCCCTGAAATATCCAATGCTGCTAAGTTCTCACGTAGCTCAAAATCTCGCTGTTGCTCAAGAAGCCAGTTGCTTGGACTACTCGTTCCTGCCACATTAATGCTGTGATGCTCCATCTTCTCCTTAACCTCCATGGTATCATTTTCCCCACAACCTTCTTCATAGTCCTGAGAAGAATTCCCAGGCTTTCTTCCTATATCTTCAATGAAAAGCTTCTCAACATCAACAACTGCTCTGTCGTGCCATAACTGGTGCAGTATGAGTCCATGGCAAAGGTTCATTGTTGCATCATCACGGAAAGGATGTACATCCACTAATCTGTGAAAAAAAAGAAGAAGAAACAAAGACCTTTCAGCAGCTCTCAATTCCATGTACACAAATAAACAAGAAGTTGACAGCAATCAATCGGCCACAGCTCCCCCTTTACATCTGTACTGTTCTTGTGTTTGCAAATGTGAAAGATATTGTGGATTGGTATCAGGTGCATGCCAATTGACTACAAGATCATCACCGCAAAATGCTACCCTACTGAAAGTCATTGTGGATTTGTGTCCAGTGCATGCTAATCAACTCCAAGATCATGAACACAAAATGCTCTCTTACTTACTGATGGACAACTTTCTGCTACAATTGTGCACATGAAAGATGGGTTCAAAATACATACGGGCGAATCTCATTGTAGGCAGCCTCATAGGAATCAGAGTCACCCTGGCTCAGCAAGTAGAGTGCAAGCTCCAGTTGTACTCGTCCACGCAATCTCTATGAGCAAGATCCGAGGTTAAGAGGCACAGGAGAAACAAACAACCACCTCAAAAATGAAAAAACTCTGTACAAACAAGCAAACAAACAAACAAACACTTCACAACTTGCAGATGGCAGGGATCCTTCTCCTTCTTGAAACTTCAAAACCACCTTCATGAGATCCTTGCCATAATTGGAATTTTTTCCTCATTTTTTTCTTGCTGCAACAGGAGATGTAGGACTTAGGGTTTAGGGTTTAGGATTTTATGGTTTAGGCCTTGGTATCAAGGATGATCAAAGACTTGGGAGGAATTCGGTGTGTACCGCATTAGGTTGCTTCCGATGCAGAATTCTATACAATCGCTTGATCTTTAGACTTGTTGCTTTACTGTTGCTGCTGCCTTCCATTTGTCGCAGCACTTCCATTGCTGCCTGAGCAAGAAAAACCAGAAATTGCAACTCCATTGTCAATCTGCATTTCTTCTTCAAGAATCTGAGGAAGATGAAACACACTCCAATACTGCGCTCAACTTTTACCTTTTACGCAAAATCTGCTGCAACAGCTTTGGAATGGAGAAAGAGGGAAGGCAAAAAAAAAAAAACAAACAAACACTATGTACGCACCCAGTAATAGGCGAAGTCGCGCTCCAACCTTTGGTCGGAAACATTTCCAGCTCCGAGAAGAGCAGAGACCACACCTGCGGCAGTAGAAAAATCATGCTGTCGTAGAAGAGCTTGCAGTAAGGCACGAAGTTTCTTCCTGTGATAAGGAAGCAAATCCGTGGTACCAGGATCATCACCGTGTCTTCTGCTCCACTCTTTCCCTCCTCCCGTTCTGGTTTTCACCGCTCTCGGTAGCAACAACTTTGCTGCTCGCTTGAGTGCAATCTCCCTCTCCACAATCTGGGCTCCATCCTTCTCTTCTTGTTCTTGTTCTTCCTTCCTCTCCTCTTCCATTGCTGAATCCATGTCGTTCTTATGACGCCAAAGGAAAAACAAAAGAAAACAGAACAACGAGAAAAGAATTTGGTACCTCGGACATTCCAAAACACGCCAATTTTTGCTTTTCCTTTGTATTTTGGGTAGGCTACCGTCACTGGGCCTAAGACTGCCAGTTTTGCTGCCACCCTCTCTCCAGCTAACTTTCAGTGTTCTGTATGTAAGTGTCAATAGCCATATTTATATATTTATATATTTATGGCGTGTGTGTACATAATCTTGAACTTTTTACACTTATATTGTTATTGTGTATAATTTTTTATATTAAAAACATTGACACCAGGTTGGTGTAAATGTTTTGAGGCATGTAAATGTATGTATTATACATCTTTAGTATTTTTAATTTTTTTATAAATTCATATTAATTAGTTGTGAGTGCATGTTTTTTTTTCTTTTTTTTTTTGCAATGGGTTATTTAGTTTACCTATAACAAAAGGATTATGAAATCCCCCTTCCCCAAATAAAAATCATGTCTTTAATATTGTTTTACACTTACATTGTTTTGTATGGTATAAATTTTATTTTTAATGTAATCTTACACTTACATGATATATTTTTTATATTTATGCAAATGTAAATGAATATTAAACACTTACACAAAATGTAAATAAATTTTATTATGGGATTTACATTTACACAAAGTGTAACTTCAAACCATTTACATGCATAATAACATTCATAACTTTCAGTTGTCCAAAGCTACCCACTAACATGTCAAGATGATTTTTGACTAGCAAAAGTTACCTACCCCATTAACTTGTTCACTTTTCTCATATTTTATTAGGGGAAAAAAAATCTACTATATTTTTCATAGGAAAATATTTTGACATATAAGATTTTTAAGATTTTTTAATCCCTCCCTTCAGACCTCAAAAATAAACCTTAAATTTCATAAGGTTTATATACTTAGGAAATTTTGTGACTTAAAGGCATGTCCTCTGAATTACAAGACATAGTTAGGGTTTTATCTTAGGTGCTTTGTTGCGTGGTGACGTGACCCTCACCTTTTTGGCAATTTTTCCTTGAAGAAAAGAGGTGATGGGGCTAGCAATGGTGTTGCCATTACTCCAATTCTTCTATAACCACTTTGTTGTTGAACATGTTGTGTTGGTTGGTAAGCTTTCTATGAATTCTCTCTCTATGTGGAAACGTTGTTGGTGTGGAGGAAATGCAAGAAGAAGGGATGGAGATAAAGGAGTTGTTGGAAAGGGGATTTAAAAGGGAGCAATGTTCTTGGCAAAGGAGGACATAGAAACCCTAAATACCATTGTTTTTGTGAAATCATGTTGTTCTCTCTTGTTGATTATGTTATTTGCAACAAAATGTTGTAATCCAATTTTTTAGTTTCCATTGTGAAGGTGTAATTTTGTATGAAGTCATAGAACATAATAATGTCACTAATGTCTTCTATTTTCCTTGACTTGAAACCCAAGATTTGCAAAGGATGACAATGTCTAGTAGGTTCATGAGTCTAACAAGTCCTATGCATAAAGGTTTGGGTAGAATTTATCTTTGTTGTGGGATCATGGAGTAAGGGTGCCTTGGTTTGGGAATTCATCATTGAAGAGACAAAGGGTGGATATTTTGGATTTCTAGCTTTGTGTGAGCATGGGATGATACTTGTCCATAGACTAGAAATGTGAAGAGAGAGAGTTATCGTGCATTTTCTTTGATCTAGGGTTACTAAGTATTATAGTAAACCGTGAGTGTTGATTGGTAGTAATGTGTGTGTTGATTTTTAAGGTTTGACGTTGATCATTGGAAGTATGTTTTCATGATACTATGAATAAAAAATTTCTCAAATGTTTGGATGAATTGTGTATGGGAATGGTAGTATAGATAATGTAGCTGGCAGATCTTCTATGCCCCAATTTTGGTCACACCTTCTTTTTATACATAAAAACACCAATGTTGGACGGTTCTTGACCTTTATTGAAAACCTATGGTTTTGGTTCTTAAGAAAAAAATTAAAATGGTTCGAGTCCCGTAACCACTTGAACCTTAAGTCCAAGTTCTTGGAAATGAAATATTCCAAGTTCTAGTTCTAGAAATCAAACCTAGTTTTAGTTTTAAGCAAACCTGGTTTAATTTTTAAAAACAAATATTCCAGGTTTTGGTTTTGGAAATCGGACCCAGTTCTTGTTCCCATGCAACTTGGTGTGAAATCATTGGTTAACTGCTAGATAAACCTTGGTTCTAAACTTTTTTCCCCAAAACAATTATTTTAAAAAAAATTGGTTCCAAAATTCCAAAATTAGGTCCAAGTTGGGTTCCAAAATTGGATCCAATTTGAATCCTGGCCCTAGCCCTAATTCTAAAAATTAGATCTAGTTCCAATTTATGTTTTACTAATTGGAATTGGAACCAACAATCCTAAGTGGCCAAACTAGGTAACTACCCAACACTGATAAAAACCAAAGCCAACAATAGTAAAAGAAAAGTATTAATTTGTGATTATAAAACAATTGCAACTAACATTTACAACTAAAATTACTTTAATTGCATAAGTGAAATCGCACCCAACATTTAATCACAAATTGTAACTCAACATGACATCACCAAATGGACCATGGATGATATATATGGTCAACATATACATGTTCATCCTTTGACCATAGTTGCAATTGTCAAATACCCACACATTATTTGCCACATGTTTTAAATTGAAGAAATTTCAAAACAATGATTTTAAATGTTGAAAAATTCCATGCCATCAAATTCCATTGACTTGTGATGGTGTCATTTGGCAATACCAAAATCCACCATGCAGAATTATGAATTTTTTTGAAATGAAAATTCTTTTATTACTCAAACATTAATGTTGGCCATCCATTATGAACATTCATTTTAGATGGTCATATATTATGACACGTGGTGCAATTGAAATATGCCACGTGGTATATTAAGTATATTTTGAAAAAAAATCAAATGAATATTTGTGTGAGTAAATAGGTGTCACAAATGTCAATGCCATGGAGTTCATTCATATGAATGTTCATCCATGTCTTGTAATGAAGTTGTACCTAGGTTTTAATTTAATTTCAGTTCACTCTTAATTGATTTACAATTAAGTTTTAGTTCACTTTTAGTTAAGTCTTAATTCATTTCTGATTAATTCTTACTTCATTTCCAATTCACTTCTAGTTGATTTCTAATTAACTTTGATTTCACTTTTAATTAAAGGCATAAGCATGCTAAAATAAGCCAAAAAATTATCCCACTAATGAAAAAAATAAATCTCAACTTTGGAGGTTAAAAAGTAGGACACACTCTTTGAAAAATAGCATTTAAATTACACGAGCATATGTAATAGGACATGAAAAAGTTTTTAAAAGTTTAAAAAATTATGTTTATATTTTTCAAACATATTTTCACTCATTTTTCTTCATTTGTTGTTGTTGTTTCATTTTGCACAAAGTAAACATAAAGTATAATCATGACTTTTCATTTTTTAAACTCATTCTTATGGCTCCTTCAAATAATGTTTAAAACATGTTTTCCCATGTTATAAAACACATATACGTTTGTAATTCATAGTAAAAAGTCAGCTTTTAGGGCTTTAAACTTACATAAGGAAAAACTTATTTTTGAAGGGTTTAACATTGTCATAATTGAAATATTTAAGTTTCAAAAAATGTGTATTTATATGCTTGATAGCTCAAACATTAATAACGCATTATTTGAATAGTTTCATTTTAAAAAAGTACTTGATATAAACTTGTAATAAATAATTCAAATAATTCAAATAATAATATAGATTGGGGATGACCATATATGGTTTATTTAACATGGCTAATACACCCCATAATTTATAACATTGGTAAAAGGCCTAAAATTCAAATTTTCAAAATCTATTTTATTTTTTGAGCAAGGATCACCAATTAGTCTACTTTTGCATGCTTGTGCCTTTAAGTCCTAGTTCACTTTTAATTCACTTTTAGTTCATCTTTAATTAACATTTAACTCACTTATAGTTAATTCTTAATTAACTCTTAATTCATTTTTAGTTGAGTAGCAGTCCACTCATAGTTCACACATGAGTGCACATGGGCACACATGAGTGAACATGGGTGTCATGTGGGTTGGAAATTTCTTGAGAATTTTTTTTGAGCTAGGTGCTCAATGGTATAAATAAAAATGGAATTCCCCATTTAAAAAATTTGTTCAACACTAATTTTGGGTACGTTTTCTTGTCACATCCTTGTTTTGTTTTTGTTTTGTTCTTACAATAAAATCTTGTTAGATTCTTGCCTTACACATATTGTGTTCTTGTCCTTGATTTGTTTGTTTCATGATTCAGATTTGGAACCAGGCCCACCTTCGTTCTAATTTTAGTTTAGGAAATCTTATAAACTTGGTTGTTTTTGTGCCCATGACAATAGGTAAGTAGGTACATAAGCCTATGTAGGTAGGTAGGTAATTTCAATCTCCTTTTTTCCTACTTTTTTTTTAATGAAATGGTGTGTGATCACAATATGTTTGGTGCAATCATGAAAGATAGGATTCTCCGAAAATTTGATTGCACTTTGATAATCACACATGAGTACTATTGGTTTTATTGTATACAAAATTTGTAGCTCATGAAGAAATTTCTTTAACAAGATAGTTTTTATGGCTCCATTACTTAGTGCCAAATATTTAGCCTCTATAGATGAAAGGGCAATGCATGGTTATTTCTTGTTTTTCCATATAATAAGGCTTGAGCCAAGTTTGAAAATGTAACTTGTAATGGATTTTCTATCATGTAAGTCCCCAAACCATTTGGCATTTATATATTTAAACAATATATTTTCCTCATCTTGTTAATAACAAAGCCTAAGATTTAAGGTACCTTTAACAACCAAAAAAGGATGGTAGGGATGATGGATGAATGTGAAGAAGAATTGTGGACAAAATTTTGAAGCATGAAGTGGTGTTGATAATTTTATCTAGGATGTGGCAAACATTTAGAAGTTTAACTACATTGAAACATGCATGGGGGAGAACATGGAGAAGAAAAAATGGGTAGGCTAAAAGAGGTTAGCTCTTTTTGGCTTATTTAGGAAGATTAGGAAAAAGCACAATAGAATAGAGCACCTCCATGCTTGTGGTTGGGTGGTGAAATTTGTGCATTGTTGTTCATATTTTGCAAAATAAATAAAGGTGCACGTGTGTGTGAATTTTCTATTGTGTTTTTTGGCTAATAGGTTGCAAAACAAGTATTATTTTGGGTTCATTAAAGTCAAGGTTGTTATAACAAAGTTGTTGCCACAAGGCTATTGAAATGGGATTGTAGCCTAGGGCCCACAAGGACCCGGTTTACCTTCTTGTCCATATTTGTTTTTTTCACTATGTTTTAGTGACCATGGACTTGACAGTAACAATGTGGTATGTTATAAGTACCTTTGATGTAATAAAACAAATGTTCAAGATCACATCCAAATGATGGATTTAAAGCTAGTGTGAAGACTGATTGATCATGTTGATCACAAAAGCAATGTCACATTGTGTTTGAATGAGGAAGATGAATTTCCCCAACCATGCATTGGTATAATTGAACATCTATTTGTGGAACTACCATGTTTATCTTGAGCTTCAATTTAGAAAACATGGGAATAATTACTACATTATAATGTAGGAAACAAAATTTTGTGAACATTTGAACAACATAGGGTAAATGCAAGCTATGGTGGCAAAAATTACACTCCCTATAAGTCCATACAAGATTTTTTTAAATGATTCAAATGGACATGGTTGTTACTTTTAAAATGTTATTATTCTAATATTTGAATAATACATGTTCAATCCCTTATAAACCTTCTCAAATTTATGTGAGAACTTGTATTTAATGTAGCTGATGCCATTTTTTAATTTGGAAGTCTTAAAAGGAAAACCCACAAAATCCATTTAAATAATGCCCCATCTAAATCTTTCAAAAATATGTTTTTGGGACAAAGAAATTGAAAAACAAATAAAAATCGCAATTCATATGGACTTATGAAAACATGGTCAAAATTTGACCATTCAAAAGTCCCTAACTTTTAAACAGTTAAGGTTTTTTAAAACTAGATTCCTTGTATGAATTTATCATTTTGTATTAAACTATGTATTGAGTCCCAAAAAGGAATGTGAATCAATATATAAAAAATTCCAAACAACCGATCGATATTATTTGACTTCAAAAGACCATTACTACTAATAAATGATTTTTTTCAATAAATAACCACACAATTATCTTCGTAATGAAATTATTAGTTTAAATCCAAGTCCCAATTAGTAAATTTAAAAATATATTAATCACCGCATGCATTTGAATAAAATGGTACCCAAAGAAAAATAAATTGTTTTGTCACAAAAGTGAACCATTGTAGCTTGCATTTACCCCATAGTCACACTAGGTGATTGTTATTCCACTTGACTGAAAAAAATATTCAATGCAAAAGGAATGTCGCAACAAATTTAAATTGGTCATTTCAAATTGTGTTTTGATTTCAGAGTGAAAACATTTCAATTTTAAAGTTTGGTTTTAAATGAAATACACATCATCCACATATAGGATCATCAACAATACCATGTCTCCTTCCTTAAGGTAATAAACATTAATATATGCCATTCCCCATATTAAACCTTAATGTTGAAAATAATCATCAATTTTTGTGTACCAAGTTCAAGGAGCCTATCATAGTTGATAAATCACCTTCAACAACTTGTAAACCTTCCAAGTTGTTTGATGAACATCTCTTCAATTAGTTATCCATTGAAAAAGGTAATTTTGATTTCAAGATGATAGATGGGCCAACCTTTATGACATACAATGGTTGTGATGGTTTGAAGAGTGTTATATTTAATTACAGGTGCTCATTGAAATCCTCCCATGCACATTGTTGGAATCCCAAGGCTATAAGTTTTGCTTTAAAATTTGTAATAGATCCATCCATATGGCTTTTAATTTTGTAGATAGAATTAAACAATTATTGGTTTCCTATTGGTTGGAAAGTCTACCAACATCCAAGTATGGTTCTTGTGAATTGACATCATTTCTTGTTACATGGTGTCAACCCATTTTGGTGTTTGGGACACTTCATTATAATTGGTGGGTTTAGAAACAACTTTTGTTAATTTAAACACAAAGTCATGAAACCTTTTGGGGTGATGAATAGAAAGTACAATTTCAAGTTGAACTTTTAAACTTTGGGTAAATTAGAGATGTAAGACTCCAATGTTACATCTCCAATTATGTCATTACTTTTAGGTTGTGGATTGAATAGATGGGGAGTGAAGACAAGAGTTGTACCTACTTCAAAATCATATGAATGATCTTGTTCAAATAGTGTAAGGTCCTTGAAAGCTTCAACTTAGTGGGAGGTATTAATATAATTTCATTGGTGTAGGGTTTTAAGTGTTGGAAAGCTCATGCACATGTTTCAATAGTTGTTGGGATTGCTTTGACCATAGTGGCTAGTGAAAACCTAAGATGACTTTCATAAAATATGACGTCCTTAGAATTTTTTTATTTATTTATAAACAAAAACATCGATACCCTTTAAATGTAAAGTCATAACCAAAAAATACACAACGCAAATATTTATGTGACCATTTGAATATGTAGGTGTTTATGTGGACAAATGAAACACACCCAAAAAACCTCAAATGGAAAAAATCTAAAGGTGACACAAAAAGTTGTTGGTGGGGGCTGATCCCACTATTCACTTAAGTAGGAGATAGATTGGTTAGATAATTGGTAGTGCTAACAATTTTTTCCCACAAGCAAGTAGGAATGTTTGCACTAAAAACAAGACTCCTAGCTCATTCAATGAGGGTCTTATTTCATCTTTTTGCAACACCATTCTATGGGGGATGTTTGTTTGTGTGAACTATTGAATTATACCATGATCTTTGCATGAGTTCATAAAATCAATAAAGATATTCTCTCCTCCCTGGCCAAAACATAAAATCTTGATGGGCTTTTCAAATTATAATTCAATTTTTGCCCTAAATTGCTTGAATTGAAGAAAAATGTCACTTTTTTCTTTTAAAAAAAGACCCAATCAAACTTGCTATAATCATCAATGAACATAATAACATAATGAACACTAGATACAAAAGTAGTGGTAAAGGGGCCACACACATCTGTGTGCACCAAGTCAAATAATGTTTTCATGTGATGCAAAATTGTTTTAAGAGTTTTTTCTTTATTATGTTTACCTAAAGTGCAAGCTTAACGAATTGGTTTTCAAACGAATTGGTTTTCAATAGAAATGCTTGGGATGTTGATTGTGAAACCTTTTTGAAACAATAGATGTAAGCTTTGGACATTCAAGTTTCCCAATCATTAATGCCATAAATGAATGAGGTCACTAGTACTTACTATTGAGCTACATAGAAATTCATGATGTATAAAAAACTTGTACAACTCATCTATAGTATCTTTGTTGCCTATTTTTATAACATTAAGAATTAAGAATCTAGTAGAAAGACATTTGAGAATTAAAGAACACTCCCAACCCTTTGTCAGTAAGAACTTTGACATACAACAAATTTGAGTTTACACCAAACACATAAGGAACTTCTTCCTTTATTTCATTGTTCTTTCCAAAAGGGATCAAAAGGTTTCCCTTCCCAACCATGTGGTGAACAATCCCACCAACCGTTTTGATTTTGGGAGTCCCTTTGGCATCCATCATGTTTATAAGAAGCTTACGAATCCTAGTAACATGCTTAAAACCACCATTATCAACAAACCAATCCGAAGTTTTAGAATACTAACATAAATTTAACTCTAGTACCTTTGTTGCAAGGGTATTGGTTTTGTTTAAAGCCTCATTGCAATTGTGGAAGTTATCCAATTCTTCATCATTGCCTTCTTCGATCATGTTAATTGAATCTTTTAAGCACTCATGTTCGGCATTGTGATGTTTGATTTTGTTTCACAACTCCACACAATTTTGTGTCTAACAATTTGAATTTTGGCAAAATTTCTAGTTTCCTTCATGTTTGGTGGTAAATCTTTACATGTGTTCTTATCATATTGATGTAGCTTAGCTCTGCTGAACTTGGATTTGATTAAGAAAGTTGCATTCTTAATTTTCTTTCCCTTCAACTCCTCCTTTGCCTCATCATGTAAAAGCATTATTGTCAAACCATTCAAATTAAGAAGATTATAACAATATATTAAAATAGTTGATAATGATTCCATAATATTTGGAAGAAAGTTTAGGATCTATTCAACCAAATTATCTTCAACAATGGTCTTTCCAATATTGGTTAGTTGATTGATGATCTCTCTCATCTAGGTTAAAAATTCAATCAAAATTTTTTTTTCCTCTAGCTAGAGGTTGGTGAGTTAAGGGCCTTTAGATGGAGGCATCTCACTTCACTTCATTGTTCGAACCAAATTTTCAACATTTGCCACATGATTGTTGGATTTGTGATCCTTGCAATATGTGGTATGATTTCATCTTTGACTGTCACCATAGCCTTCTTATCCAATGTTCAAAGTTGTTTATAGATTTTTCATCCTTCATTTTGAAATTACCATTGGAGTTAGGCTCAACTAGGTTGATGAACCCATCTCTTTGTAGTAAACTAGACACATGAAATTTCAAAGTATTACAATTGGACAATCTTCCCAATTTTGAGTTTTGAGTTCTTTGACACTTATAAACTTTTTGCACATTATGATGCCATATTGAGTCTCTCTATAATCACTAATCACAATAGTGATTGGAGTTTAAGCAATAGATCAAAATTAGAAATCTTATTAATGTACTACACTTGCTTTGAAACCATGTAGAATCAAATTACAACAAGAAGGTAAAGTTGTACAAAAACAAAAAAAGACTAGGTGAAAGTTTAGCTAAATACTCAAAAAGCCATAATGGCTATGTGAACTAAATTAACTCCTAACAACTTAAGTTAATTCTTAACAAACTATGTGACAAACAAGTGGTCATTGCTAACTATTAACAGCTCGTTGTCAAGTAATTATCTTCTAATAAATTTTAATTATGGTAAGGTTGTTTCCATGTAGATTATGCAATTGGATTAGATAGTAATTAGATATTTAGCACTTCCAAATCACATGCCCAACTTTGACACCAACACATAGAAATTTATGGTCACGCATTTGCATGAACATGAGGAGTTCCACTTTATCTTGGATGGTGGAGGCAAATAGATATCAACCTTTAGGAAACAACGTTCTCCATTTCTTACATCACAACCTCAGGGACAACAACCCATTCCATCAGTGTTTCCAATTGCCATTTCCAACCAAATTACTATTACATTTACACAAATACATATATAAACATAGCATAAAAGAGTTGCATTGTATGCAAACTATCCACATGAAGTGCACAAGAATCTGTATTCATCCTTCAATTTTCCAGTGGAAAAAAATGCCCACTAGAACACATTGGTCTCTAAATTCTAAAAAAAAATTCTATAATCTCATCAAAATCACCAAGTTGACTAGTTTACTATCCACTTCAAGTAATGTTTTGTTAGTTGTTCAATGTGACTTTATATAATGTGAATTGAATATGTTGAAAATGTGGTCTCATGAAACACATTTAACAGGATATAAAGGCATCATATATTGATAAGGTCTATTGTGCCTTTTAAGCCTTTCGATACTACTTCTTGTTGTTTGCAAAGTTGCCACAACTATTGTCCCTTCTCCAACATGCCCGCAAGTCTTTTAGTGGGTTTGCATGGCGCTTGTAGCACCTCGAACGACCTACCCCCTTTTCTCTACCGTTTGCAGCACCCTGCATTCCTTCATAACCAATACTTACTGGTTACAATAGTACCTTTCAGACTGCAGGTGGTTATCTATTGGCATTTTCCCTATGCTCTTTACCATTATTTACAGGTTGCTACCTTCATGTGGCAACCAATACCTTGTTTCTCCAAAGGCTATCAAGTGGTATGCCTCATTACACTCTATTCTAGAAGAAATGCAATAGTAACATCTTAAGGCATCAATCTATTTATGCAATCTCAAACTACCCTACCTTCCACACTTTTTAAAAGAATAGAGATACAACCAAAACATAAAGTCCTTCAAACATCTTTCCATTAGAATCGCATAAAATACAACATATTTATCCATTCTCCATGAACGCACTTCCTACAAAAGTATCAAATGCCATAGAAGTCCCCCAACACTTTCTCTAATCCTCCTTCACAAACCACACAAAGTGCACATTGACCCTTAAAAATAAACCCCTTATCCTAATCCTTTCCTAAAAATCTCCTAAATGATTGAGTGGATTAGCCCCACCCACTCATTAACCCGAACTATTTAATCCCACTAGTTTATAAGGGATGGTAAGTTACCACTAATAACTATTAATTACTAGAAGGCCTATGGAGGTAACTAGTCTAAAGATTTTTACTCATTACAAGCAACCATATTGAACTTGGAAGACAACAATTTCTTGAAAAATGAAATCAAAGATAAGCCCATAGACATCCCAACACTCGAATTAGGTAGCAATGTGGAAGATCCTAATCCAAATGACACTGCAATGTTGTTGTAGAGCTATAGTTGCTTGAAAGACTCCTCTAATTTCAAACACTACTCTACTAGTTTCAAATTTGCTTGTGCAAAATCAAGTATGGCCATGTAAACAAGCTTGTATTAAATCATATGAAGTCACTACCTGTGTACACTCCAACCTGGCACTGAAGTCTTTGAAGGGCATTCCCAAGATTGGCTTCAATGCAATTTGTAAGCATGCCTAGTCTATAAGCTATACTTTAGGGAAATATGGTATAGGAAGGACACAAAGATATAATTCTTAAACTGAAATCTGCAGCAAATGTTCCTGGCAGTCTCAAATGTTGCTGGATGCAGGCGCCCACTTGATGCTGCATCCAACACTGCAAACAGAACACCACAAAAGTAACAGCCCTTCAAAAACAGTTTCAACAATTTACAATGTGAGGGGGATTGCTAGGAATAGAATAGGTTGCCTTTCAGTTTGTGTTGAACATAGAGTTTAGTATGGGAATCTTGGTTGAAAACTGGTGGAGAACCAATGTAAGATCTTCCTCTGTTTATGAAGGTGGCAAGGCTATGAGCAAGAGATGCATTAGCAATACTCCATTACAATTGTTGCACAGAAGTGCAGTCACAAGGAGCTAACCTGGGCTTTTGTGAGCCACTCACTGGCTGGCCTGAAAGAGTAGAATCCAATGCTTCTCGAATATCCCTGTCAAAATACACACAATCTTCCCTCAAAAATCGTCTACAAATCTACAAGGTCTCCACAATGCTTAAATGAAACTATAGCCTCCCAAAAGGAGACTCAAGAAATGAAGAGATCTTGAAGATTTGACCACCTCATCCAATTGACCAACCCATGAATAGTAGGGTAAACACTACAAGTTGGGCCAAGGACATCACTATTTGTTCTTGAGTTGGAGTTCAAGCCATTGGGACTCCAAGAAAAAGTCATTTCAAAGGTCTTCTTCTTTTCTCTCAAATCCAAAAAGTTTCAGTCATCCAATGGTTTTACTTATGTATAGCTTGCACAATGTTTTCAGCCCTCCTGCCTGAAGTGCTTAACCAGTATGTGACTTGTAATAACTGGAACTTCACTAGGTCAGCAGATATAGTCAACCTCAACCCAAAGAAGCCTAGAAGGACATACCTCCCTGTAATAGGAGTGTTACTTCTTGGTCGAGAATCATCAAACCGACCATGATATACTAGCTCAAAGGGCCTCTTCCCAACCTGTTGAGAGAGTCACAAGAAGACACCAAATATATATATTTCCTGAAATGGTAAATTTGGTGTTAAAGAACAAAGGCATCCTGATGATTTTTCACGTCTTTGCTCCAATCTTCAGAAAATTTCTTCTGTAGGATAATATGATGTTCTATCAAGAAGACTCCAGCCAATTCAGAAGGAGAAAGATTTTTATATGGCAAGTCACAAAATCTACCCATTTTTATATGTGAAATGTCATCCAGAAACAGCCTGTTATGCTCATATATTTCATGCACAAGAGTGCACCTTCTTGAATAGGTAAAAGTCAGGTGTGCAGAGAGCCCCATATGCTTTTGCAACTTGCTGAGTCTGCACATTAAACCCATAACACAGGTCAGACCAGGAGTCTGGGTCTGGACAGAATGAAAACCCTCATTTTTTTACTGAAAGAAAGTACATCTTTGAGTAGCTTTAACATGCTTGGAGTGCTAATGTTCATGACAAGACATTTCTAGGGACACTTGAGATTTAGTGTCACCAATAACTCAACTACAAATGTTACCAGTCTGGACCTACTTGATCAAACTAACAAGAGCAATTCACAACTACAAGAAGAAGACCTAACAAGTGAATAAAATGACTAATATATAGAACTTCTGCAAATCTTCAAGTCTGCAATATTAATCAGCTTCTATAAATGTTCTGTTTCTATTTGAGGCTCTGTGGCACAGGAGAGAACTCCAGAAACTGACCTCATCATACAAGTATGGGAAAGGATACTTATATGCCTTTGCATCTTCAGCCATGAATGTTGGCCCATCCTGCACTCCATGATCATCATCCAAGCACAAAGTTCTTTTATTTTTGTTGGGATCATGTGAAAGACTTTGCTGCACAAATTCTTCAAGGTCACACTCAATTGTATAAAATGATTTGGGTCTGGAAGTTATTATGAAACTGATCTTCAAGAATTGAAAAGAGGGTGTAAAATGGAGGGTGACAATGCATTGACCTGTGGATGAGTCTTCGCAGAATTTGATGAGATAGCAACCACAGCCAATCCTTTCTGAACAATTCACCAATGACATCAGCTCATCAGCCACATCTTACTGCCTGTCAAAAGCTATTACAACAGCCTTGAAAGGTTTCTTAGACATAACAACACCAAAAAATCTCTGATTCCAGGTGCAAAACTCATCTGTTCTACAGCTAACATGTATGCATTCAATTCATCCATTGCAGACAGTCCACATATACACAAACATGATCAGTTCAGCATGCAGTTTGCAGACTGTTGAAAATTGAAACTGAAGATAATCTTTAGAAATAATGGGCGACAAATTTCTTTGCAAATTTCATCAGAGTTGAAGTTTTCTGCATGTTCATATAACAACACCCAAAATTTGATCACTGCATAGAAAAAGGAAAAAAAATTTGTACTGTACAGGCATGTAGTTGTTGGAAAGCTTCACAATATCCTCCTTCAAATGTACCACATAGGGACAGTGGTTGCAGATGAACATGACCTTCAAATCCAGAAAGGACAAGCAAGAATAATAAGTCCAAGGAAAAACCACTAGAGAGCTAAAAATGTTAACAGAAGAGCATTACATGATCTCCATTGCTGCATCTTATATCAGCAGATGCACATTTCAGACTTTGCTATATTCAGCTTTGTGAACAAGAAGAAATTGAGGTGAAATTGTAGTGTTGAAGCAAACCACATGAAGTGCAATACACTACTACAATGGTGAAAGTCTGAGTGTTATCTTTTAAGTACCAGCAAAGCTGGAAATGCTTCAAAGTCGTCCAATTTCCATATCTTTCCTGTCAATGGCTCTGGCAACTGCAATGAGGGGGAAAAAAAAGTTATGACATAAGGCATAATGGTTTTATATCTCTTGCAGATGAAAATGACAAGACAAGGGACACAACACTTAAAGCGAATTGCATCATCTTCTCTCTGTCGAGAGCACATTACTCCAGAGCAACTGCCTTAGAACGTCGGATGTTGCAATCAAGCTGATGATTGATCCTGATCAGACAAAGAAGATCACAATATCGAAAGTATTTCGTCCACACATGCAGGAGCCAGGTTGCGAAATTGCCATTTCGTTGCCATTTTCAAAGAGATGTCCAGCATCTGACATGAAGAAGCGTCGCTGAAAAGACGAAGAAGGCTATTGATCGCAATCGATGTAGTATGATAAGAACAAATCTACTGATCGCAATCAATGTGAAATGATTCTTAAGAAAACCTTTGCGCTAGAGCTTTGCACGACAAAACTCTATAACACTGTAGACACATGTATCAAGGTTCAGTAATAAGAGAGAAGGCGCAGCGCCGCCGAAGACAAGAAGTCACAGAAGAGAAAATCATGCCATGGATGCGCCGTAACTTAGGTAGTACCATCGGAGAAGGAAACCTTCGCTTGTTCTCTACTGCGACTAATAAGCAATAGGTTTGTATAACGTAAACAAAACAATGAAAACAATGCCAAGGGCCAAGCCTTCAAAAAAATCTTTTAGCAAGCGAGGGGAAAAACCACAGAAAAATGTGAAGGGGAAAAAAAAACCTCGAAATAGGGAGCACTTGTAATCGATGCAGACTGCGATGAGTCCATGAGCTTCGCGTGCGTCCACTGTGGTGAGCCGATTCTTGAGCAATCACAGCCCTGGGGGAAGCAAGTTTTTTTCTTTTATTTTCTCTTGTTGCTTCCAAGAAACAAACAATTTTTTTTTTGTGTTTTTTTGCAGATGAATTGCGGACTTTTTCCAATGGCGAGAGGCGGAGTGCGATGAGAAACAGAAGGCGAGGCGGAGTGCGATGAGAAACAGAAGGCGAGGCGGAGTGCGATGAGAAACAGAAGGAGATGGCGAGACAGAAGAAGACGAAGAAGAAGGAGAGGACGAAGCTTCGAGGCTTCGTTGTTCTTTTTCCTCTGCCCAAAATATCTTGCTTGAATTCCTAGATCCTCAAATCTACTTTTTCCACAAGATTTTTTCACATCCACTCAAAATACACCATAAATTAAATTCCATGCAAAATTTCCAAAATGCCATTTATTATTTAGTTCCCAAATTTTCCGCAATTTATTTAGTTCCCTGATTGCAATTTAATTACTTTCCTAAATTTAATTATAGTTAGTATTCAAAATGCAATTTGTTTCGTTCCCAAATTGTTTGCAATTTATTTAGTTCCCTGATTGAAATTTAATTATTTTCCTGAAATTTAATTATTTTCCTAAAATTTAATCTTAATTATTTATCAAAATGAAAATTGCTATTTAGTTCCCAAAATGAAACTTAATTATTTCCCTAATTTGTAGTTTAGTTAGTTCCCAAAATGCAATTTAACTAATTTCCAAATTTTAATTTTAATTATTTTTCAAAATGAAAAGTTATATTTATTTCCCAAAATGAAATTCAATTATTCCCCTAATTTGTACTTTAGTTACTTCCCAAAATGCAATTTAATAATTCGTTTCCAAATTGTTTGCAATTCAATTTAGTTCCCTGATTGCAAGTTTGATTATATTTCCTACATTTTATTCTAATTATTCTTCAAAATGGAATCTATTATTTAGTTCCCAAATTGGTGCAATTTATTTAGTTTCCTGGTTTTGAAATTTCAATTACTTCCCTAAATTTAATTTATTTAGTTCCCACAATGAAATTGAATTATTTTCCTAAATTTAATTTAATTAGTTGAACCCTAAATTTGAGAGTTCATGTACTATGTTTTTCCACTTAGACCTTAAGAAATAGATTTCTTGCCCCCCCCTTTATTTTTCCAATTGAAATAAAAATGAATAAAAATTGAAAAATATAGATTATAAATTGACAATAGATGATCTTCATAAATAAACCAGTGTATATTATTAAAGAAAATTATTTTCAAAGAATATTAGTTTTACAAAATTATTTTTTTATGATCAACTGGAAAATAATTATACCTCCATAAATCTGTGCATCATTGTGCAAGTCTTATTATTGAGATTATTATTGTACTTGAAGAGATCTCCATCTGATCAAATTTTTCTCTCAAGGATCACATTTTTAATAACAATAAGGAGAAGAATATATGAAGTGTTTAATATATAACTCTAATAATTAAAAGAAACTTTGCATTTCTCAATCTCCAATTTCGAGATATTGATTGCATGATACCAGATTTCGAGATATTTTACCAAAAGATTTCAGCGGTTTCAGAGTTTGAAAAGAGTTTGAATCACATTGTTTGATTCATCGGTCAAGTAGGCAACCATCTCAACTCTGGGATGATGATGTCTCAGTCCTTCGACCACATTGTCTTGTAGCAAAATCTGAGACCCATCATCAATGATCATAGACACATCAAGATTGTCAGAAGGTACCCCGAATTCACCAATCGCTGATGGAGTTTGGGTCACGTTCTCACAAATCTGTTCTCCAAAAGATGGCCTTCCTTCAAAGAGGGTTGTCATATGTTGCTGGGTCAAAAAAGTTCACAGTTATGTTGGGTATGAGAGCATCGTTGAAGATAGTTATCATGGCGCTCGCCTGTTGACATATTAAGCTGGTGAACAGCATGAACACAACTCTGTATAGCACCATGACAACAATCTCCCATTTCATAGCTACCTGATACAAGATGGAAATGCCAAGAGTGCAAAAGAATATACCAGTGTGAAATAACTGAACCCACTATCAAGATCAGTATGCAAAGGAATTACTGATCAGATCATAGTTTGCGGATCTCAAGGCTCTGCTGGAAATCAAAAGTTGTGGAGAGTGCTACCTGCTCTATCACTGTAGAGAATGTGTAGATCTGCATCACAGTGGTACTGGTGTTTTGAAAACTTCAAGGGCTTCAGGCAGTGTTGGGTACCAAAAGTCGGGACTGAAAATAGTTGGTGGACTGGCTTACCAACTTGCTGCCATTCTCTCCTAACAGGTGAGCTGTGTGCGAGGAGTGTTTTCAGTCAACAACCACCTGAAAGGTACAGTGCCCTGCAACAAAAAGTACAGAAGAACAGTTTTCGATAGGTGAAGCAAATTCAGGAACATCTTAGTCACCCAATTTTCAAATCTGCTGTGCTCTTTTGACAGCTGAACAACCCCCCCCCCCCCCCCCCCC
>Ga0209208_10001837_pt1 | contig 30280 bp, 24 predicted proteins | sample S1TSphfallax_3_FD_187694 | JGI IMG/M metagenome (GOLD analysis project Ga0209208, IMG submission 187694) | Host-associated microbial communities from peat moss isolated from Minnesota, USA - S1T2_Fd - Sphagnum fallax MG (SPAdes) (version 2) | ecosystem: Host-associated > Plants > Peat moss >...
ATGGGATTACGTCAGAGAGGTAATGAAAGCGAAATGACGTTAGAGAAAAAGAAATAAATAAAAGATAAGTAAAAGACGGACAGACAGATACACACACACACACACACCATGTTTGTAATTATATATAAGATTGCTTCCAACATGATGCCAAGATTGCCCAATAAGCTATTTGGATTTGTTTTCATGGTATTTGTTGTGCCCTTATGTGGTAAAGAAATGTCAAGACCAATTTTTTTTGGAGTTTGGGTTGGTTATGTAGATGGATTTGAGGTAGGTTAAAATGTGTGATTATTTCATGTCAAAATTGAGGTTCTTTGTCCATTTGGGGGAGGGAGTACATACAACTCATTATGTACTTTGATTAATAGTGTGAAGATTGAGGAACATTCTCACACTTTACCTTTCTTAAAATGCTTATGCACAATGTAGGATGAGATCAAAAGGTGCACACAAAGATGCATTTCCTTCAAAGGCATCTTTAGTCATTTATCTTTTTATTGATGTTTAAATTGTCACATGGTGAAAACTTCTAGGTAAAGCTGCACATGATAAATTTCATAGATGCATGGAATTTCATGACTATGGAAATTGAAGCATGGTTTGCTATGCATTAATTCATCAATGAAGTTAAAATATGATTTTGTTGAAACTTGTGGGCAATCCTTGCATGACCTTATCTTTTTGTGGACATCTCCCATTAATTTTCATTGTGACTACTATTGTTCATGTAATCAATTATTTTCTTTTAGTCTCCATAAAAAGATCCACATTTGTCTTTACATGTTGTTCCATTGTGAAAATGCTTAGAATTACCATTGACCATGACATATGCTAAAATGTGATTTCACTTTATGATGGATGTTTTCATGCCATTTTTGGAATCAACATTTGTCAAGTTGGCCTTGTGTTAAATTTTCTTTCTTTTCATGAATGTTATTAGTTAAACATTTTCCCAATCCAATTGTTTGGATTTCTAGATTTGATTTCAACACAATTTAAATTTATGAAAACTTTTTGATTTTCTTTGTTCTTTCAATATGGACCTAAAGTTCTTACATTGTTGTCATTGAAGTTAATCATATTTACAAAATTTGAGTAACCATTCCTTTACACCTAATGCCTTTCAATTTATCCTTCCCATTGTATTTCAAAAACCAACATCGATTGATCTTTTTTCTTTTTATGTATGCACGTACGAAAATACTTAATGGATTCAAGGGAGTTCAGTTCATATTTTTTGGAGTAGCATTTGTAGTGTTGCTTGATGGTGCTATAATTCCCACTTGGTGTGATTGCTTGAAGTTGTTCTATTCATCATCAAAGGCTTGTAGATCAATTGTTGGTGATGCTATTCGATGGAGGTTTTTTTTTTGTTTTGTCATGCACTATTGTTAAAAGGTCGCATTTTTATCAAAAATGCAAAAAATTGCAATTGTTGAAATTTGTAAACATGTAAGATGTAAACTAGACAAAATGGTTAGAATTTGGAAAACTTGATGAGATAAAAAATTTATAATTTGGGGAATTTGGCCAATGACAAAATTCTTCCAATTTTCAAAATCTTGATCAAAGACAAAACTCATGTAATTTGGAAATCTTGATTAATGATATAACGCTTGCAATTCAAGAAACACAATCATAAATAACTTTAGCAATTTGTAAATCTTATCATAAACATGATTCTTACCATTTGGGAAACTTGTTTAGAATCAAGATTCTTGTAATTTGAAAATATTGATCACAAAGAACTATTGCAATTTACAATGTGCATATGTCAACACTTCTTGTAGCAAGGAAGCATGGAGAGAGAGAAGAACATTGAAAAAAGATACGAGAACAAACAAAAAGAGAGAAAATGAAAAAACTTCTTGTAGGTAGTAAAGAAACATGGAGAAAGAGAAGAACATAAAAAAAAGATAGGAAATCAAGTGAAGAGAGAGAGAAAATGAAAGAAAAGGAAGAAAAAATGGGAAGAAAGAGAATGAAGGGAGGATTTTTTTCCATTTTTCCTTTGTTCCCATCAAGTTCCCAATATGTTCCCTAGGTTCCCAATGCGTTCCCCAAGGGGTGTTCCCAATGCCATATGTTTTGCCCAAAGTCCTCCCTTTCTCACCTATATAGGTGGGCCAAAGGGGGAGGCACTTCATCTTCCCATAGAATCTTCTATTTTGGGGGAGCCTCCATAGTTTCAACTTTTTTTTTTTGATGGGCATTTGAAAAAGAGCCTAATGCCTGCTTGGGCAGCCTTGACCTCCTTTAAAATTTGATTTTTCGCCATCAATCACGGGTAATGAACCTGCCCCCTTTATGCCCAAAATTCAAATATATGATCACTCCTTTACCCATTCTAAACCTGACCATGGTTAGTTCAACTGCACCTCCGGTTCAAATCCCACCATCGGGAACTTACCGGGACAGCCAGTTTTCTGGGTGCCGAAGCCCGACGACACTCCAAACCCGGGTGGTCCTCAAGTGCCGTCATCGCGCTGCGGTAACCGGCTATTCGGGTCACCGTAGCAATTACTCGACCGGTAATAGGCGGTTTATTCGAACATTCAAAACGGACCAACGCAATCCGGGAAATTGTGTTGACTGGTGACCATCGGTTACGTGAACCGGTGAGCGGAGGTCGCCGGTTGTTTTGTTGCGTGAAAGGTTGGTGGCGAGGTAATGCGAACCGGTGAGCAAAGGTCACGGGGCGAAAGGCGACCGGTGAGCGTAGGTCGGCGCAAGGGAAAATGAGATCCAATGCGAAGAACCGGGGTTAACGACGCAGATGGCGACCGGGAGACGGACACGTTTAGAAGTTAATGAAAATCAAAATGGGAGTACGGCGTCCGACGGTCGGTTACCCTTCGGCTAGGTCTTTTGAATACGAAGGCCCGGGCTTTGTGTGCGTGCGCGTTGCTCCCTTGTGTTTTTGCAACGTTGCAGCCGTTTTCTCAAAGCTTTTTGGTTTCCGTTCAATCCTGTCTCTCTCCGTTCCTCTGAAGCTCGCACAGAGTACTGTAGCACTTGTGATCAGAGCTTCTCGTCACTTTTTTTTGTAATCTTTGATTTTTTATTTATTTTTGGATTGTTTTTCTGATTTTTTTTGGGGGGCTTTTTTTTTTCTTCCCCCCCCTTCTCCCTTTGATTTCCTGCAGCGCTCCTGCTCTTTTTATCCCTTGTCTGTGGCTCCCTTCGTGGTTGCAGGCGACGACGCCCTGACTCCGAATTTGCTTGAATTTTCGTGCGACAGAGTTTTATCGCAATATTCGAAATCGCGTCGAAAAGTTTCATCCTTTCTGCGGGCGTCTCCTCCTGGTAGCTCTCTTGCTGTTGCGAAACTTTTTTGCGCTCCTCTGCTTTTCGCATTCTGGCACATCTTCGAACTGCGGATGACTGCCTTTCGGGAGGTGCTCCATTCACGTCCTGGTTATTGCAGAGAGTCCTCCATCGTAGTCGATTTTGTGCTGTTGTCTTCTTTTTCCTTGTCACAGAGCGGGTCTTCTTTTTCATTCTCCAAATGCATTCCAGCATTCGGTGATGCTGCTGCTGTGGCCAGTAAACGTAACTTGTGCCTCCTCCTTCGCATTCATGAACTCGAAGAATTCGAGGAGAGCGTGGAGCTTGTGTTGCTTCTACCTCTTATTCAAAACGCAGCTGCTTTCCTGGCTTTCCACCATCGGCTAGACCAGACTGCGGCCGTCCTCGTAGGATGTTCTACATGCCCGAGGAAAAAAACGCAGAATGATTTCTTGATCCTTCCTATAAATCTTTGCGGAGGTTGTTGATAGCTCGGCACTCGAAGATCTGGAATCAATATCTTTCATCAGATGAGGAAAGAATGCCAGAGAAGAAGAATCACCAGACAGCACATCTGATTGCGCCATTCGAAGGTCTTCGCATCGTCCTCGCAGGAGTGGATGGGCAAAATCACTGACTGCACTGCACAGGGATAAAGTAAGAACCACCAGGCACAGGGGCAATAGCGAATGGCGTCAGCCCGGAGGCCAAGAACCTTCAGCAGACCTGCTGCTACCAAAGGTGCAGAAGGAGGAGGTGTCACAACAGACCGAGAAGATGATGGTGGTGGAGACAGGTACAAACAAAGAGTAAGTATCTTTCAGGTCTTTACCCTGCATCCATATCTGCTGCCAAATGCTGTTTGTGTTCTCCAAATAAAAAATGCAGACTTTCACAACACCACCAGGCAATAAGACTCTTTTATCTCCTGCAGCAGCATGCTCTCCTTTGGGTTCCTCCCAAGGAATGTGCCAACATCAGGAATGGAGAAACTGAATTTCACTTCACTCACTAGTAGAAGCTCCCAGGATGGTGCTCACCTTTGGTATTGTAGGAGAGTTATTGGGTCAGCAGCAAAACAGGGACTGCTTCTAAAGATTTAGTCTTTTGGAAGTAGGTATCATGTGATGATCATCCAGAAAGAACAACTCTTGCAAAGCATCATGTCACAAACTCAGGCAGGGGGCTGTTCAGAAGTAAACCTTCAATTGTAGAGATCATGAAGATATCTTGAAGTACTACCACCTCAAAACTAGCAATGAGAAGCCTGAGTTTGTGCAGGACTACTCCATGTTCTTATTTTGACTGCTACGAAGGTAGAGAAAGCTGCCATGGTATAAGGAGACTGATTGCCACATATGAGAAATAGTTTGACATGAATTGCAAGGATGGGTGTTGGAACAGAAGCGCAAATTGGCAGACATGCTTGGACCTCCATGGAGTGAAGATGAGCTGAATCTGTTTTATCAAGGCTATCGAAAATATGGAAAAGATTGGAAGAAGGTGAATTTGGTGTTTTTTTGCTTCTACATTACATAAAGGAATGTCTTTTTCAGTGGTTTGTTGGAAACTTTCCTTCACCTGAGCTTTATGAAGCTTTTGGTGACTGTGCAAAGAATCAAGCTGATGTCTTAGAAAATGCTTTGGAGTTTGTTGACTCTAACCACTTGCAGGGTCCTCATTCTTGCTGATCCAGTTGAGGTCAGGGTTTGAGCCCCCCCAAAACCTCAATCCCTCCTTGGCTGCCAAGTTTGGAATGGTTGTCATCAGGTGAGAGTCTCTGGAAGTCATCATAAGTCCATGTAGTTACAAGAACCTTTTTTATCTGTTGCTTCCAGGTGGCAGCAAATATGCACAAAAGAACAGTGGAGATGGTGGAGGCCCTGTATAATACCAACAAGGTAGTTTTGGCCACTATGTTGAGTTAATGTACTCTGTATGCCTGCTTATACTTCATGGTGCATAGGCACATCTTGCCGCATATTTCAGTTCTCTCTTATTTGGCCACCGTGAATCTATTTGTTTATCTGGGGTTGTTGGCAATATATGTGTCTCAGGCATATTTATCTCTTCCTGAGGGTGCTGCATCGGTTGCTGGCCTAATTGCAATGATGACAGACCACTATAATTTACTGGTATTGTTACTATTATTTCTTCTCTCTCGATTTCCATTCTCTAAATGCAATTAAGGAGCAAAACAGGTTGCTGATTCATGCTTGAAACTGCCCTGAATTTTGTATGGTTGACCATAATATTTCCAGGATGATAGCCAGAGCCAGAATGAGGATACAAGTGATGAACATGAGATATCTGATGAACCCCCATACCCAACTCAGCTGTGGAGGGGGAGGACTGGAGCTGGAAATGTAGGCTTGGAGACTAGCAGCATGCAGTCAAATGGTCCTGTAGGGACTAGTGTCTTCAGTGGGTCCTCACCTGCAAGGAAACCAAGAAGTAAGAATCCTAGCTTCATGAATAGTCCTTGTTTTCCTATTTGTTGTTTGCTTTCTTATAAAGGTCTCAGGAAACGATTGCTGACATGACATTACCTGCCTGAACTCTGTAGATGATTGTTCCATGTTGGTTTGTGTTCAAAACAGCAAATAGGTCACGAGCTGTTGGAAAGCGAACATCTCGATTTCCAGTGGAAAGCACTGTGCAAATGAAACTGAGGCACCATGTATCTCCTACCAATTTCCCACTGCAAGATGAAGAGGAGCTAGAGTCTCATGTTGCAGCAGCTCATACTCTAGTTTCCAGGAGAACAGCATCGCCATCTGTCTCCAATACTCCCTCCCGCAGAAGTCTTCGGCAGGTTATGGCCCAGCAAAATGGAGACTCTAAGGTACATCATGGTTTCTGCCTCCTACTTGGTATGAGACCTCACATATTTGTCAGTAAACTGGAGATTGTGAGGAATGTCCTTGTGAGGAAAATTGACTTTCTTTTCTATGCCTGGACAATATGACAGGAAACTCTTTTGAGAACAGAATCTGACACTTTAGTGAAGCCTGCTACAACAATGACAGCAAAAGCAGATATAGGGTCTGATGGAAGTGAAGAAAGCAAAGAGTATGATGGTGCTACAAGAGCCAGCAGCAGCACCTGTGCTGACAAAAGAGTTGGACAAGATGGAAAGAATCCAGCTGCATGTGAGGTGAGGAGTAGGTTGAAGAGGCCAACTTCCAAGTTAGTGGAATTACATAATGTAGATGACAAGTACCAGGATGCAAAGGACTCATATGTAAATACAGATGCTGAGAATGAGCTAGAAGAAGAAGAGGAAGGACACAGGCATGGCAATGGTGCAGATCTAGTGCAGGTCTCTAAGCAGGAAGCTCTTGGACAGTGGCAACAGCACCCTCTACAAGCACCTGAAAGGCCAAAGAAGAGAAGCCGACAACTTTTCTCTGGAGGTGTGTTTAAATGCCTTCCTGATCCAGTTGCTTTTGGTTTTTGCCTTCCAGGGGACATGGGAAATGAACATTAATTGCAGGGCCATGCCATAAAGGCTGCCTCAAATATCCACTTATGTCATTTTTGACTGCAATTTGAGTCTGATTTTTAGAAGTAAACTGAATGGTACAGGGATATCCACAGTCACTACTATAAAAGATGGAAAAACTATGTAATTGCAGGGATAGACACGTAGTGGGGTGGCGTAACTGGGGAGTGAACTAAAAGTTTCACTTGTCTTCTGGCAGATAGTAACAGTGGATTGGACGCCTTAGCCACTCTTGCAGCTTCCTCACTGAGTGGCATGGAGTTGGATGAATCACTAAATGCTTTTGCGGGTAATGGTTGTGTTTTGGAATGATCATCTCATCTATGTGTTTGTAATTGTCTTCATCTCAATTTTATTTGGTGGTTGACCCTTTGATGAAGTTTCCTGCTATGTCAACAGTCATTGTTGGCCACACCTAGGGTTTTTTACGCTTAAAATAGTGTCTCTGTTGGGACCAGATGCTGCAGCAGCTGTTGAAGACAACAGGGGTGATGCAGATATGGCACCAGAGAATGAAACAAGTCCAAACCAGAGAGATGCAATGGACAAGACAAAGGGGGAGCAAGCTAATGTGAAGATAGAGCTGGAAAATGTCAATTTAGGAGGGGAAGGATGGGAGGGAGACGAGAAAAAAGATAAGGGTGCAGTGGTTGTGGCTGACAGACAACCATTGACTTCTCCAGAATCACAGAAGCGAAAGAAGAAGACAACTATTGCCAAGGTATTGAGCATGATCATGTTTGTAGAAACAAGTGTTTGCACTTGATGGGGTTCTGAATGAAGACCAGTGTCTTTGTAGTAGCTTGTGGTGATATTCCTCTGACTTGAGGGAGCAGCACTCAACGGGTAGTACACAGTGTTGCTTACCATATTCCTATTGCAGGCCAAGCCTCTAGCACCAGCAGAAGATGATGAAGTTTCACTGAAGCCACATAGCAAACTCAAGTCTGCAGCAGGGGCTAAAACAGTTTCCTCAAGACCAGTCCTGAAGCCGCTCATTCATGGGTCAGAAACAGCTGCAGAAGAAGGAGATCTTACCAGCCAAGGGAAGGAGGCCATTATGGAAGCAGGGGAAGATCGAGCTATAGAGATTGATGAGAGTTTGCTGCCCCTGAAACTCCGGAGTAAGAAGAAGGCTGTTCCTGAAAAGTTCATAGCAGAGAGGGTTTGTTCAGTGACTGATTTGGGTCGAGCCAGTCTGGACCAAGACCTACCAAAGATTCAACCTGCATTTTGTCCTCATACAACTCCAGAGCTTGGGCCATCAAATGCTAAGGTTAGTAGTTCATGTTTGTATATCTATCACATTGTAATGTCAAATTATTGGCACTAGACATTGGATGTAATTGGTGTATACCCACTGGAAAATCAAAGCATGTTCTTTTCACAATGATGGGCAGTCTTCACAGTACAGAATCCCTTGATTTAGCAAGGCTGCAATTTAGCAACTAGAACGGGGCCCTATATTGTGTCAATCTTCAGCTTAAGGTCCATGAACTTTCCATGATTTCTCTAATCACTGGTCATGTGACAAATGCAGGCAAGGGTGACTCATTGTCTTTGTACCAAGGTTCGACAATGGTGCATGTGTGAATGGTTTTATAGTGCAATTGATCTCCCCTGGTTTGCTCGCAATGAGTTTGTGGAGTATTTGAATCATGCTGGCCTTGGCCATGTCCCTAGACTCGCACGAGTTGAATGGGGAGTGATACGCAGGTAAGCTGTTGCAGTCCTGTTGTGGCTATGTCCCAAACCAGAGAGCCTTGTTTTGACACTCAGTCTTTTGGTCTAAACTTAGCTCTGTTGTGTGTCTTGGTTTGAAGTTGTCATGTGGATGTGCAGCTCACTAGGGAAACCCCGACGGCTGTCCAAACGATTCTTGGAAGAGGAGAGGGAGAAATTGGCTACATATCGAGAGTCAGTTCGTATTCACTATCATGAGCTGCGAATAGGCTTGAGAGAGTGCTTGCCTGCTGATTTGGCCCATCCGTTAACAGTAGGCCAAAAAGTGATTGCTAGACACCCAAAGACAAGGGAAATGCATGATGGAAGCATTCTCACAGTTGATCGGTGTCGTTGTAGAGTTCAGTTTGATGACCCTGACTTGGGGGTGGAGCTGGTCCTGGTACTTTTCTTCTGTTGAGATATCCTTTCAATATTCACCTTTTGTATACTCTCCCTGTGCCTCTACATTGTTTGTTCTGGCTCCCTTTTGTTTGAGAGTTAGCTTGTATCCTGGTCAACCGCTGACTTGCTACATGTTGATCAGGACATTGATGCCATGCCAATCCATCAGCTGGAGAATATGCCTGAGGTGATGCGGAGGTGTCATGTTTTGGTGGATGGTGGCCACTATCCTCTGCTTCAGGATGCAAAGGATCACAAGTTGAGGGTTGCACTGAGTGCTGGGGTTGCTGCACGTGCGGCATTAAATGAGCAGCTGGAGTGGCCTGCCTGCAATGTGATCCCCTTCTCTCAGATCTTCCTCAATGATCTTTCCAAAAGGGCACAGGTGTGTCATCACCAAGTAGCTTGTCATATTTCTTGTCTTGAATTTTTCCTATGTGGGGGGAGCCTGATGTTGTTAGTACTGGTGATGAGTTTTACTGTTTAAACTAGTGCCCAACCCACAGGCTAATCAGCCTGTTATATGAACATCAGGCCTCAAAGTGTGTACATTGTTGATGCATTTAAGGGCTTGTCCTTATAAGTGAGTGCTGAAACTGGTACACTTGATGTTTCCTTGTCAGAGGCCCTTCAGATTCTCATCCTGTTTTTCTACATGTGCACATATCTGAGATTAGATCTTCCCCCTGCTTTTAATTTTGTACCTATGCCCAGTGGCTGACATATGCTAGATGATTTCATAAGCAGGTTGATTCTGCGGACTCTATAAGGTCAGCTAAGGCAGCAACTAATGAGGCAGCTGCAGCTGCTCAGAAAGTGGGGCTTAGTCAACCATTTGGTATTAGCCAATTACAGGCAAGGGATGCAGATGTGAGGGCATTAGCTGATCTGTCTCGTGCTCTTGACAAGAAGGTAAGTGCACACCAGGGTAGTTTGGGTTATAGTTTGAAACTGTGGGCCATGGAAAAATAGTTTTGAAGCCCCGATCAATAACAGCATAGTTCCAGGTGTCATTGCAGCAAAACTGGAGATAATATGATCTGTCAGGTGAAATGATGGGTTAATTGATGACTCTGCCTGGAAATTCAATTGCTGTAATTGTCAGGAAGCACTGGTTGCAGAGCTACGTCAAATGAACGATGAGGCCAATGTGAACTGTAATGGCTTGAGAATCTCAGAAGCTTTTCAAAGGCAATATGCTACTGTTGTGCTTCAGCTGAAGGAAGCCAATAAGCAGGTATCTGCCAAGTCTGATCCTCCTCTCTTTCTACCTTGACTTGGATCTCAGTGATCTTTGTGGTTTTCCATTACACTATGGTACTCCTATGTGCAATGGGCATTGAGAACCAAAAGTTTCTTAATGAGACCATGGATATTGGGGGTTCTAAATATTTTCTTTTGTGTTTTTGAGTTGTTTTTAGGCTGTAGACCTTGCATTATTGATTGTTAGTTCTGTCTTTCCTTTCCCTCATCAGATACACTAGAAATTGAGCTGTATCCTAAATCCAGTGTTTGATTTGGCACATGTGGCACAGGTTGCCACTGCCCTTGTTCAGTTGCGACAGCGCAACAAGTACCAAGAGAATGTGGTACCACCATGGCACCGATACTCTCCACAAGGGGTCTACGTCCTTGGAAGCTCAGATTCTGCAAACACAGGCGAGCTTGGCCCCTTGTACTCAGGTCCTGGTCTTGCAGAGATGGCTGATTCAGCCAAGGAGCATGCCAGGCTAATGGTCACTACTGCTGTGAAGGTACTTTAGTACTTACAAGCACTTAAGTTATTTGGAGGGTTTGATGCACTGTGAGTTAATTAGTTTTCATTCCACTCCATTCTCTGCAAGAATAGTGGTGATTGTTGGGTACAAGGCATGCTCAATGCACAGGTGGTTCTGGAGGCTGCTTTGTCATTTCCCATTGAGTTTGATGGCATTTCTGAGATGGATTTTTGGTTAGTGCAGGCCATGGATGCTGTGAAGGATGGAGAGGATGCTTTTCAGAAGCTAGGTTGTGCTCTAGAGGCATTGCCAAAATTAGCCTTTGCAGCACTTCAAACCCCATCTCCCTGTGTTGACCCAGTGGCCAAGGCAACTGTACCCTTGACTGGGGCTTGCACTTCTGCAATACTTCCACAATCTTTGGGGCAGTCATCATCCTCATCAGAGGCAGAAGAAACTGTGGATCCTAATTTTACAGTAACAAGGAGCCAAGACAGGATGCTGAAGCAAGTGAATGACATTGGTGTGAAGTCACTGCCAACCACTCTGGAGGCAGTTGCTAATGGTTTGATACAGCATCTTGACCAAGCAGGGTTCAGTAGTGTGAATGCAGAAGGCGCTTCACTTTTGGAACTTATGACATCATGTGTTGCAACCTTGTTCATGTTGCAGGTATGTTGCAGGAAATTGTATAGTAATCACAGAACCATCGTTAAACTGACAACCAGAAGCAAGCATGGTGATGACATCAAAGAGCTTGACAGTGAATGGCCTGTGGATGTTTTATGTCTTGTGATCAAAAACATGTGAAATGAACTGGGTTTCTGGCCTCAAAGCTATTATGTGCATATGATTGAAATGACAGCTATGCTTCAAAATGCTTGGAAAATTGTTCTGATATGGTGTACAATCCAGAAAAGAGTGTCCTGTGTTTGTTTTGGTTCTGCTGAAAAAAAGAGTTATTTTTGAATTTCCTTGGTAATTTCATGGATACATACAATCAGAAAGTGTGTTTACTGTCTAACATCTCAATTGTGCAATCATGAATGCCAAGGCTGTCCCTAGTCAATGTGGTAATGGATATGTGGGTGGGTGTTGCAGACACTGTCAGATGGGACATATTCACAGTCAGATGTGAATCAGACTCTAGATACAGCATTCTTGAGTCTATTGCCCAAATCAGCTCAGAACCACTGTATTTACAAAGAGATCGAGCAGCAACTCGGGATTGTTAAGGCACAAATCACTGGCCACATCCCTGTTCGGTCCACAATGCCATTTGGTGTAGATATGTCTATTCCTCAAACTCACACTGCATAACTCTGAATGCTTGACCCAACCCTTAGTCACCTGACTTTACTGTCTTCCTTCTTGGTTTCTTCCCCTTTGTTTTAGTGCATCTTGCTTCTAGTGTCATCATTTGGAGCCTATTGGAGTCCATGCTCTGCTCATATTTAGAGTCCCAGATAAAAGTGTGCTCTATTTTCTTGCCATGCACAGCAGACACAGGTCTTGTTACAACAAAACCAAGTAATGAGGCTTGAGGAGTGATGTTTTCCTTTGTGCAACTGAGTAGTTTGCTCCAAGATTCATGTTGTATTTTTACACAGGGTGAAATTGAAGCCCAACAATAAAAGCTTGTGGCCATGGTTTCCTCTTTTTGAGGATAGTCGATTCGTATTCTTGTGACTTGATTTCTTGATTTCTCTGCTTGCTTCCTTGTGCATGTTAGGTGTTGCAGCTCTTTTAGCTCTCATTTCTAACCATGTTCAAACTGTTTTTGGAGCTGCTTTTTTCTCTTTGGCTTCAAACAGGTCATATAGGTTGAAGGATGGATCAGCATTGCCACTCATCACTCAACAGAAAGGTAAGAAGAGTGTGGGTGGATGGTGTTTGGTTCAATTGTGTTGAGTTGTTTTAACAGTCTAGAGTTTATTTTGAGTAGGTATTTGTTGATGTCATGATGTTGGTGGAGGTGCACTGACTGACTCACATGAAACCATGGTACCCTCAGTACAAACCACCTGTGGAGCAATAGGAACATGACATAGTTAAATGCTCTTTTGGGGCTTGGTAACAATAATAGCTTGCTTATCAGTTTCTGTTGGTTGAATAGCTTTGTGTTGGAGGGATTGACATCTTTGTCACAGGTGGTATGGGCATTTGGAGCGAGCTATTGGTCAAAATTCCTGGGATAGATTCACAGCTGCTGTTGTTACACATGGCTAGGTAATCTTCAGTGTTCCTTGAGGACCTCATAAATTGAAGTGTTACTATTTTGGTTTTTCCAAGTTGTATTTAAGCATGTACAAGGCTTGGAGGTTAATTTTGTCTATTTTGGGACATGGATGATGGATGTATCAGTTGTAAGGTGCAACCTGGAACATCCCACTTCAGCAAAAACACTATAGATTCCCTTGAAATCAGCCATGTTTTTCAAGTTCCAATTAAGCTATAAAGGAAGAGGAATTAACTTGAATATAAAAGAATCCATAATGAGAGTAGATGGTTGCAAGTAAGGGTATGAGAGAATGGGGATCTGAGATGGTAGATATGTACGAACATGTGCAATTGGTTGAGACAAAAGTGAAGTGGAAAAATACATAACAAACCTTGAGCTTCCTCACATGAGGAAGGAAAAAAAATGGCAACCACAAGATAGAAAAGAAATTACAAAGGATAAAAAACATAAGATATGAAGATTGAGTGAATTCTCACCTTCCTGAAATTTTGAGCACTCTGTTTGCATTTGCCATACTTCAGTGAAAGGTGAGAACACATTGTGGGAAGGAAAATTGTGGTAGAGTGCCACTCTGAAGTTGCACTCAAGGAGCTTACAGAATTGTGGTGATGTGCACTTTCACTTTCTCCATCACACTAAAAGGTCAAACTTGCAAAAACCTTAAACCGGTTTCAAGAAGAGCCCTGGCCACTTTTAAGTGTCAGATTGGGTGGGAAGGTGAATCTTTAAGAAAATTAAATCACCGAGTCTGAGGTGCGAGTATGAGAGGGGTGGTTTCAAAGTTTGGTTATGTGATCACTGAAAGTGAAGCTTTTGACCACCTGAATTTAAAGTTTGATTCTGTTCTCTTATGTGATCATTGAAGGTGAAGCTTTGAATACCCCAATTATGTTCTAGATTCTGTCATGGAGTCTTGAGGTTGAAGCTTTCCAAACACATCAATTTTGTTTTGTTCTTATCTCATGAACGATATTTTTGTTTAATTATTATTGCAACTCAAATGCTTCCACAGTCAGAAGTTGCACTTATTTCACCTGAGAGCATTGATCTTCATGATCCCATGACTGTGCCAAGAGTTAGTTAGTTAGGATTATTCTCACAACTTCTTCTAGCACCAAAATCATTAATACCAGAGCTTTTGATCCAACCCCATGCATTCATGACATCTATCCCATTGCATCCAGGATGGAACTATGGAGTAGTACAATACAAAAAGCATATCAATCCACTTCATAATCTTTCCAAAAATGCATGATCCATAATGGGAAAGGAATTCTTCCACTTGTAAATTTTTCTTTGCTGCATAGTCTCTGATCATCTGGAACTGTTAGTCTGCTGATCTAAATTTCCAAATCCAGGTACAGATGATCGTGCATGGCACTGGTGATCTATCAAGTGATGGGTTTTGACAGTTTTCATGTTTTGGGAAAATCTAGAGAAACTTTAGGTGCAAGGAAGTTATGATTTTCGTTACTGCAAGCAAGCTCCCCTAGTCGTCTTCACACTCCTGTCCGCTTCCATAGTCAGTGTTTGCATTCTCGAACTTCTTGGCCTGCACAAGTGCCGTGGAGCTGGACGTCAAGGCGCTGTTGAATTGCTCCATCACAGACACGTGAGTTAAGGCGAAATTGGGTTTCGTGTAGGAGTTGAGAATTGCAGCAGAGCCTTGACGAAGAAGCTGGCTGTAGCCATCAACTCTCGTGTCCATCAAACCCTCGAAGAGAGTGATGGATCCGAACACGTTAGCTGCTTCTGTGCCAAAAGCCTCTGCCACTGTCGAGAATAAACTGAAGAAGCTCGGCCATGAGGAGATATGAGTGCTCCAGAAACTGCAAAAACAGACCACCCCCCAAAAAAACGATCACCCATCACTTGTAAGAAGAAGCTCCCCAAAATCGAGACAAATTAGACAAAGCTCGGGCCGAGAGAGAGAAGATCTTCTGTGAGAAATTGCTTACTCGCAAGAGCACCCACCACCAGCAGCAGCTGCAGCTGGAGCGGGAGCGGACTCTGGTGCAGCGTATGGAGCATAGTCATATATAGTACTGTCTGGTGCAGGTGCAGGTGCAGCTGGTGGTTCCTCCCCATATGGAGCAGAAGGCGACGAGTCGATTGGACCCGGAGCAATTGGAGAAGGAGGACTGGAATATCCTGACGTTGTGCTTGCCGGTGTGCTGGGACTAGTGCTTCCGTAAGCGTTGTTGAGCCGAGCGCGTGCAGCTCCCCAGGAAGTTGAATCGTCATTGCCGGCAGACGCAGGAGTGTAGGATGAAGATGATCCTGACCCACTGTTGTAGGGAGCATTTGGAGCAGGAGGACTGGGTGGCCCGTTATTGGTGTAAGCTGGACTACTATAGCTCGAATCAGAGGGTGCAGGAGCGCTGTAAGGAGCAGCAGTGACCACATCCGGGCTGGTTTCTGGGGAGTAGATGCTCGATGGAGAAGGACTCGTGTATGAAGGCGACTGATGGTCACTGGAGGGAGAATCTTCGTGATCATGAGATTCATGGTCGTGTTTCTTCTTCTTCTTATGAGGACAGGGAACTTCAGGTGCAGAAGAAGTTGGAGCTGCCGGCGTACTGGCGGGAGTACTGTATTGATCAGGATCAATGTCTGGAGTGGTGGCATCAGCTGCTGTTGCAGGGCTAGTTGAGGGAGTGGAATAGCTGAGTGACTGATCAGAGTAGGGAGAATGGTCAAAGCGCCCATTTGGAATGTAAACTGTGGAAGAATCAGCTGCGTACTGTTGGTAGGCGCTAGACAATCTATCCTCCGGAAGGAATGAAGACCGATCGCTGTAGTAGTACTCATGTGGCTGCTGGAAGCGCTCCTCAGCTGGGTACTGATCATATGCAGACGAGCTGCTGGTGCGGCTGCGGCTCGGATCCAAATATTGCGAAGCATAAGACCTGCCGGCAGGGATCACCTCGTCTCTCATGCTGTTCCTGGCATAGCTGTACCCCGCAGGAAGGTACCTTGGGTCGACTGCCGGAAAGCTGCTCGATCTAGACAGGAAGCTCACTCCATGGCTATATTCTGGCCTTGCTGAACCGTCGACAAACCGATCAGAGTAGAATCGAGCTGGAACATCCGACTGCTGCGAAAAGCCCCCGGCCATGCGTGCAACAGCACCGCCAGGATGATCCGAGTATAAGACCTCATGAGCTACATCACGAACTGATCCAGCACCTGCAATCTTCTGATCATCATGATCGACGTCCCGCGGGTGCACAAGACTCGAAGTACCCACAACGAAACGAGAATTCTCATGATCCTGATCTGCAGTTGTAACACAACCCAAGAATCCAACAGAAGAGACTACTAGAATTCCAACTAAGATCAAAAGCTTCCGAGCATCAGAACGAGCACTAGAAGACGAAGCCATAGCTACTAGCACTGCTACGGCTACAGTCAGTTCTAGAAAATTTCAGCACTGGGAAGATCGATCGAGAGCATGTGGGAAGAGAAAAAAGAGTATTATAAATCTACAAAGCAGCTACTTGTATATTACAGGGTCGATTTCCCGCTTAGCTGCTTGCAGGAGAGTTGGGTTTTTGCGCTGTTTTTTGTTTTCTCCAGGTCCCCTGGTTGTGCGGATTTGTTTAATAATTTGAATTATTATAAGCGCGCACAACTTCTTCGGCAATTACATGAGTTTAATGATGGGTGGCTTGTTTCCGCATCAACAGGGGGCAAGCAGCAAGCGAGCAAGCGAGCGAGCGAGCGAGCGAGCAGCTCATTCTCGCGCTGGCAAGGACGTGCAATCCGGGAATCCATTGAAGCCGAAGAAGACGGTAGTTAATGAGAGCAACTGCGTCTCCGAGACTCGCTCGCGCGCAGTCAACAGCAAATTTATGAAGCTGAGCTGAGCTGATCATAATTGGGGACTCAAAAGCTTTAAAGGGGCCTTTAAAAGACTAGGCACTCCCACAAAATAGAATTGTAGAGGTGTTTTCCGTTTCGGCCCAACTTTATTGGCCTTGCCTACTACCAAGGCAACGAGATATTGTGTTTAGATTTATTATAGAGTACTCTAGTAGCTTAAGGGATTTTTGGCCCCTATGTAGTATTTTAGGTCTATTTTTATAGGAGGATTTTTGAAAGAATCTGATCTTTTGGCTTGTGTTGAAACTTGAGATTTAGTTATTATAGAGTTATAATATCACCAAGGATTTTGGGTTTCTTTTAGAGGAATTTTTTTTTAAAGATTATATTTTTGCATGGTGGAATGAATATTTGAATTTCCATAAGTTCTCTTTTGCCTTGAAGATACTTTTTTAAAATGTAAATAGCAAGGCTACACTGTGTGACACACCCCTTGTTGTGTATAGATTTATTATAGATTTTGGTTTCTTTTATAGGATTTTTTGAAGATTATGTTTTTGCATGGTGAAATAGTTGAGTTTTCATAATTCTTCTTTTGCCTTTAGATACTTTTTCATGTAAATGGCAAGGCGACAGTGTGACACATCCCTTGTTGGTTATGTAATTTCCAATTAGGACAATATATTTATCTGTTGTGTAAGTTCTGATTTGGGCAAAAGATATGGGATAAAGTGTGGTTCTATTGGGTGCACCATTGGGAACTTGTCGGGGAACATGGTGGGAATTGTACCAAAATCCACCAAAAAAAATCCAACCCCAATGCCATGTGGGGTTTATGAACCCTCTTGGTTGCATGTTGAGCCATTTCATTTGGTTGCATGCAAGAGAATTCTACTCATAAAATTGTTTGTCATCATTTTTGGCCTAGGCTAATGGCAAGGGTGTGAATTGTGAGTATGTAGTGTGCATGTACATATAGTGGTCCCTTGTGCTCTTGACTCAATTGGGATTATCTTCAAAGCTCTTAGGAATAGAGCTCTTCTAGATAATTACATGATTTTTTAAAAAACTCAACTGTGAAAAATGTTATTGATTCAAGTGTAAATTCAAGTGTAATTGGTCCTAAGTGTTAAGGTTTGAGACATGAAAAGACACACATAAAGACCAATATGATGACAATGAATTTATTAATTGAAATCTTTAATTGTAATTATAATTACATTTCAATAATATATTTCTAATAAATTTAACAAGTTTTGCTTTGTTGGTCTAAAAATTGCAAAATGACCACCTTGCACATTGCCTTGTCAAGGGCTTTTCAATAGTATCAAGAATGCAACCAAGGCCTGCATAGTTTTGGCAGGTTGAGGCATGGTCACAAATAAAACAAAAGATACACCTATCTCAATACATAGATGATGAATGCTACAATATCTGATGTGCTCCATGCCATAAGGAGCAATGTTAAACATCATCTAAGTATTAGAGAGTGGCTAGGGTTTGGCTAATTTTGGCTCCTAGCTCATCCATGTTCTCACCCTATGTGCTTGGTTCTTATTGAGCATATAGTCAAGTGTGACATATAGGCCAAGGTCATGGGTGAACCAATACCAGTACTGGGGATCCATCAAACCTTGCCCACTCAATAACATTTTATAATTGTTAAGTTTACAAAATTGACAATGCTTGTTTAATTAGGTCTATAGAATTGGCACCCATGGTGAACAACTAAATCAACATGAAATTTAATACCATTGCCAATGATTCATTGACGACGAGTTGCTTTTTGGTAGGATGACTATAAAGCCCTATAATGGTTCATCCTACCAAATTCCAATTCAAAATTTGTTTTGTCTATTTCAAAATAAAGAGACATGGAATTGTGTCTTTTTAAGTCTATGTCTATTTCCGATATCATTTCCACCAATTTGCATACATTTCATCCGATTCAATTCAAGGTGTGTGTAATGTCATTTAAATTTTTTGTTTGAATTAAACTTAATTTTCATAAAATAAATTCAGTGTTTTCATCAATTGATCAATTGTTTCTTTCCATGTTCAATTTTCACCAGTAAAGGTTTGTCAAAGATTATGTGAGCTGACATGGCTTTTTTCATATCTTGAGTTTTCGTCAAAATGAATGTGCTTTTTTTACAGTTTGTTTTCTTGTATTACATTAACATTATGGTAGTTAACATGGATAAACAAAGATTAATGTTTTGTTGTAGTTCATTGTTTTTATCAATTAAATGTAAGGCAAAAGGAAGAGAAGAACATCCAACATGGGAAGGATTGATAGGTAAAACCAGTGACAACCAAACAATGATATTTTTGGTAATGGTGGTGTTCAACAAAGGTGGAATCCTACTTGACTAAATAAATTGTTGAAAACTATCCATAGAATGGTGAAAGATTTTTTAATGTGAAATTTCATAAGTGAACACCATCCATAATCTTCAATTTGTTATTGGCATATTTTTAACACTAAAATTCAATCATGACTTGTGTGATTTTTGTAATTTTCAATATTCTTTTTGTGATGATATAATGTTTACAACTTGAATATATATAATGGTAGGGATAAAAGATCAAACATCACTTATAAAATAAAATTTATGAAAATGACATCATTGTAACATTATACACCATTCATTATAAAATTTTCCATTTCTGTAACATATAAACCTATACAATTATGAACAATGTGTGTGATTTGCAAATGCCACTTCTTAAACAAGAGCATATAAATGAAAAAGGAATTGTGCCCATGAAGTTGAAGAAGTTGAAATTTGGACATGAAGAGCAAAAAAATTGTGATCAAACATAATCTTAATAATAATGATGCAGTAATGTTAGAAAATTTGCACAACAACTTGAACTCCATTTGTAGGAGAATTACCAATTACTCAAATTTAAAAATTAGACATACATGATTATTACAATTTGATGTTTTGTAATTTCTCCTAACATAAGTTACATCCCTTTCATTCATTTTGGATTATATAAAAATGAAGAATAACTCTCAACTAACAATCTTCAACTTTTTAGATATTATTACAATGGTTCATAAAGATTTAATGTAATACTCGATTTTTATTTATTTTGTGTGCACAATGAAAAAGGTTGAGAGGAGTATAATGTAGGCACAAATATAATCACGGTAAGACCTTAGTAATGGTTGTGAGCAAAATTCTACTTCAAACCTATAGCCTCTTGATGAAAGAGAAAAGGATTACATACAAGTGTACCATATAATTATGTATGTATAATTGATTTAATTTTGTAAAACTTGTCGGGCCATTGTCTCCGTGTTCTCTTTGAATCCCAACTTGATTGATATCATCTCTTGTACAAAGTTAATATAAAATGGGATGTGCACAATGGTTGTAATTAATCTCAATGAATATGTGTTTCTAAATTATGAATTCTTATTTTCAATTCACATTGGAGAACAAAAAACAACATAATTTGTTTTTCATAGATTTATATTGCACAACAAAGTTCCATGCTGGGGCAAAAAAAATGGGCTTCCTTTCAAAACATGGAGAAAGTTGCAATGAGAGAACTTTCCCAAAGTTTTTTCACATTATTTTATTGTTGATTTATTTTCAAGTATGGTGTAAAGAAGTTTTTTTTCCTCTTATCTTTCTTGACCTCTATTTTCATCCATGGTCTACTAAACCTTGTGACCTTTTTGGACCTTTTTACATTTCTCAACCTTCATTTCATCCATTACCAACTCCACTTTTTGCAACTCACATTTCATCTTTGGATTTTAACTGTCCAAAACGGAAAATTCCAATGGACCTATCATGGCATTAAATTGGATCTAAACAAGCTCAAAAAATTGGAAATAATATAACCACCTTTGCATCTGGGGGTCTTTTTTTTGTGGAAAATTTTCAGAATTAAGGAACCTCTCGTTATGGGATTTTCAAAAGCCCTCAAAGAACCGCCGGTTTTCACAAATTAACCGGATAAGAACCGAAAAGTGTACAGAAGGCTGTTTGACCAGTTTGTACATTTTTTTGAGAACTGCAGTTACTATATACATCATAGTTAGTTGTTCAGTTTCTGTTTAGAATGGGCGGTTATATATCAAAACTGGTTTCTGGATTGGGGGGGGGGCGGGGGGAGAACCATGGTTATATGTCTTTTTTTTATTAATAAAAAGCCCCCTGAGAACCTCCGGTTATCAGTTGCCATCTCCAATAACCACCCAACACTGGTCTTAACAGTTGGTTGTACCAAAGACTAGATTTGAGCTTGGGCAAACCCTAAAATAGGAAGGGAATGGAAGTCATTACTATGTGGGTAGGTAAGTAGGTAAAGACTAAAGACACTTGGTGCCTACCAGTGTGAGGGTGGGTATTCGATTTTTGTGATACCCATCATCAGGTCTGGGTATTTCAAAACCCTCAAAGAATCACCAAGTTTCATGAAAAGAGCTCACAAGGACCTGGTAGTAGTTGTAGGCAGATATTTGATTTGTTTTCAAAGAAAAAAATTGAGTATACTCCCATTATAATAATAATTGAGTATTTGATTTTTTTGAGACCCATGGTTATACATAGAAACTGGGTATATGAATGGTTTCATGATCATGATTATCAACTTTGATACCCTGGATTTGGTGCAATTTCTAATACCCACCTCATTCTTGGTGGCTACCAGGTAGGTAAGTAGGTAGGTAGGTAGGTAGGTAGATGCATGTGGATAGAATATAATGAAAAACTGCTTCTTGTCCACACCCCCCATCCATCCATCCATCCTGCATGCATGGTGTGCTGGTGGGTGCTAGTTAGCTTTGGCCTTGAGTTTGGTGTTGGTTTATGAGTGGAGTAATCAAATGGAGTTTTATGACTTAAAGGCACTCATCAAAAGATTAGGGTTTAGTTAACATATTCAAAACCAAACTTAGTTCATCTCCTTTCAAACTCCACTTAAGGAGAGGGGTTTTTTTTGGGTCCTTTGTCAAATATAGAAGATGAGGTTTTGAAATGCCCTTTGAAGAACTAACTGAACACCTCTTTTTGTGGGAGTTGGTGGGGGAAACACTTCATTTTTAGACAATCTAGTGATTTGCTTTAAAGTATTTTCTTGACATGTTGGCTTTGATGATGAGTGAAGAGTTGTAGTTTTTCTTTAGTTCTTTTTTTTGGGGGGGGCGGGGGGGGTTTGCATGGGGCTTTTATGAGAGTTTTCACATGGATTTAGGTGAGGGTTTGATACACTAAATGCATGTATTGGGATGGCAGCTTGGCCATGGTGGACCAATTGTGGCACATCCAAAACCTTCATTCATGCATAAGTACACAACTTTTGCAATCCCTTTTTTGGCCCTTTCAAAATTCAAATCCTAGGTCTTAAAACAACACAATTTTTATAAAAAAATCTATAGATCATTTTAAAAAATATCAATATGTTAAAATGATTATTATCAATGTGATTTATTTATTTCACTTCAATTATTTATTTATTTATTCAATTGTAATTATGTTTAAGTGTTCATCATGCATTAAATTTTATTCAATGAGTTTTTATTGGTTTCTCACCATTCTTGATATTGATGATACAACCATATTTTTATTTTTATGTTCATTATGTACTTTCTAAAATATTTACTTTCAAGCATGCAATGTGTGATTTTCCTTCTCAAATAATAATTTATAATCGTCAGATAAAAGTGATTAAAATATTTAGGATTTTATTTTTTCTTTGATAAAAAAATCCACATAAATTGTTACAAGATATATATGTAGATTGAAGAATCCAAACATACTATGTCATTATTTTTTATTTGTAGAAACATTTTATGCATTACATTATCCATATAAACTACCAAACATATTTGAGTTCAAACCATCAAAGATTCAATACAATTATCATATAGCCTTTGATTACATTTCATCACTTGTAGAAACTATGGTTTTGATATCCATTTTGGTCAAATGCACCATGCTTTCACCCATTGGGCTTGTATTTGGTGAACCTAGGTGCTTACAATTAGCATTGAGTGAATGAAGGTGAAGGAAATTATAGGTGGGTAATAGGGGCCTAACTCTAGAAACTCATTATGAATTAACCTAAAAATGGTATCCATTTGAATAGCTACTTGTTTTCAAGGCTTTTCACATTCACATTCCAAAAATGCAAGATTTTATTCTTGTTTGAAGAACCACATTTTGGCCTTAATTTTTTCATAATAAGAACTTACTTTAGGTCGTTGGGTAGCCAAGGTTATATATATGTATTTGAGGTGGAAACTTAGGGGGTGCAAGGGTGTTGGGTGTGGCTTTGCACACTTGTCACAAAGCTTGCACTTGCCACAAAGCATGCACCCTTGACACTACGCTAACAACTTGCATTCACCAAGATCCGGTCCCATGATGTTTCAACTCTTATGTTGGTGAAAAGCTACCAATCAAAAAGGCATCACCAACTAAAAGCACAAGAAGCTTGTTAATAAAACATAGAAGCACATAGGGCATCCCAAGTAAGGCATTTTGTAACTCAACACAATAAAAGATGTTATTCAAGTTCAAAAGTATGGCTTTTACCAAACAAAAATAAAATGTTATAATATATAATGAAGGTGCAAGTCATATAGTGTTGACCTCCTTATGAAACAAAACATTGTTATCATGTGACAACGCACTTAGTTCCTAGCAAAAATCTACCCCAAAGAGCTACCTTTCATAAAGTTGCATGTACCAATTCCATGGATAATTTCAAAGGATAATGTTTGGAACCTTTTTAAAGGATCCATGTATTCCTCTAGAAAGGTTCTAAAAAATTTAGAGAGAACATCACATCAAGGTTTTCAATTACAATATATTTGCAAGTTTTCTTGTTCATAGATATTCAATGGACACTCATTTCCACAACATTTGTAGTTGTTGTATTTACATTCACAATTCCTTTAATTAATTTTTTGAATTGCAAAATAATATGAAAGAATTGACTAAACTTCATTTCAAGTTTGTAAGATGCTTATCATATGCTAGTGCTAAACTTTAAAAATGAACCTTTTTAAAGGATTCATGTAAAAGAACAAAATTGTTTGTAGTTCATTCAAAGATAGGGTTGGTTGATGAAACCATGTTACATAATGTGAACACATGGGTACATTCCCAAAATAAGGAGCCGGGGGTGCACCCTTAGTAAGAACTTTGGGTATATATTAGGAATATTCCATTTGTGAGTTGCAAAAAGTCATAAGAAAGTTTGATTAAAAAAAATGTTACATTATATTCTAATGTGAATATGTGTTTTAAGATTCTTTCTAAAATTATGTCATTTAAAAATCCTTTAAGAATCATTTATGAGTTTTTTCAAGCAATAAAAGCACTCTAAAACATTGGTTACAATGATTATTCAATGCTTTTGAGAATTCAAATTTCATTATATTCATTTCAAATTATCACACATGTTCCCATAATATATTAAGAACATTACATCAAAATGTATAAATGAGATGTATAATATTAATATTATTTTTGACACAAAAACATGAAAAACAAAACATTGGTTATAGTTCCTATGGCTCTTATATTTGTGATTGTATCCACATACTACTCCTAATGTACCAATTGTGATCAAATTGAATAAGTTTTGTACATTCATTATTTTGTTTTATTTTGGTCAAGGATCAATGGCATTACAAGGAATATTGTCCATTCGAACCCATGCGTTTGTGATTTATGTGCAAATCAATCATTTTTGCAACTATAGATGCGATTGTCCTTTATGGCATTTGGTAAAACTGACTTGTAGTCACATAAATGATTACGAGATGGTTTGTAGTTGCATATGAAAATTATACTAATATCAATTTGGATGAAAATGAAGATGAATAATACACTTATATTATCCATTTTTAGTGGCATCCCAAAATAGATGAAAATGTAGTTTTTGCGACTTGGAAAGTGGTTCATAAGCCATTAAACACCATGTGACATCTTGTCTAGTTGATTTGTGATTATAAATCCTCATTGCAAATGCACAAATAATTAAATATGAAAAAAAAAGAGTTGGCCAATAAAATTGTTGGATTTAATGGTTTAATTGTATTCCCTTTATTTTAATAAATGTGTAGTAAGGTTTAATGGGTTTGTGAAAATTTCAGAAGACCCATAACAATTAATGATATAAATAAGAATAGGAAATAGGTAATATGTATGTGACTAAATAGTAGCTATTTTATTATGTTGATATGTCATAGTGTTTTTTAATTAGTTAATTAATTAGGGTAATTAATCAATTAGTAAGTAATAAGTAGTAAGCAATATGTATGTGGGTTAAGTACTAGGTATTTTATCATGTTGATATGTGATAATGTTTTTGTATTAAATATTTAATTAATTAAATGATGTAATTTATTTAATAAATAGGTTACGGTTTAAGTAGTAAGTGTATATAGTTAATTACATAGGCTATGCAATTAATTTATTCAATAGGCAATAGGTAGTAGGTAGTAGGTAGGTCATATGTATGTGGGTTAAATAATAGGTACCTTATCATGTTGTTATGTGAGTTTTTTGAATTAATTACTTAATTAGGTAGGCGATGCAATTCATTTTTTGAATAGGCTAGGTAGTAGGAGTAATTATAACCCATTTATAAACATTATATAGTGAATAAGTTGTATATCATACATCTAAATTACATTTTTTGGGTACAATTATGATATATTATATGCAAAATTGTATACTTAAATCAAATAGGTGTTTGAGATGTGAAAAACATAATTTATTTTTACATAAATTTTTCTATCATAATTAAAATAAAATTTAAAATATTACGTGTTTAAATGTAATTTTTTAAATAACTTTCCATAAAATCAATTAATTATATGGAACTAATTCATATTTAAGAATTAAAACTGATTATTTAGATTAATCTTTTACATGAAAAAAAATGGTTAATATAAAATTTTAAGTTAAATTTCTATTAAAATTTATGTATGATCCATTTATAAATATTATATATGAATAAACTATATATCACATATTTAAATTAAATTATTTGGTACAATTATGATATAGTATCAAAAGAAAAATTGTATGACATAATTTTTGGATTCAAATGAAAGTTTAAGATGTGAAAGAGATATTTTTATTTATTATTATATTATCCATTTATGAATCATGTGATTGAGCTTTTTTTTCACAAAATACTTGTGGAATTTGTCTTCAATAATGAAATTCAAATTTTGTTTCTCAAATCAATTTATATTTTTAAAAGGAAAAATACATATTTGTGTACATTGATGGAAGAACTTTAAATTTTACATGATCTTTTACAATGGATTGGTATCATGTCTAACATCTACTACCTATGAACCCAATAAATTACATGCAATCCTTTTTTTTGTGAAAGTACTTTAAATAGTTAATATAAATTAATATAATAAATAATTTAATGTTTTAACATTTCGAATTGTAAATGATAGAATTCAATTAAATGAAAATGAAAATGAAATAATTAAAATTAAAATACTTATAATTAATGTAATAAATATTACATTTTTGTAATTGAAAGCCACTATAAATTGAAAATGAATAAATTAATGATATTAATGATGTAAATGTTTGATTGATTTCATTATGAAATTATAAATCATGCAATAAGGTTACAATGCACAATATTCAAAAAAATATGTGTTATATTTTGTTAATATCATTTTTTATTAACATGTGAGGTGGCTATCAAATATTAAAAGCCTTGGGTTATGGTCCAAAAATGAGAGTTCAAATGTCACTTTGGACATGTTCTAATCATAACATCATCATGATGACTTATCCTTTGACAAATTATGGGTAATCAACTTGAAATAAGCGTAATGGAATCACAACAACATTTTGGATTCGTCCTAAATTCGATCCGCAAAAATTAAAATAATTAAAAGATGATATTGTTACTATAATTTTATTTAATAAATAAATTAAACTAATATTGCCAACGTCAACTAGTAGTTTTGGTCATGTCAGTTAAACAAACTCGATCAGATTTTGTTTAAAATGACTAGTCTATTTTGACTGAGGACATTTTTGTCCATTGCCCATCATGACTAAAAATTTCAGTCAAATAAACCAAGATAAAAATTATGTTATGGAATAGTAATGTGGCATTGATTTCAATCTTAGGGTAAATGATAATAGATTGTGAGCTTTGAGATTTGAAGAGGAAGAAAAGGAGGCAATGAGTGAATAGGTAGAAAAGTTAGCTGAAGGGTTCTAATTCTATGTACAAGTTGGTGATTTGTAATCTCATCAATCCATCAGACAAGCGCACAACAGATGGATGAGTTGTTTTGGGGTTGTGATTATGAAAATGTGAACAATTGGGCAGAATGATTGGCTATGACAACTGAAGTGTTAGAATTGAATGTCAACAAGCTCTTCAAGATTCCAAAATTTATGTGGGAAGACGAAAAAATGGTTCAAGACATTGAATTCCTCATAAGCAGATTGGGCAGCTCTGAGGACTTTGATGATTCTGCGGTATGGAGACATTGATGAAGACAACATAAGCATCTGCATGATGTGGTCAAGCATGAACCCAAGGAGAGAGTGCAAGAAATATTATGATAGGCTAGATAATAAGAAAATTCATGGCTAAATTGAGGCCAGAAATCAGCAAATTGTGCAGAGTCAGAACTTATGCAGACATTGAAGAGATGATGGCAATTGCAATTGAAGTTGAACAAGTTCTTGGAGATTTGAGGGGAAACTACTTTTGAGCCCTTGAAAGAGGGAAAGGATGATGATACGATAGGAGAAACATCAACATAGAAGCAAATTGCTTGTGTTGAAGCTGGAAGCAAGGCAAGAGCCAATCCAAATCCCTCTGGCAGTTGAAGCAGATGCCAAAATTTTTGTAAGAGCAAAAACTTCATCGAAATGACCAAAAGAAAAAAAGAACTGAAAATTAAATCATGATGCAACTCAAAGCATTCTACCTGAAACTGTGAAAAACAAAAAAAAATTCTAAACTTTAAACAAGCTGGATATAGTTCCAAATTCCAATGGCATCATTGCATGCAACTTCTGAACCTTACAAGTAGTAGCAAGTTGCACAAAGATCTTCCTTTTGGATATGCTTTAGTTGATTTTGTGAGGTGGGTGTTGTTGATGAAAGTGGCCCTTCATGGGCTTTTAAGGATTCATGGTCCATTACAATCTACTTAAGGATGCAAGGCTCTTGACAATAGAGTTAAATCCATTTAAGTCACCCTGTCTTTGGGCCCTAGTTTGACTTCTCTAATTGTTGTTTCATCCCCAATTTGAGTGTAACCCATAAAGTGAGTGAAATTTGGTACTTGTTTCATGAAACTGAGTATCAATTTAGAAGATTAAGGCGAAAGAAGAATTGTGGAAACTCAAATATTTCACCGTGCAAAAATGTAATCTTCAAAAAATCCTCTAAAAGAAACCAAAAATCTTTCAAGCTATTATTACTCTATAACTAATCTCAAGTTTCAACACAAGCCAAAATATCATCTTTCAAAAATCCTCATATAAAAATAGACCTATTATTATTATTACCTAGGGGCCAAAATCCCTTAAGCTACTATCTAATATAGCTGTTTGTTTGTTTGTTTGTCTGACAAACAGGGCAGGGTAGGGCAGGGCGGGTAGACATTTTCAATTACTGGCTATTATCTTCCTAGCCATTATCTTCTAGCAGTGCCAATTCAAAACAGGGCAGGGCAGGGCAGGCCGTTATATTCCTGGCCGTTATCTTCTAGCAGCGCCTATTCGAAACAAGGCAGGGCAGGGCAGTTATTTTCATTATAGAACATATTAAAAAAACTAGAATCTTTTTGAAAAAGAAAAAAGAAAATAAATAAATAAATACATAAAAATAGAAAAAAAATGAAGATAGACAAAAAATGAAACAAACACAAACCAAAAAATAAAATAAAATGCAAAAACTATAAAAAAGGAATGGAAACAAATAAAACAAGGAAAGGGAAATATAGTAAAAAAAATTTAAATGAAAAAAAAATTCCAAAAATGAAGAAACCAAATAAAGAGTAAAAAATAAGAAAAAATAAAACTTATAAATATTGAAGAAAAACCCTACTTGAAAAAGAATGAGGTGTGTCTTCTTTCTCCAAACTTCAAACTTGCATTCAAATAAATATATATATAAAAGTGAAAAAGAAACACTTTATTTTTATTCTACAAAATAATAATAAAAATAAAAAACACATAAAATTTTTAAAAATAAAAAAGTTAAAAGTTTCTATAAAAAACTAAAACCGGGGGACTTCACAGTGGCCGAAGGTCACGGGCACCCACTAGTACTCTATAATGAATCTAAACACAATATCCTTGCCTTGAGCAAGGCAAGGCCAACAAATCAAACAACTGCACAACAATAGTTAGCACATTAGTAGATAGCTAATCACCATGGTTAGATAGGGGATTTGGATACAATCATAAAAGGTTTCCTACCAACACTTCATCCATCCTGCAGGGTTCTTTGATGGAAGATCTTATTAATTCTGATTTTCCATCCTTGTTGCTAAACGCAAATTTGTTATTCCAGAGTGAAAGCCATTGAGAGTTATGGATCCAATGTAGAATCTTAGAAGCCAAGAAACACAAGCGTTTGCTGAACTCCTCCTCCCCCTCCAGGTTTTTGTGCATTTTATTTTCTTTAGTTCTTTGTTCATCAATCCATGATTTCATACCCATAACCGATTGTAGGGAGTGTCTCGCTAAAGTGGCAACACACCATTGGATGAGACCTCCCCAGTCATATCACATATCTTGCTACCTTATGACATTTTCATACCTTCTTAATTCCTTTTGGCAGATTCTTGATCATTGGTTAGTTGAACCTCATAACTCCTCCTCTTTTGTGTCCCATAACGAAAATGCTTGACACTCCTTTAGATGCCCGATAACTGGTTCAAGTGTGCTCATTACAATGAATAGTCTCAATAACCTATGCAATCTCACTAGTTTCCTAGAACCCAAAATCTAGATGCTTTTTCATCTAGCGGTTCATCTTCATTCACTTCATTGATAAGAAGAACTTGGGAGGGACTCACCATCTAATTAATAGAAGTAACAATAGGAACCCTTTAAACAGGTCATGTTTTGGTGAAGGGGTTTTTCTTATACAATTCAGACATAGCACAACCATGGGGGTTTTTTTTTTTCCAAATACTCTGATGTACCTACTATGTAGTCACATTGACAATCATCCCCATAGGAGGAAATAGCCAAATTTGGCTACAGTTCAGAGAGGAAAGTAATCAATTTTAAGAATCTTATATTTTGGCGACCTGCTAGAACCTGGTGACTTTGATATATTTCTTTCACAAAAATCCTTCATATGAGTGAATTCATTTGCTGCCAAGGGGCAAAACTTCACCCAGGAAAAAAATGCTGATAGCATCAAACACTGTACAAAAGTGGTAGCAAAATTGTCCTTATACTAAAGCCTGTGTTCAAATGTCATAAATTTTCCTCCAAAACACAGTTTAAAAAAAACATTTGGCAATTTTTCTCTTAAAGAACAGGATATTATTACTTTTTAATTCTCAAGGTCGAAGTT